>Ga0302325_10003490_pt1 | contig 37042 bp, 30 predicted proteins | sample Palsa_T0_2_FD_201948 | JGI IMG/M metagenome (GOLD analysis project Ga0302325, IMG submission 201948) | Peat permafrost microbial communities from Stordalen Mire near Abisko, Sweden - Palsa_T0_2 | ecosystem: Environmental > Terrestrial > Soil > Palsa > Peat permafrost | place: Sweden: Abisko...
CGGCCACGGCGATGAGCGGATGCCAGTGATCCGGCGTGGCGACGACCACCGCGTCCACCGCACGGTCATCCAGCAGCTTGCGGAAATCGGAGTAGGTGCGCGCCTTGCCATCGGTGAGCTGATGGGCGTCCTGCAGGTTCGGCTGGTAGACATCGCAGACGGCTACGATCTCGGCTTCGGGCTGTTTTTGGAAATCCGCCAGGTCCATGCGGCCCATGCCGCCGCAGCCGATCACGCCGATGCCGATGCGGTCGCTGGCAGCGGCTGCGCGGGTTTGCTGCGCGAGTGCGCCGGTGGCCAGGGCCGCGCTTTTGAAGAGGTCTCGTCGATTCATGGATCGTCTCCTCCGAGGCGATACCTATTCTAGCGCCGCGTTCCCGGTGGTTGTGCCGAGTTGTGCGGTTTTGGGCGTGGGTGGATATCGTGCCGGATGTTTATTTTTGGACGAACGAAGCCAATAAGCGATGTGTTTGCTTGCATTTACAAAAACCGACGAAACCAATTTCGGGTAGCGGCGAAGCTTGGCATAACGGCCATTCCGGAGTGTGATTTTCTTTTCGCGCACGTATAGTATGTGGGCAGCGTCCCTGGATGGTTAGTGGCTGGGTGGGAGAAAAATCTCACGGAAATTTGGTGGCGACGCAGGCTGGATATGTTGTGCTGTTTGACGGCGGGTGGTACGGCGGCGTAGCGTGGGGACATGGCTTGAAAGGAACGCCGATGACGATTACAGTTAACATCACGCCCGAAGTTAAGGACGCGCTGGCGCGCCAAGCCACTGCCCACGGCCGCGCCGTCGAGGTCTATGCCGCCAGTCTGCTCGAAGAGGCCGTTCATCTTCCGGCCCCGCATCCGTCACCCGCCAAGGATATGGTCGAACTCTTCGCTCCGCTACGTGATCTGAATCTCATTTTTGAGCGCGACAGGGGTACCGGACGGTATATCGACCGGTAAAGGGATCTCCGGCTGACACTAACGTCCCGTCTGAACCCATCGGTGAAATCTGCAAGGGCATCGACATGCTCAGCGGTAAGTTGAGAAAATTGGGACTTGAGTCAACATCGCGCTGAGGCTTGAAAAAGTTTGCCGTAGCGAGCTGACGCGGACCAATCAACAAGTTCGTACAGCATGCCGGGCTTCACGGCCGGGATTTACCGCAAAAATAAACTTCGGTCGCTGACGAACTTTTTGACTCTCTCCCGCGAATATGAGGGCAGGAGTCGTGAATGCGGGAAGACGATGCGTTGTGGGCGCAAGTGGCGGCCCGCAACGCAGACGCTTTTGAGAAGCTGTATCACAATCACTATGCTCAGGTGCGCGGCTTCTTGAGGAGCTATTTGGGCGATGCCCCGGCTGTTGACGACCTAACACAGGATAAGTTCTTACAACTGTGGCAGCGCCCGCTGGGCTTCGATCCATCCCGATCGACTCTGAAGGCATACCTTTTGGGTATCGCGCGCAAGAAGGCCGCGGACTGGTGGCGGCATCAGCGTCCCGACCGAAGGTCCGCCAGGCGAAATAGCTCAGGAGTGCCGCGCCTCCGCTCTGCCGCTGAGAGACGCGTTCGAGCGGCTTGCACCGGAATTGCGGAATGTACTGTGGCTGCGCGAGGTGGAGGGCTACTCCTATGACGAACTGGCCCGCATACTCGACGTTTCACTGGGCACCGTAAAATCGCGCCTGTTCTCGGCGCGCGAGGAATTGCGTAGTGTATGGAAAACCAGTGTATGAGGACAACGTTATGAATTGCCATGAAGCGGAACCATTTGTTTCTTTCCTCTGCGATGGCGAGCCTGCGCCGGTAGAAGCGGCCCGCCACGTGGATACATGCCCGAGCTGCCGCGCGCGCCTGCTCTCGTATTCGGAAATGGGGGCGGAGTTGCGGCTGATGGCGAGCGGCGGATCCCGTGTCCCGACCCGCACTCGGCGACAAGCTTCACCCGGCGCAACAACCGGCCAGGTTCGCGTTCTTGCGGGCACGCGTGCTTGTGCCCAGATTCGCCGTGGTGCTGCTGGCGGCCGCGATCGTGGCGGCCTCGGCAGGTATCGTGGCGATGCGTGCGCAGAGCGAAAGCCGGCCCCTTTGGTTCCAGTTCGGGCTGCATTTGAAAGGCCTTGAGCCGATGCCAGGGACCCTCGTGGCGCAGGCGGGATACGACAAAGGCATGGTGACGTGGATGGCCGCCGACCAGATTTTTGGTACGCATATCGCGGTGTCCGAAGTGAAAGAGGGAAGGGTGCAGCTCGGGATCAGAGCGCGGAGACTCAGCCCCGGGGAGGCTGCCAGTGGTTTTCGGGTCAAGAAAGAATTGGGAAACCTGCAGAGCCACGCATTTGCGTACGTTCCCGGCGAAGCATTCGAGATTCCAGTGGAGGGGGCGGCACGCTCGTGCTACGAGGACAAGTTGTGGACCACCAACCAAAGATCGCGTGGGGCGTGCCTTGGGAGCCGGGACCCGACCAACTCGTGCTCACCAACCCGATTGTGATTTCGGGTGACGCACTTGTCGCAAACTTTAAGCACAGCAGCGGTATAGTGGTAGGCCAGAACACGGCGGCCGCCATCTACCTTCCGGGACTCGGTGCGCTTATGATTGCGCTGCGGTCATTCCCCGGCGCGCTTCAGGCCGAAGCGAACTGGGGCGATCTAAACTTCACCTGGGAGGGGCGAAGTTATTCGGTGCGAACGGCGTCCCCGATTACGGGTGGAACACAACCGCGCACCGTTTGGGTGGCGCTGGATTCGGAACTGGAGTCGGAGCACGGCAACACAAAGGGGTTAGGCGGTCTACCGTTTGCCCCTGTGCCTTAAGTGGAGGGAGCTTAACCCAAGCTCAACCCTGTTCTCCGTTCCGTGGATCCCCGACGGCCGGGTTTAGCGCAATGCGAAGGTGATTTGATGGTCGACGTATTCATCCGTGGCGCCGGCGGGGATATGCACGATCAATCCGGACGGACCTTCCCTCGTTGCGCCCTGCACGCTTGCCAATAGATCGCCGTTTACCAGCTCCAGCTTGTAGTCGCGCGAGGGGCGGCCCGAAACGGTGAGTTCGAGTTGCCGGCCGTTATCCGTCCAATGTTCGGAAACGATTTTCAGGCTCGTACTTCGCTCGGCAAGCTGCGGCGGTGAAAAGGGCAGCGCGTATCCGAACAGACCGTGGTGCCGGATGGTGAGCGTGCTCGTCCCCGGGGGTACCGCGATTTCGAAGCGCGGGTGCCAGTCCAGGTATTCGGAATCGGTCTTCCAGGTGACAGGCCGGCCGTTCAGGGCGGCGCCGTCAACGTGCGCGCAAGGCGGGTAGGCGGGCGCGAACTCCAGGTGGAGGGCTTCAGAGCCGGTATTGGCGACGGTCAATTGCAGGGTGTTCGCGTCCCGGCGGATATCCAGATTCACGCGCGCTCCGGGCAACGGGATGCCGTGTACACCGGCCGTCTGCCAGTCCGCCGGGAGGTGCGGCGCGAACACGATCTTGCGGGCGGCGGCATCGGTTTCGAGGCCGAGCAAGCCGCGCAGCAGAGGCGACACGACCATCGCGGCCGACCAGATCTGGTGCGGCGAGGCGGTAGATAGCGGCGTATACGAATCGCCCGAGAGCACTTCGGTGGTATTGCCTCCGGCGCCGTCCAAGGCCAGCCACACATTGGCGCGCAGGTTCGCCAGCGCCGGTTCGGCCGCATGGTTCCGGTATTCGCCGACTGCGGCCCAGCCGGTGAAGAGCGGCCAGACCGAGCCAAAATGATACCCGGAAGGATCGTACAGCGCGCTCTGCGAGGAGATGATACGGCTGCCCCAGTCGGTCGCGAACTGCTCGTGCGCGAGCAGGCCGACCATCTCCTGCGCGTGCTGGCGGTCCAGCAGATCGAACCACATGGGGACGGTGGCCAGAATGCTGGGCTGGTCCACCGGCTGACCGTTGGTGCCGATCGCGAAGGCATAATCGTGCGGGCCCGGCAGCCAGAAGCGCCGTTCAAGTGCGGCGCGCTTCTGCGCGAATTCCGCGTCGAGATCCTTGGCGCGCTGGTCGTCATTCAGCAGGCGGGCTAGGTTAGCCAAGGAGCGCAAAGCCTCGACGTAACACGCCGCCTGGTACAGTTCCACGCGAACCGGGAGCAACGGCCCGCCCTCCACCCATCCATGACCGACTTGCAGGTTGCGCGGGAAGCCGTCCTCATCCAACGTGGAGCGCATGAACGCCAGCGCCTTCCACAACCGCGGCGCCTGTTCGCGGGCGAAAGCGACGTCACCGCTGGCGACCACGTAATCGGCGGTGGCGATGGCGTAGAGCGGCGTGGCGTCGGCGGAGGCGAAGCCGTATTGGAATTGCTTGAACCAATCGACCAAGCTGGCGGATTGCGAGATCTCGTGCGGAATCTTGCCATCGTCGCGCTGGAAACGCGAAATGAACTGGATGGCGGCGCGCGCGTTGGCGAAATCGCCGGCGGAGGTGAGGGCGAACGACGTCCAGAAAGAGTCGCGGCCGAAGAACCATGCAAATCCGGGCCGGTAAGCGCCCTTCGACGGGCCATAGCCCGCCACCAGCCCCCTGCCAAGAAATGGATTGTCCACAAATCCCTTCACCACGCTGATGCGGGACCAGTCGTAAGCTTGCTGCAAATGCGCGTCGGGCAGCGATAGCTCGATTGTGTTTGCAAGGTAGTCGCGGTAATAGCGCTCGGTCTGGTCCGTTAGCTGGCTGCTGCGCGCGAGCAGCCGGTTATAGGATGCCAGCGCCTCATCGGCCGACTTTATGGATGCGGCTACGGCCAACACGCGTTGCGCGTGCCCTTTGATTTCGCCGAGAGTGAACACCGCGTGGGTGGCGGCTGCATAGTTTGTCGCGTACTGTTGCGATTCGAGCGCCGCATCGGGGGATCCGAAGACGGCCGCGAACGTTTGTCCGTCGGCGCCGAACTGAAAGGCCTTGAGCCGGCCGTTCCACTGGGCGTAACCTGTGCCGATGGATGCCGGCCACATGAGTTGAAAGTCCCGTATGAACTCGACGTCGATGCGTAGCGGACTTCGCGCGCGCACGTCGAGGAGGACCGCCGCGCCTGGTTCGTCGATGGGCGCGACCAGCGTTTCGTCCACCTGAAAATCGTCGCCGGCGTAGGTGATAGTGTACGATCCCGGGTGCGCGGTGATCCGGCGCGCCATGCTCTCGGCGGGGATGACTTGGGCGCCGCTGACGAAGCGCAGCTTCAAATCGCCGAAGATCTTCAGGGGGTAGACATACGCTTCCAGGACGCCGTCTTCAGCGCCGAGCAGCCCGGCGCGGGGACCGGTGGCATCCAGAAACTCCCACGCGCGGACGGGCCGCGAAAGCTGCGGATCGGCGGCGAAACAGGACAGGACAAATAGAAGGACGATCAGCCGCATAGCAATCAGTATATATTGGCAGCCAGAAGAGCGGGTCCAGGGGGACCCGCGCAGACCAGGGGGTCTGCCCTACTATACTTGGGGGGATGAGCACAGCATTGACCCGGCGCGCCTGGGTGGGCCTGATGGCTATTCCCGCAATCCGGGCCTGGGGACAGGGTGTGTCTTCGCGCGGCGTAAAGCCCTTGCCGCGCGGGAAGCCGTCGGGACTGCCCTGGCACTCCAAATTCGTGGATGTCGCCGAGCAGGCCGGACTGCGCGCGCCCGTGATCTATGGCGACGCGATGCATAAAGACTATATTCTGGAAACAGTCGGCTGCGGAGTCGCGTTCATCGACTACGATAACGATGGCTGGCTCGACATCTTCATACTGAGCGGCACGTCTCTACACAGTCCGCCCGCCGGCGCACACAACCGGCTGTATAAGAACAACCGCGACGGCACCTTCACCGATGTGACCGAACAGGCTGGACTGAAGCGCTCCGGTTGGGCGTCGGCGGTTTGCGTGGGCGACTACGACAACGATGGGTTCGACGACCTATTCGTCACTTACTGGGGCCAGAATGCCTTGTATCACAACAATGGCAACGGCACTTTCACCGATGTCACTGCGAAAGCTGGGTTGCAGCAGGCGGGCACGCCTTGGGGATCGGGCTGTACTTTCGTGGACTACGACCGCGACGGCCGCCTGGACCTGTTCGTGTCTCACTACCTGGTGTTCGATATCGCGTCGGTGCCGAAGCCCGGAGAGAATACCAATTGCAACTGGAAGGGCATCCCGGTGAACTGCGGGCCGCGCGGTCTGCCGCCCGGTTCGCTGGCTCTCTACCACAACAACGGCGATGGCGCCTTTACCAACGTGAGTGCGCAGTCGGGTATGGCGAAGCTTAAAGGTTACGCCATGACGGCGGTGGCCGCGGATTTCGATAACGACGGCTGGCCGGACATTTACGTGGCTTGTGACTCGACGCCCAGTTTCCTGCTGCGCAACAATCGCAACGGCACGTTCACCGACGTCGGCCTGGAGAGCGGCGTGGCCCTGAACGAGGATGGTATGGAGCAAGCCGGCATGGGCGTGGGAGTGGGCGATTATAACTTGGACGGCAACCTGGATATCTTCAAGACGCACTTCGCCGACGACACTAACATCCTGTACAAGGGCGACGGCAAGGGCAATTTCGAAGACACCACCATTAGTGCGGGTCTGGGCGTGGAGACGCGCTTCATCGGGTGGGGCGCGGGCATCGTGGACCTGGACAACGATGGCAATCCCGACCTGTTCTTCGTGACCGGCAGCGTGTATCCCGAAGTGGAAGCGAAGTTGCCGGAGTATGCATTCAAGACGCCGCGGGTCATCTTCCGCAACTTGGGCAACGGGAGATTCGAGGAATTGCTGGACCAGGCCGGACCCGGCGTGGCGTCCCCGCATGCCAGCCGCGGCTGCGCGTTCGGCGATTTTGACAACGACGGCGACATCGACATGGTGATCGTGAACCTGAACGAACCGCCGTCGCTGCTGCGCAACGACGTAAGCGGAGGAGGACATTGGCTGAAGGTCAAGCTGGTGGGAGTGAAGTCGAACCGCAGCGCGATGGGCGCGCGAGTGACTGCGCATTATGGCGGGAAGGTGCAGGCGCAGGAAGTTTTGAGTCAGTCGAGCTTTTACTCGGCCAACGATCGACGGCTGCATTTTGGCTTGGGCAGGGCTACTAAAGCGGATCTGGACATACGCTGGCCGAAGGGTAATCGGGAGCGCGTGGAGAACGTGGGGGCCGACAGGTTGGTTGTCGTCCGGGAGGACGAGGGCGTGGTGAAGGAGGAGGCTTGGGGGAGGGGCGAAAAGGCTGGGTGAACCGGCAGGCTTTAACAGAAACGTGGAGAAAAGCGCGAGGGTTTTTGCGAACTTTGAGGACGCCGACGTGCGCTCCGACGCGCCCCTGACCCTTGAAGAGCCCCTGAATATCGTTACGGAGTTGCGCGACCGCGGTCGCCCTGAACAAATACTGGCTCGAGTGACCGCGCATTACGGCGGCAAGGTCCATGCCAGGAGGTATTGAGTCAGTCGAGTTTTTACTCGGCGAGCGATAGGCGGCATCGTTTCGGTTTGGGTCGGGCTGCCAAGGCCGACCTGGAGATACGCTGGCCGAATGGCAATCGGGAACGGATGGAGGGCCTGGCGACAGACAGGTTGGGGCTGTTCGGGAGTGCGCGGGTGTTGTGAAGGAGGAGGATTGGAGTCCCTCTCGGAATTCTCGGAATAGACTTTAGGTTAGGCCTCCGGCATGTGCTGGCGAAGGACGGATACCGTTTGCCTCAACCCCTGTGCTTCAAGCGCGTCGAGATACGGCCCGATCGCTTTTGCGGGATTCTTCAGACTTTCGCGATGATCGCGCGCAGCCGCCACGACGAGTTCCGGCGCCAGATCGAGAAGTGACAAGATGAACTCATCAGGGTGCCGCGGTTCGATCCGAAATTGTCTCAGGACACTCGGTGGAAAATGCCGCAGGTTCGCAGTGACAATCACGTCGGCTCGTCCACGAATCTCCGCCGCGAGAACGTGCCGATCGTGGGGATCGGGAAGGTGTAGTGCCTCGATCAGATCTTCTTAGCCGGTCACGAGCGCATCCGCGGCGTGGAGATCCATTAGCATTCGAGTCCGCTCCAGTGTTTTCCGCGACAAATCAGGGCGGCGACGCAACAGCGCGCCAATCCACTCCTCATGCACCGCAGCCGACCACTTCGCTCGAAACAGGCCGGTGAGGGCGAGATGCATCAAGAGATTCCGCAGTTCTGAGGGGTACAAGACGCTTGCGTCGTAGAAAGCCGTGAGACCGGACGCGCGGCTTAGATTCCGAGTTCCTGGTCATACGCGGCCAAATCGGCAAGCGTCGCGCGGCGCGCGGCGTCAACTTGCCGCTTATACTTCATTAGCGCGTCGAGCTGGACGCGCCGATGAGTGCCCACACGGCGGTAATCGATCTTGACCTCATCGAGGAGTTGAATCAGCGAAGGGCGCGAAATGTTCAGCATGTCCGCCGCCTGCTGGGTGGTGATCTCGGCATGCACCGGAATCAGATTGACGCCATTTCCGCGCGCCATTTCTTCAAGGATGCGCATCAGCAGCCGCGCCGCCGCCGCGGGTAGTTTAACAATGTCCCGAGACCGACCGTCGATGATCCGCAGGCGCATTAGATCGTCGCCGCGCAGGCACGACGCGAGCACGCGGCTGGTCTCTTTGGCCAGAGCCGCTTCAGTTTCGGATGGAAGCATCGACGCTGTGGTGGGCTGGGACATTTCTTCAGCCTACCATGAATTCGAAGCAAACGAAAGTATCCGTCGTATTCGAAATCCCGAGTCGACAGGCTGAAGCCTGTGCTACCGTGCCGGCAACTCATCCAACAAGCGCGTATACACCGCATTGGTCCAGCCGAAGCCGGCCTGGTTCGACTGGTAGCCGAAGCGGATGCTGCCGCTGTCGGTGCCGCGCCGCACCACATCGTACTTCTCCACGATGAAGCCGACTTTGAGATACTCATCGCGCACCAGCGACAGGAACTCCTCGGAAATCCGATCCGCATCGGCGTTGAACCCGTAACGCCGCAACCCTTCGACCGCGATCATCTCCAGCGGCGCCCACCCGAATGGCAGATCCCATTGATTGCCGCTCTCGAAGGTGCTGGTGGCCAGGCCGCCGGGCCGCTCGAATTTCGCCACGTTCTTCTCCACGGCGGCCGCCTGCTCCTTGGTGGCGATGCCGGCCCACAGCGGATAAAATGTGGTCAGGAACGGGTACCGCCGCACCGTCTTGTGCGCGAAGTTGTAATCGTAGTAGAGGCCATCCTGCGCGTCCCACATCAGCCGGTTGATGGTGGCCGCACGATCGGCGGCGCGCTTCCTCCATGTGACCGCTTCCGCATCTCTACCAACTATTGTGAGGATTTCAGTCGTCTGTCGCTCCATCAGGTACAACAGCGAATTGAGGCACACGGGATCGTAATGGACGATGTCCACGCTGAAGGGGCCGAACCGATTGGATGGATCAAAGCCGGACTCGCGCATGGAACGGTCGCCTTTGTAGAATAGATCGGTTAGTATGTTTCTCTTTTGGTCGAAGAATTCGCCCATTTCGTAGTCGGCGACCTTATGCGTGCGATAATACTCTTCCACACGGTCGTAGTGAGTCAGTCCCTGGGCGTCGCGTTCGGCGGATACCGACTCGGGCGCCGGGCCGTCGCCCAGGTCATAGTAGCGGGACAAGCCGGTAGCGGGTGTAAGATGAGGTTCGCTGGTCCAGAAGCGGTAATAGGATTCGATAGCGGGTACGGCGTCCGCCAGCCACTTACGGTCCTTGTTGCGCTGGTAGACGCCTAGTAACATCTGAGTCAAGAAGGGCGGCTGCGAGCGCGTGAGATAGTAAGTGCGGTTGGCGTTCAGGATCTTTCCATAATTGCGGATCTCGTACAGGAAATTGTCGGCCATGTCCTTGGCGAGCGCGACCTCGTTATCTCGCAGCAGGCCGAGCTGGATGAAATAGCTGTCCCATCCGTACATTTCATTGAAGCGGCCGCCGGGCACGACGTAAGGCCGCGGCAGATATAGCAGGCCTTGCTCCTTTATCGCCGCGAGATCCGTCGGCAGCTTGCGGATCTCTACCTTTTCAAAATCGCCCGGTGTCATCTCGTGCTGCAACTGGCCTTCAAGCAGCCGGGCATCCTCGACGGCTGGAACGTAAACGGGCCAGCGGCCATTGGGCAGCGGTTCGAATTTGGGATCGACGGCGGCCGATGCCAGATTGCGGTTCGAACGGGTCAGCACGCCCCACATCTTGCGGATGTAGTCCTGAATCGGCTCGGGTTGCTTCTGAGGGACTGTTTGGGCGGCGAGGGCCGCCACGAGCAGGGCCGCGAATAATGCGGGAAAGAAATACCGTGTGTACTGGCGCAAGAAACAGTATATTACTTTAAGCCATGTATATCGGAATCGTTTTTGCTCTGTTCGCCGCGCTGCTGGCGGCGCCGCCTGCTGTTACCATTCGGGCCGAACGCCTCAGCGATCAGCCGGTGCTGAAACCCGCCGCGCCGCCGTGGATGGAAGCCGGCGCGTTCAACCCAGCCGCGATCGTGCGAGAAGGGAAGACCGTACTGCTGTTCCGTGCGCGTGACACGCAGGGCACGTCGCGCATCGGCTACGCGGAATCCGCGGATGGCCTGCACTTCAAGATCGATCCCCATCCGGCGCTGGAGCCGGCCGCGCCATACGAGATCGGCGGCGGTGTGGAAGATCCGCGCGTGCTGCGCATCGGTACGATTTATTACATGACCTACACAGGCTATAACCGGCACGACGCGCAACTGTGCCTGGCGACCTCGACGGACCTGCGGCACTGGCGGCGCCGGGGCGTGATTTTGCCGGCGTATCATGGCGCATGGATCACGGGATGGACCAAGTCGGGAGCCATTGTGCCGGAGCGCATCAACGGTAAATGGTGGATGTACTACCTGGGCACGCGCCGCGATCCCGACGGGAAGGATCGCGACTACATGGGGCTGGCCAGGTCGGACGACCTGCTGCACTGGTCCGATGCCACGAAGCAGCCGGTGCTCGACCGCCGGCCAAGCGGTTTCGACGACCGCGTGATGGAGCCTGGGCCGCCGCCCCTGGTGACCAGCGCGGGCATACTGCTGCTTTACAACGGGGCCAACGACAAGCTGGTCTATGGCCCCGGCTGGATCTTGTTCGATAGGGCCGATCCGCGGCGCGTGCTGGCGCGTTGCGAAAAGCCATTCATGCAGCCCAGCCTGGTATGGGAGCGTGTGGGGACCGTGCCAAACGTGATTTTCCTGGAAGGCGTGACGGCGCGATCGGATGACCCGCTGGACTTGACGGGATACTACGGCGGCGCGGATCGGTATACCGGCGCGATGCGCATTCGGATCGCCGTACAATAAAACAGCGGCAACGGCGAAGGCGATTTGGAGTATGCTTAAGCAAAACCAAGCGACGTGACTAAACGAACGTTCCTCAAACTGCTTTCCACCGGCGTCGGCGCCCCCAGTGTCGCGCGTCTTTCCGCCTGGGCGGCGAAGCAGAAGTTGACCAACTGGGCGGGCAACCTCACGTACAGTACCGACCGGCTGCACGAGGCTGACTCGGTCGAGCAGATCCAGTCCTTTGTGCGGTCGCAGGACAAAGTGAAGGTACTCGGCACACGCCACTGTTTCAACTCCATCGCGGACAGCCGGTACAATTTGTTGTCGCTGAAACCGATGCACGAGGCGGTTGCGCTGGACCCAGCGGCGCGCACGGTCACGGTGGATGCAGGCATCTCGTACGGCCAACTCTGCCCGTACCTCGACAGCAAGGGCTTTGCGCTGCACAACCTGGCTTCGCTTCCGCACATCTCGATCGCCGGGGCCTGCAGCACGGCTACGCACGGCTCGGGCGAGAAGAACGGCAATCTCGCCACGGCCGTCTCCGGTCTTGAAATCGTCAACGCGGCCGGCGACGTGGTGAAACTCTCCCGCAAGGACGATGGCGAAGTATTCCGGGGCGCCGTGGTGGGTCTCGGCGCTCTTGGCGCGATTACCCGGATCACCCTGGATATTCAGCCCACTTATGCGGTGCGGCAGTACGTGTACGAAGACCTGCCGCTGGCTCAAATGCAGGAGCACTTCGATGCGATTCAGGCGAGCGGCTACAGCGTCAGCCTGTTCACCGACTGGCAGAACCAGCGCATTAAAGAAGTTTGGATCAAGAGCCGCGTTGAAGGCGGGCGGGAATTCGCGGCGCCCGCGGAGTTTTTCGGCGCCAGGCCGGCAGTGCGGAATCTGCACCCGATCGCCGAGCTATCGGCCGAGAACTGCACCCAGCAGATGGGCGTGTCCGGCCCCTGGTACGAGCGGCTGCCGCACTTCCGCATGGGCTTCACTCCCAGCGCCGGGAAAGAGCTCCAGTCGGAATCCTTCGTGCCTCGGGCAACGCGGTCGACGCGATTTTGGCGGTGGAGCGGCTGCGCGACCGGGTGACGCCGTACCTGCTGATCTCGGAAATCCGCAGCATCGCGGCCGACGATCTGTGGATGAGCACCTGCTGCAGGCAGCCCAGCGTAACGATCCACTTCACCTGGAAGCCGGACTGGCCCGGAGTCAGGCGGCTGCTTCCCGTCATTGAAAGGGAACTCTCCCCATTTCAACCGCGCCCTCACTGGGGCAAGTTGTTCACGCTTTCCCCGGCCGAGTGCCGGTCGAGATACGAAAAGCTGGGGGAATTCGTCGAGCTGGCTGGGAAATACGATCCGAAGGGGAAGTTTCGCAACGACTTCCTGAATACTTACGTGTTCGCGCGCTAGCGGCCAGCCGCAAGCAGCGGGTCCAGGGGGACTCGCGCAGACCGGGCCTGCCCATAGGCGCTAACTCAAGGTGTTTGGGCTGGTGAAAAGGCTGTCCTCGCCATCCGCACAACTAGTTTGCAATCGGGCGGCCAACAACGCGGACCGCTGGCAAGGGGTGCGCGACATATATGTGAGCGTTTTGGCTGGATGGGCGGAGTTGACCTTTTGGTGTGAGTATATGTATATACTCACAACAAGGAGGCCCCGATGTCACAGTCCCTAGCCGATTTGGAAGCCAAGCGCTCCGGCGTCTTGCAGCAGTTTATGGAACTCGGAGATCTTCGCCACGACCGTGGCCGGCGGCGGGACGGCGTGCGCGCAGCAAACCAATTTATGGGGCGACGGCTGCCCCGCTACCAGCGCCAAACTTTTCACTCCGTCCGCCGTGGCAGTGGACGCTGCCGGGAACCTCTATATTGCGGATACCTTCAATCAGCGGATTCGTAAGGTGGACCTGAGCGGGACGATCACCACGGCGGCCGGCGATGGCTCCTACACTCTTCTGGCCGGCAGCTTGGGTGACGGGGGACCCCCGCCACGCCTACTGGGGACGCGGTGTCCTTACAGATCACCATCAACGGTGTGACTACTTCGGATAAGGTGACCATCGCAGTGGCCCCGTAATGCTCGCACCCTGCGTGCCGCGTCCCCACTCATGGGGACGCCTATTTCTCCGTAGCGGCCGGTTCCGCTCGAACCGCCTTCGCTTTCTCAGGTTCGCCGAGCGCCTCATACACCAGCGCCAGGTCGGTCCGCGCAGCCTGAACATAGATCACCGACGGACTGGTCTGCTTCGACAGGATTTCCGACCCGGCCAGAATCTCCCGTTCCGCTTCGCGGTAGCGCCGTTCGCGCAGCAGCGTGCGGCCCAGTTTCACGCGCGCAATGCCCGTGTTCATCGAGCGGGCCCCGAGCGCCTCGGTGAATCGCCGCACTGCATCGCGATAGAGTCGCTCCGCCTGCGCGTATTCCTTCCCTGCCAGGTACGCGCTGGCAAGATTCGCAATCGCTACAGCGACGTTGTAATTCTCGTCGCCGTAGACCGAGCGGTAGATGCCGACCATCCGGCCGTAGTCCGACTCCGCCCCAACGAAATCGCCGCGTTTTATCTCCACCATGCCCAGCGCGTTCAGCCCGAAGGCCACATGTGCGTGTACTTTCCCATAGAAGCTCTCCTGAATCGCCAGCGCCTGCCTGATCAGTTTTTCGGCTTCGTCGTATTGATTTTCAAACGCCAGGGTCTGCGCCAGCGTGATCATATCCGAGGCTGTCTCGGGGTTCTCCTTTCCGTACCACGATCCCACGATGTCGACCGCTTGCCGGAAATACCGTTCGGCTTCGGCATAGTGCCCCAATTGATGTTGAACGTTTCCCAGACCCACGAGGTCGCCCGCGACAAACGGATGCCGTTCCCCATAGATCTGACGGTCGATCGCCATCGCACGCCGGTGCAGGGGCTCGGCTGTAGTATAGTGGCCAAGGTCGAAGTGCGCTTCGGCCAGCGAGGACAGGCTTCGGGCAAGCTGGGGCAGATCGCCGCCCGGCGCCGATTGCAGCCGCACGGCCTCATCGAGCACTTTGATCGCCCGATCGTACGACCCGGCGGTTTCGAGCACTTGTCCTAGCGCGCCGGTGGCTTTCGCTACAGCGGGAGCGTCATGGCGGAGATGCGCACCGTCGATGGCAAGCGCTTCGCGGACCAACCTCTCGCCTTCCGCATAGTTGCCCTGATCCGCCCGCAGGAAGCCGAGCGCTACAAGCTTCTCCGCGGTATCCACGCTATCGGGTCCTGAAATCGACCTCTGCCGGTCGAGCGCGGACCGCAACAGAGAATCGGCTCGGTCGAATTTGCCCAGCTTCTCGTAGATGCCTCCCAGCGTCGCATACAGCTCCGCCTGCACCTGCGGGTCCCGATTCAGCGTGCGGGCCTCCTGCACGCCCCTGTCCAGCAGCGCTATAACCCTCAGATTTTCGGCGGGACCGGCCTCTTGTTGGCCTCCTTCGAACAGATTGAGCATGAATCCCTGGATGCGTTGCGTACGCGCCGCTTCGGCCAGCGCCACGTTGCGCGCGCGCGCCAGCCGGATCGTAAAGACGGCCGCCTGCGCCACGACAATCGTAAAGACGACGGCGGCCGCCGCCACCGCCTTCCGGTTCCGGCGGACGAATTTGCTAATTCTATAAGACAGACTGTCGGGCTGCGCTTCGAGCGGCTCTCCGTTCAGGTAACGATCGATATCTCGATTCAGCGCTTCAACGGATCCGTATCGCCGCTGCGGGTCTTGATGCATCGCGGTGAGGCATAGCACATCGAGATCGCGCCACGCTGCTTTGCCGGCGCGCGGAATTCCAGGATGTTTGGCCGCCACGGCCGACGGCTTCTCCGGTTCGCGGCGCACCAGCGCGAGTTCCGCTTCGGCTGACGTTTTCTGGGACGGATCGAATGGAAGCCGTCCGGCCAATAATTCATAAAGAATCACACCGAGGGAATAAACATCGGAGCGGGTGCTTGTCTGGCCGCCCTGGAGCTGCTCCGGCGCCGCATAGGAGGGGGTCATGAGGCGTAGCGCGGTCCGCGTCTGGTCCGCCGCCTGGTCTAGATTTTCCAGGTGCTTGGCGATGCCGAAGTCCAGAAGCCTCACCGCACCGTCCACCTTCACCAGGATATTGGACGGCTTGAGATCCCGGTGAATGACCGCCTGCGAGTGCGCGTATTGAACGGCCTCGCACACCGCACGGAGCAGCCGCAGGCGCTCTTCGAGGGAACATGCGCGTGTGTCGCAATACTCTGTGAGCGGCGCGCCTTCGACATACTCCATGACGAACCACGGAGTTCCATTCGCCAGACAGCCCGTGTCATAGAGCCGCGCAATCGAGGGGTGATTCAGGTTCGCCAGCGTTCTTTGCTCGCTCTGAAAGCGGGCCAGCCGCGCTGGCGATAGCCACGCGTCGCGCAGTATTTTGATCGCCACCAAGCTGCCCAAGTCCTCCCGTTCGGCAAGATACACCACGCCCATGCCGCCCTCGCCCAAAATGCCCTTGATCCGGTACGGTCCGAACTCTTCCGAGGGTAGCGATTTGAGCGGCGCTTCGAGCACCTGATGCGCGATCGTGGTCAGATCGCGGTCCAGCACCGAAGCGCTCCTGGCATCCTCCTGAAGCAGCGCTGCCACGTCGGCCATGAGGCTGTCGTCGCCGCCGCATGCGTCCTGAAGTAATGCCGCACGGTCCGATTCAGGGCGATCCGCCAAGTCATGGAAGACCGACTGAATTCGCTCCCAACGCTCCCGGTCCATGCGGCACCCTCCTTTGCTCCAACGTTCGACAGGTTAGCGCGCGCGGCGGATTTCAACCGCCAGCCATGCCTTCGCCGCCCGCCAATCGCGCAGGATCGTGGCCTCGGAGACTTCCAGCAGCGCCGCAGTTTCCGCGATATCCGAACCACCGAAAAACCGGCTTTCGACCATCGTCGCCTGGCGCGGATTGAGGCGCGCGAGCTCTTCCAGGGCCGCGTCCAACGCAATCAATTCTTCGTCGCAGGACGCCACCTGGTCGGACGAATCGCCGAATGCGACGAAGACCACCTCCCGGCCGCCCCGTTTTTGCGCGCTCCTCCGCCGCGCCGCTTCGATCAGAATCTGGCGCATGGCCCGTGCGGCGATCCGCTTGAAGTGCAGACGGGATTCCGATGCGAACTCGGGCGAGCTCGCCAGCTTCAGCCAGGCCTCGTTCACCAGCGTCGTAGGGCTGAGCGTCGCATTCGCGTCGGAGCGCTTCACGGCGGAAGCCAGACGCCGCAGTTCCTCATAGGTCGCGCTGAACAGCGTATCCAGCGTCCGTCTCTCCTCGGGCGTATCACCCCGCATTCGAATTTTTCGCAGCGGCATGACGGTTTGTCCCTCGCACTTGCGCAATGCTTAGTGAGCACGCGCGAACCACACTGATTCGGAATCGTAGCAACTGGGCATTGCCCCACGCAACTCGCGGCTATCTTTCCGTTTTGCCGCCGCGGCTCAATAAAACGACACAGGAGCCCAAAATGACACGACGATTCAGAGGAACGATTATCAAGACGCCGGACGGCAGTCCGGGGATGCTGGCTGTCAACGGCCGGCAAATGACCTTCACGCTGGACGGAATCCGGAAGTCCGCGGTCGCGCCGGCGGTCAACATGGCCGTCGATATCGAATTCGACGATGCGGGTCTCATTACGGGCCTCATCGCCGTGGACCCGCAGCAGGCAGCCAAGGAGAAGCTGCAGCAGGTCGGCAACCTGGCGCAAGTGCGCGGCAGGGAGGCTGCCAATATCGCCCGCCAGGGTGTCGGTGCGCTTGCCGCCCGGATGGGAAAGGCCGCGTTGGCCGCTACCGTCGTCCTGTGGATAGCCTGGTTCTGCATGCCCGGCTTGATCCTCTCTTTTTCAGTGATTGGATTGGAACGATCCAGGTCGATTACTTTCTGGGATGCCCTGGCCCTCGATCCGTATAACAACATGAACCCCGGCAGCCATGGTTTTCTCAGTCTGGTGGTTCTGGCCTGCCTTGCGGCGCCCTTAGCCGCTCCGTTCATTCGCCACCGGCGCGCGCGGTATCTGTATGCGGCCCCGCTGGCGTGCCTAATGGTGGCTTGGTTCACCGTCCAACGCGAGCTTGACCAGGCGTTCGCCCTGTTGCAGCAGCAGTATGGTGTCGCCGCCGGTGCCGCCGGCTTCAGTATATCGCCCGGCTACGGAACCTGGATCATCGTGCTGGCGAGCCTTGCCGTTGCCGCGCTCCTGCTCAAGCACCCGGCGAGCGACAACGCCGTTGCCAAACCGCCTAATGGCGTTATCCTTACGGGGGACCGCTTTTGCACGAATTGCGGAAGGCCCATGAGCGCGGGCGAAAAATATTGCACCAACTGCAGATCCCAGCGCGCCTCCGCGGCAGCTTCTATCGTCGTGCTGTCGATTCTGGCAGCCACCTTGGCTCCCGCCCTGTGTCAGGCGCAGGGATACACCATCACGACTGTGGCCGGCAATGGCTCGCAGACCTATTCCGGCGACGGTGGCCCCGCCGCGAGCGCCGGCCTCTACAACCCTTCCAACGTGGCGCTCGACGCAGCGGGCAATCTCTATATCGCGGATACGGGCGATTGTCTGATTCGGAAGGTTTCTCCCGCGGGGACCATCACGACCGTGGCCGGAGTCGAGTCGGACGGCGTTTCGATTTGCGGCGCTTATGCCGGAGACGGCGTCCCGGCTACCAGCGCTTTGCTCAACGTTCCTCAGGCTGTGGCAGTGGACGCGTCCGGCAACCTCTACATCGCGGATACCGGGAACGATCGAATCCGGGAAGTCTCCACTGCGGGGATCATCACCACCATAGCGGGCGGCGGTGGCGCCTTAACCGATGGAGTGCCTGCCACCCAGGCCGAACTCATCGGCCCTTACGATATTGCCCTTGACGCCGCGGGAAACCTCTACATTGCGGATGCCGGCACCAACCGTATCCGCAGGGTCCCGGCGGATGGCACGATCACGACGGTAGCCGGCACGCTCACCACCGGTTTTGAGCCAGGTTACGCGGGGGACGGCGGCCCGGCCACTAGAGCCCTGCTCTCTTCGCCCTCCGGTGTGGCCCTCGACGCTACGGGCAACATCTACATCGCGGACACCGGTAATGACGCAATCCGTAAAGTCTCCACGAACGGCACCATCACCACGGTAGCCGGCAAGCAGCTTTTCCCCGGTATTGGGGACGGCGGCTATGCCGGCGATGGCGGCCCCGCCACCAGCGCCGAACTCTTCGGCCCCGCCGGCGTCGCTGTAGACGCAGCCGGCGATCTCTTCATCGCGGATACGCGGAATCAGAGAATTCGCGAGGTGCTCGCGAACGGGACGATCACAACCGTTGCGGGTAATGGAACTCCGAATTATTCAGGCGACGGGGGGCCCGCCACGGCCGCCGAACTTTATACGCCGAACGGCGTCACGGTCACCGCCTCGGGCGGCGTCTACATCGCCGATACGGGAAATGGCCGCATCCGCCTTCTCACCTCCGCGACGCAGCTATTACCGGCGGTGGGCGCGGGTGGCGTGGTGAACTCCGGCAGCTACACCGCGCAAGGCGTGGCGCCCGGCGCCCTCGTATCCATCTTCGGCACGAATCTGGCCGGCTCGACATCCTCCGGAAACACCATCCCGCTACCTACCGCGTTGAGCGATGTTACATCCGTAACTTTCAACAGTATTCCCGCGGGGTTGTACTTTGTAAGTTCCGGGCAAATTAATGCGCAGCTCCCGCTCACCGTGCCCACGGGCACTGTGGACATCGTGGTCAACCGCAGCAGTGGAGCGTCGGCCCCTCAGAGTGTGAACGTGGTGCCCGCGTCGCCCGGCATTTTCACTACGAATGCACAGGGCACTGGCCAGGCGTTTGCGTACGATAACAGTACTGGCGATCTCGCCGCGCCGGCCGGCGAGCCCATTGGGATTTTCCACACGGCCCCCATCTCGGTCAGTTCGGGACACGCTTTGATCCTTGCATGCACCGGACTAGGCTCTGTGATCCCGGCTATCGATAATTACGTGGCCGCGTCGGATGGCATCCTTCGGAACACCGTGTTGACGCCGGTTGTAACGATCGGCGGTGTCACGGCGCAGTTCGTCTATTCCGTGCTCTCGCCGCAATTCGTCAGCGAGTATCAGATTGGCGTGGTACCGGATCCCGCCACGCCTACAGGGAACGCGGTGCCCCTACAGATTCAGATCGGGGGCGTGACCACGACGGACCAGGTGACCATCGCGGTGGCCCCGTAAATCCGCGAGCCGATGGGCTCAGCCAAGAAAGCGCTTGGGAATCCATCGACGAGTGCGATTTTGCTAAGGTTACCGTTGAGCCAGGAAAGGAACCGTCTATGAAGAGGAGGGCATTGATGATGCGAATCGTTAACGCGTCGGGCAAACTTATCCGTGGGAAGAGGGCGTACACTGTTTCTCTGCTGTGCGCCGCGGTGGCGAGCGCCCTGCCGGCGCAGACTTTCACTACGCTGTACAGTTTCGATAACGCGGACGGCGCCGGCGCAGCGGCGGCGCTGGTCCAGGGCGCCGACGGCAACTTGTACGGGACAACCGGGGGAGGCGGCGCCAGCGATGATGGCACGATCTTTAAGATCACCCCGAGTGGCACGCTGACGACGCTTTACAGCTTCTGCCCCCAACTGGTCAACGGTGTGTGCACGGACGGCGAAGCACCTTTCCGAGGAGCGGGGCTGGTCCAGGCCACCGATGGGAACTTCTACGGGACAACGCCCACCGCCGGGGCCAACGCCTCCGGGGGGACGGTCTACAAAATCACCCCGAGTGGCAGGCTGACGACGCTGTACAGCTTCTGCTCCCAAAGCGGGTGCACGGACGGCGCGTATCCAAACGGCAGGCTCGTCCAAGCCACCGACGGCAACTTCTACGGGATAACCAACGGTGGAGGGGCCGTCTCCAGTGGGACGGTCTTCAAAATCACGCCGAGCGGCGCGCTGACAACACTCTACAGCTTTTGCGCCCAACTGGTCAACGGCGTGTGCGCTGACGGCTCCGCTCCGGAGGCTGGGCTGGTCCAAGCCTCTGACGGTGATTTCTACGGGACAACGTCCGAGGGCGGGGCTAACTTTTATGGCACGGCCTTCAAAATCACGCCAGGCGGCGCGCTGACGACGTTATACAGTTTCTGCGCTCTAAGCGGATGCACGGACGGCTCCGGCCCCGACGCGGGGCTGGTCCAGGCCACCGACGGCAACTTCTACGGCACAACGCCTGGCGGTGGGGCCAACAATCTGGGGACGGTCTTCAAAATCACGCCGGGTGGCGCGTTGACGACGCTATACAGCTTCTGCTCCCATGGCGGTTCCCTTTGCACGGATGGCGAAACACCCCCTTTGGGAGCGGCGCTGATCCAGGCCACCGACGGCAATTTCTACGGGACAACCAACGGTGGCGGGGCCTACGCGGGAGGAGGGGGTGGTGGGACGATATTCAAAATCACGCCGAGCGGCACGCTAACGACCCTCTACAGCTTCTGCGCCCAAAGCGATTGCAACGACGGCAGCGGCCCCCAGGCTGGGCTAGTCCAGGCCGCCAACGGGGACTTCTACGGGACAACGTATAATTTCGGGGCCAACGGCTTCGGGACAGTCTTCAGCCTGTCGGTGGGGCTGGGCCCGTCCGTGCCGGCGGTGGGCGCGGGCGGCGTGGTGAACTCCGGCAGCTACACGGCGCAAGGCGTGGCGCCCGGTTCCCTCGTATCCATCTTTGGCACGAATCTGGCCGCTTCGACATCCTCCGGTAACAGCATCCCGCTACCTACCGCGTTGAGCGATGTTACATCCGTAACTTTTAACGGTATTCCCGCGGGGTTGTACTTTGTAAGTTCCGGGCAAATTAATGCGCAGCTCCCGTTCAACGTGCCCACGGGCACGGCGGACATCGTGGTCAACCGCAGCAGTGGAGCGTCGGCCCCGCAGAGTGTGAACGTGGTGCCCGCGTCGCCCGGCATTTTCACAACAAATGCGGAGGGGACCGGACAGGCTTTCGCGTACGACAACACTACCGGCGATCTCGCCGCGCCGGCTGGCGCGCCCATTGGAGTCTTCCACACGGCCCCCATCTCGGTCAGTTTGGGACACGCCCTGATCATTGCATGCACCGGACTAGGCTCTGTGACCCCGGCTATCGATAACTACGTAGCCGCGTCTGAAGGCGGTCTTCGGAACACCGTGCTGACGCCGGTTGTAACGATCGGCGGTGTCACGGCGAAGTTCGTCTATTCCGTGCTCTCGCCGCAATTCGTGAGCGAGTATCAGATCGGCGTAGTGCCGGATCCCGCCACGCCTACGGGGAACGCGGTGTCCCTACAGATTCAGATTGGCGGCGTGACCACGACGGACCAGGTCACCATTGCGATCGCGCCGTAGCGAGCTCCGTTTTCGGCCTAAGCCAAGCTGCGCCCCGCCAGCTTTTCCAAGATCGCAATCGGCGCACGCTCCGGTACGGCCAACGCATCCCGCGGCACGATCAGCGTTTGCTCCATGGCGAATTGGCCGGATTCCACGGCATGCTGGACCACGTCCGTAAACGCCATCCAGGCCGCGCCGGGCTGAAATTCCAGCCGGTATTTCGGGCAGTTGGACTGGAATTCCGCATTGCCCTTCAGATAGTCGTGGAACGCCAGCATGAATTCGTCATAGTCCGAACGGTCCGCCAGCGGCAGACCCAGGCGTCGCAGGACGGCGCCGGCCAGCCGCCCGCGGCGCGCGCTGCGCCCGAGACCGGCTGCCATTGCGTAACGCGCGGCCTGGCTTTCGAATGGGTCCGCAGTCCACCATACGCGCGGCTTCGAAGGATGCAGGTTCCAAAAACTGCGCAGAATCAGGCCGCCATGCGTGGGCCGTGTAGGAAATGCGTCGGTATGCAGCAGGTCGTTGCGTTTCTTATGCGGCAGCTTTCGTCCGGCTTCCTCAATGGGCCGGAGGCTGGCATAATCCAAACTCCAGCGCCGGCGGTATCGCGGCAGGAGGCGCGCCGCGCTCTCGATAGCCGATTCCGAATAGCGCCGCAAAATCGCATGCAGCCGCTCCCGCGCGGGGGCTGCGGTCTGGTCGAGCCCAGACACTTTGTCTTGCTGCGGCGTGTAAGATATGTTCTTGTGGTGTCCGCCGCTTTGCCGGATACCCTGAATCAGCTCGCGGTCTTCCGCGCTTAGTGTGAGCGGCGCGTCCGGCAAAACCAGAACATTGCCGGTTTCCAGAACCTCGTAGGGGTCGACTCCCGGCGCGATTTGGATGGCTTGCATGGCGGGCCTCGCAGCCATCTTACCACCGCCAACACGTGCTACCAGGCGTTCCGCCCGCGCCAGATCTCGGGCACAGTCCACACCAGAATTTGAAAATAGAGCTTGAGCGAACGGTTGCGCACCAGCGCCAAATCCAGGTCGCGGCGTTGCTCGTAAGTCAGCCGGCTGCGTCCCATAATCTGCCACAGGCCGGAGAGGCCCGGCTTCACGTCCAGCACTTCGGCCGCGTGCGGGCGATAGTGCAGCTTCCACTCGGCGTCCGTGATCGGCCGCGGACCCACCAGCGACATTTCGCCCCGCACCACGTGCAGAAGCTGCGGCAATTCGTCGATCGAATGCCGCCGGCAGAAACGCGCGAAGCGGCTGCAAACGCGGTGGTCCCGGACGCCCTTCTCTCGCGGACCGCTTTCGTCCACAATGTATTCCACCAGCGCAAAACGCCCAGCGGTCCGGGCGCCGCGGCACCACATGGTGCGGAACTTCAGCACCCACAGCGGACTGCCGCCCAGGCCTAACCGGCGATGCGCAATCAGCGGAGACGTGCGCGACAGCAGGGCGGTCGAGATTGCCACGATCAGCATGAGCGGCGCGAGTGCTACTAGCGCGCACAGCGCAGCGATACGTTCTAGCTGGCTGAATAGGGAACTCCGGCGAGCCGCCTGAAATGCGGCTGCGGGCAATATTGCCCGCCCCACAACGCTGTCGGAAATGGTCACTTGTCGATTATGTATCCCGCAGATCGCTTCAGTTGTGCGGAATTCGTAAATGATTTGTGAAATCTAACGGACCTGCCGCGCGGCGCGCTCCCGCAAGCGCCGCTCGCGGCGCCGCAAGTCCGCGGAATCCTCCAGCGCCAGGGCGCTATGCGTCATTTCCAGCGCCATGGCGTAGTTCCGCTCGCGGTGCTCATAATGCATCGCCAGTTCCCGCAATGCGCGCCCCCGGTACGCATTGCGCGACGCGGCCAAGTCCGTGAACAGCGCCAGCGCGGCATCCGATCGGCCCAGCCGCTTCTCCAGTGCGCCGATATCCCAAAGCGTGCGGAACAGCAAATCGTCCGGCAGCCCCAGATCCACCGCGCGCCGCAGCAGCCGCAGGGCCTCCCCGTGTCGCCCGGCTTGCAGCACCCAGCGCGCCAGGCCGATCATGTCCGCGCCATGCCGGAACGTGGTCTCTTCCGGCGAGCGGAAGGCGAATGGCACGATCGCCGTCAGGCACGCCAGCGATAGAATGTCGATGGCATTGTGATGGAACACCGGCACCAGCCGGAATGCCTGCTGCGTGCGCAGATACTCGAAGTAATAGTAAGGAATCATCTCGCCCGGCAGATCGCCCTGGCGCTCCACGCCCAGAATACGGTTCTCCAGTTCCACCAGCCGGCAACTATCGAGGCGCAGCTTCCACAACCGCCGCGCGCCAAACAACAGATCCAGGTGCGCCAGCCGCTCGAAGGGGTGCCGCGCCCGCGCCATGCGGAAGCGCGTCTCCAGCAGCGGCTGATCGTAGGTCTTGCCGTTGTAAGTGATCAGCACGTCGAACTGCGCCAGGTGCTCGGAAAGCCGCCGCAGCAGGGAGGCCTCCTCGCCGTAATCGCGCATGAAGAACTGCCGCAACCGGAAACCGGCAGGCTCGATGTTGCCGACTCCGATCAGGAAAGCATACGTGCCGGTGCCCCCCGCCAGGCCCGTGGTTTCGGTATCGAGAAACGCCCACTTCGTCGGATGCGACGAGGCGATGGCGCCGTCGGAGAGCGAATCCAGCAGATCCGGCGGCAGCTCGTGCAGGTTCGATATATCCATGCTGCCGTGGCGCCGATGCCTCTCGAACAGCTTCTCGGTTTCGAAGTGCTCGCCGCACGCCGTGTGCACCACTTCGCCGCTGATAAGCTCCTCGACGAAGTAGCGCGCGGGCCGCAGATCCCACGGTGGGGCAGGCTTCAGCCTGCCATCTGGTGACGCGGGCTTCAGCCTGTCGCCCGTCCACTTTTTGTCGATGTGCGCGATGCGCCGCCGCAGTATCGCGAGCTGTTCCTGGATATCCTCCACTGTTCGCCTTTTATTTGCCTATCATAGACCCAATCGGCAGGCGGTTCAAGGTACCATAGCTTGGATTGTGAAAAGTTTGAAATCGTGAAAAGCACGCGGCTCTTCTTCCTGATGCTGTTCGCGCTGGTCCTGGCGGCGCGGCTGTGCCATCTCGATATCCTGTGGGCCGAAGAGACCCTGCCGCTCGCCGCCGCTGCCCAGATGGCGCACGGCAAGGTCCTCTACCGTGACATCTGGTTCGACAAGCCGCCGCTGCTGGGGTGGTCTTATCTGGCGTTCCCGGCATGGGGCGCGCGCGACGGCTTCCCACTGCGTCTGGCCGGAGCGCTTTACGTGCTGCTTGCGTGCTGGATCGCCTGGCGCTTCGCGCGCGACCTGTGGGGCCGCCGGGAGGCGTTCTGGGCCGCGGGCCTGCTGGCGCTCTACCTGGTCTTCGATATCCCCTCGGCGGTCACCCCGCTGGCGGCCGATCTGCTGATGCTGGCGCCGCATCTCGCGGCAGTCTGGCTGGCTTGGCGCGGCCGCGCTTTTTGGAGCGGCGTGCTGGCCGGCATCGCCTTCCTGGTGAATTCCAAGGGTGCCTTCGTGCTGGCCGCCTGCGCCGTATGGAACCTGCGCGCGCTGCCGCTGCTGCTGGCGGGATTTGCGATTCCCAATGCGCTTGCGCTAGCCGTGCTGTGGGGCCAAGGGGCGCTCGGCGCGTACGACGAACAGGTGTGGAAATGGGGCCGCATTTACGCGGCGGACACGTTCGTCGCGAACCCATGGACCAACGGCTTGCTGCGCACCGCGCACTGGCTGGGCTTTCACGCCGCCATCGTCATCGGCGCGCTTTGGTTCTGGTGGCGCGATCCCAAGTCCGATCGCGCGCGCTGGGCGGCTTGGGCGGTGATCTCGGTCGCCGCCGTGGCCGCGGGTTGGCGCTTTTTCCCGCGCTACTATTTCCAGCTCCTGCCGTTGGCAGCACTGGCCGGCGCGCGCGGATTCGTGCTCCTGGGCCGCCGCCGTGCCATGGCCGTGGCCGCGCTGCTGCTGATCCCGCTGGTGCGCTTCGGCCCGCGCTATGCACTGCTGCCGCGCGATCTGATCGCGGGCCAACCGAACCACTGGGTGGATGTCGCCATGGACCAGGACAGCCGCCGAGCCGCGCAACTCGCACGCCAATGGAGCACGCCCGGCGACACTCTATTCGTGTGGGGCTTCCGTCCGGAGCTATACGTCTATACGGACCTTCCCGCCGCCACGCGCTATCTCGATTCCCAACCGCTGACCGGCGTTCCCGCCGACCGCCATCTCACCCAGTCACAACCGGTGGAAAGCGAATCCGCCCGCGCGCGGCGCGCCGAACTCGCGCGCACGCATCCGACTCTTATTATGGATGGACTGGGTCCCTTCAATCCGCACCTGGCGATTGGGACATATGCGGATCTGCGCCGATGGCTCGCGCAATATGAGGAGGCGGCAAGAACCGATTTCACGGTGATCTACAAGCGGAAAGCCTGGGGGGGCAGACGTGCGTATTGAGGAGTCCGGCGCTCCGCCCTTCGGTATGTAGCTTTGGTGCAACCAGCCTGGCCGATATTGAACCCAGTAGAATTCAGGACAGCTACAGGGGCTGCGGCTGGACTGACTGGAATGTCTACGGAACGGACAGGCAGTGGCTCGACCTGATCTTCAAGTTCGCCTCTGCGCAGAAGATGACGTCAGCCGCAATTTTCTACTCGTTCCCGTTTTTCACCTATGCCACCGCCGCGGTAGACGCGGTGTAGATTGAACAGCTCCAGCGCTTTCCGAAAACCGGCCGGCTCTGTAAATAGACTCGCAGCTTCCGTGGTCCCCAGCGCGGGTGCCGATGCCGCAACTCGATCACCCGCGCCGCCACGTCCGCCCCCATCGCCTGCGGCGAGCGGCGCGGCGCCCGACTCAAGTCCTCCAGCCCGGCTTCCCCTTGTGCCTCGAACCGTTCCACCCACTTGTACCCAGTCTGCCGGGAGACTCCGTACATTCGACACAGTTCGGCAAAGCCGTCCTGTTCGAGTTGAAATTCCTCAATAAATTGTTTTCGTCGATCCAATGCGGTTATCTCTTCCCAGGGCATGCGGATTCCTCCTCAATACCCAGTTTCGAGAGAGCCTCACCAGGACCGCAAAAGTGTCAATGATGTCGCCGGTCTAAAGTGTCAACCATGTCGCCGGCCCCTCGCGATTGCCGACAGCCCTGGTTTTCCGAACGAAGGAGCGGGTCCGGGGGGGCGGTGACAAACGCAATCGCTTCCTTCGGCATTGCCGAAGGCCACCGGCGGCGAGGCTTTCGACGTAAGCTTGGCGCCGGAATACAACCGGGGCTTCCGGGAAGTACAGGTGGCCGCAAGCTTCGCCGCGAAGGACTTGCTGGCCAGCGGCTGCGTCAGCGGAGAGAAGGCCGTGCGCGGCGCTGGTGGATGCGCGTTACGGCGCGGGGCACGTGGTGCTGTTCGCCTTCCACCCGCAGTTCCGGGGGCAGCCGTTCGGGACTTTCAAATTTCTGCTGAATGCGGTCTATCTGGCTTCGGCGCGCAGCATGTGAAAAAGCCGTGGCGCACGCACTCGTGCGTACCGCGTCGGCACTCATGCCGACGCACGGCCGCGAACACCGTTACTGCTGGAATCGATGGTTTGTAACGTTGCCCCACAGTCTGACCAACTGGCCCCAGAGACCGACTTGCTGCAGCACTCCGACGCAAACTGCGATCACAACAACAATGTTCAAAATCGCCTTGATGCTTGCAGCCATGGGGACATAAGTATTTATAAGCCACAACCCAATTCCCACGACGATCAACTCCAGGACGATATTCGCGATGATCCTGGCGTTCTGCGGAAAGGCTGAAGAACGATTGACGAACCACCCAATAAAGCCCACAGCGATCAGCGCCAGGACGATGTAAAGCAACGGCATTGCCAGCACCTCGCTGAGAAGATGAGCAACTGCAGGGCCAATGGAGGCGATAACACCAATGCTTCCGGGAAACGGAGGAACGGAAGAACTTGCGCCGCCACGCAGGTTAAGCTCGAGCCATTCCCGGCCGTGTGCGATGAAAATCGTGCTCTCGTCCAGCGCAGACCTTGCTCAATGCAGCGATTTCGGGTCGTTCACGAGATGGAATCCGCCGCAGGCAATCCGGCGGCCGCCAGGCACGACCCTGGAGGCGTTGGCGGTGGACCGCCGCCAGTTCGCCGACGTGACTTCCTCGCCCTTTTGCCGGCACGACGCGCGGAATCTACGCGTGTTCGGTTCCGTGGCTCGCGGGGAAGCGCGCGATACAAGCGATCTCGACTTGTTGGTGGAATGGGACGCCGGCAGAAGCTTCCTCGATCATGTCGCGCTGGTCCAGGATCTTGAGGAGTTGCTGGGGACCAAGATTCACGTAGGGGCGGAATCTTCGCTGCACTGGTACGTCCGGGATCGCATTCTGAAGAAGGCGAGGCCGCTGTGAAGGGTGATGACCAGTTCTTCGCCTCATGTTGGAGCGATGCCAGTCGATTTCGCGCTTCATCCGCAAATCGTTCCTTTTGACATGCTATGATACTTGTGGTATTACCAAAGCTATAATGGATGGTCGATGATTCGATCGTTTGGCGATCGCGATACTGCGATGCTCTTCGACCGTGATGTGTCGCGCCGCTGGCAAATGATCGCTCGAGTGGCCCTTCGGCGTTTGCGTTTGCTACATCGAGCAACAACGCTCGACGACCTGAGAGTGCCACCGGGCAATCGGCTGGAGGCTCTCAAGGGGGATCGAACCGGGCGGTACAGTATTCGCGTGAATGACCAATATCGAATCTGCTTTCGTTGGGAGCGCGGCGATGCTTACGACGTCGAACTCACCGACTACCACTAAGAGGATGTCCAAATGAAGAGCAAGCGAACCAAACTGGCGCCGCTTCACCCCGGTGAAATTCTGCGCGAGGATTTCCTGAAGCCCTTGGGGCTATCGATCAACGCGTTGGCGCGAGCGTTGCACGTGCCGCCGAATCATGTCTCCGGCATCGTCAATGTAAAGCGCGGCGTCAGCGCGCCGATGGCGCTGCGGCTGGCACGATATTTCGGCACATCCCCCGAGCTTTGGCTGGGCCTGCAGCAGGATTATGAATTGGATGTGGCTCGGGATACCGCCGCCGCGAAGATTGCGATTGAGGTACTTCCAAGGGCCAGTTAGCGGAGGCGCGTTCAGCCGCTCCACCTCGCTGGGCGATATCCTAGAAGCATGCCCATCAATTCATTCGGAGCCGCTTCCAACCTGCGCGCCGGTCGCGCGGATTACCGCATCTTCCGCCTGCGCAGTCTGGAAGAACAAGGCGTCGGCGACGTCGCGCGCCTGCCCTTTGCCACCAAAATCCTACTGGAAAATCTGCTCCGCCAGGAAGATGGCCGCCGCGTCACCGCCGCCGATATCGAGTATGTCGCGGGCGGAGCGGCCGCGTCCGCTGTGGCCAAAGAAATCAGCTTCATGCCCGCGCGCGTGCTGTTGCAGGATTTCACCGGCGTGCCCTGCGTGGTGGATCTCGCCGCTATGCGCGACGCGCTGGCCGCCATGGGCGCAGACCCCAAGCGCGCCAACCCGCTGCTGCCCGCCGACCTGGTGATCGACCACTCCGTGCAGGTGGATAGCTACGGCGGCGCCGATTCGTTCGGGATCAACGCGCTGCTTGAGTTCCAGCGCAACCGCGAGCGCTATATCCTGCTGCGTTGGGGCCAGACCGCATTTCAGAATTTCCGCGTGGTGCCGCCTGATACGGGCATCGTGCACCAGGTGAATCTCGAATACCTGGCCTTGGTGGTGTTTCGCCTCGAAACGGCGAACGGTTGGGAAGCGTATCCCGACACGCTGGTCGGTACGGATTCCCACACTACTATGGTGAACGGCGTGGGCGTGCTTGGTTGGGGTGTAGGCGGCATTGAGGCGGAGGCTTGCATGCTCGGCCAGCCCGTCTCCATGCTGCTGCCGCCGGTAGTTGGCTTCAAACTGCATGGCCGCATGCGCGAAGGCTCGACCGCCACCGATCTCGTCCTGACCATCACCCAGATCCTGCGCAAGAAGGGTGTAGTGGGCAAGATCGTTGAGTTTTACGGCCAGGGCCTCAGCGCGTTGAGCTTGGCGGACCGCGCCACGGTGGGCAACATGGCGCCGGAATACGGCGCGACGGCCGGCTTCTTCCCCGTCGATGCCGAGACGCTCGCTTACCTGCGCTTCACCAATCGCGATGCCAGCCTCATCGAGCTGGTGGAGGCGTACACCAGGGAGCAGGGACTGTTCCGCACCGACGACACGCCCGATCCGGTGTATGCGGAAACCGTGGATCTGGATCTGGCCACGGTCACCACGTCGATGGCTGGTCCGAAGCGCCCGCAGGATCGCGTGGACCTGCCGGATGTGAAGAAGAATTTCGAAACCGCGTTCGGCGGCGCGCACAAGCCGGTCTCGATTGGCACGAACGGCAGCAAAACCACGCTCGATAACGGCTCGGTGGTTATCGCGGCGATCACCAGTTGCACGAATACCTCGAACCCTTCGGTGATGCTGGCCGCCGGGCTGCTCGCCAAGAAAGCCGTCGAGCGCGGGCTCAAGCCGAAGCCGTGGGTGAAGACCAGTCTCGCGCCCGGTTCCAAAGTAGTTACGGATTATTATCGCGAAGCGGGCTTGACACCTTATCTCGAAGCGCTCAACTTCCACTTGGTGGGCTACGGCTGCACCACGTGCATCGGCAACAGCGGACCGCTGCCTGAGCCGGTGGCGGAAGCCGTGCAGCGTGAGAACCTGACAGTGGCGGCGGTGCTCAGCGGCAACCGCAATTTCGAGGGCCGTATCAATGCGCTGGTGAAAGCGAATTACCTGGCGTCGCCGCCACTGGTGGTGGCCTATGCGCTGGCGGGACGCATCGATATCGATCTGACCACCGAGCCACTGGGCGAGGATTCGGCGGGCGCGCCGGTGTATTTGCGCGACATTTGGCCCAGCGACGAGGAGGTGCGTACCACCGTACGCGCGTCTATCCGCCAGGAGATGTTCCAGCACGAATACGCGAAGGCCTTCGAGGGCGATGCCAACTGGCAGACCATGAAGGTGCCCACCGGCGACATCTATGTGTGGGATCCCAAGTCCACGTACATCAAGCGTCCGCCGTATTTCGACCACATGGTGGATCCCGAAACGTCAGTTCAGGACCTGCGCGCCATGCGTGTGCTGGCGCTGCTGGGCGATTCCATCACGACCGATCATATTTCGCCCGCTGGTTCCATCGGCAAAGATACTCCGGCGGGCCGCTATCTGATCGAGCAGGGCGTGCAGCCGAAGGATTTCAACTCCTATGGCGCGCGGCGCGGCAACCACGAAGTGATGGTACGCGGAACGCTGGCCAACGTGCGGTTGCGCAACCAACTCGCGCCGGGAACCGAAGGCGGCTGGACCCAGCATTTGCCGGATGGCGAGCAGATGTTCATTTACGATGCGTCCGTCACGTACCAGCGGGAAGGCGTGCCGCTGGCAATTATCGCGGGCAAGGAATACGGCTCCGGATCGTCGCGGGATTGGGCGGCCAAAGGCGTGCTGCTGCTGGGGGTGAAGGCCGTAATCGCCGAGAGCTTCGAGCGCATCCATCGCACGAATCTGGTCGGCATGGGAGTGCTGCCGCTGCAATTTATGGATGGGGAAAATGCGGCCAGCCTGCGGCTTACCGGTCGCGAGCAGTTCAGCGTGGCGGGTGTGAAGGAAGCGCTGAGCGGTACGGAGCGCCACGCACACGTGCGCGCGGTGGACGATGCCGGCGGACAGAAGACCTTCGACGTGTTGGTGCGCGTGGATACGCCGCAGGAAGTCGAATATTACCGGTACGGCGGCATCCTGCCCTACGTCTTGCGGCAGATCGCCGAGGCTCCGGTGGCCGTATAGCGGCCGTCATTTCGAGACGAGCGGCGCTACGCTTCTGCGCCGCCGCGCCGGCCATCCTGCGCGGACGGTTCCGCCTGTTCGCCCAATCGCCGGTGGACTGCTCGGCGTACGCGACGCAGGACGGGCGGCGTCATAGGCGTCAGCTTCATTCGCTTCATGGTGCGGGACCCCGAACCGGTGACCATCGAGCATGTCCTGGATCAGTTCGATTACGCGCGGAAACTGGTTGGCCTGGAGCACGTCGCCGTGGGGTAGCGACCTGGACGTGGCGGGCAACGCGAACCCGATTGGCGGCGGTCAGCCTCGCGCCAGCCTAACTTCGAGGGCTACGGATTTCACCCGGTGCCCGGCGGCCAGATCGCGGTAGATGGCCTCGGGCATCCCAAACGGATGTTCGACACAAGACGAAGCCCCTCTGGTACAATGCAGCGTTAGTTGGGCCGAGTTATGCGCGATTTCAAGGGACTCCGGGAAGTAATCATTGGGGTGGTACTGGTTGTGATCGCCGGCTTGCTCTTTTCCATCAGCCGAAGGCTGGCCAGCCGGAATAATACCCAAGCCCCGCCCTCGGCCGCGACGTCGACGAAGCCGACACAGGCTCCCACGCCGGATACCACCGCTGCTCAGCCGGCACCAGTGGAGTCTCCGCCCGCCCCAGATCAGAAAGAAACACCTAAGACGTCGTCCAGTAGGAAGTCCGGCAACGGTTCGGCCCGCGAGAGGAAAGGTCGCTTTGCGGATAGCAGCGTCGCCGATCGCACGCCGCCCATCCCGATCGCTACCGCAGCTCCGCCCGAGCCGATGACTTCCAACGGAATTGCCTACACTCGGCAATCCAAAGCGGAGCCCGTCCCGGCGGCGCTTCCGGCGCCTTCCGTGCCCTCCGCTTCCCCGCCCCCTCCTCCTCCGCCGGCTAAGACATACACGGCGCCGGACGGGACGTCCTTCAGGGTCCGGTTCGGGGATCCCGCCGATGCCGCAACGGACCACACCGGCGACGCCTCGTATTGGCAGCAGGCTTACCCTCCGGGTTACATTCCTGGAGGCGCGCGTTTGCAGGCGAATCGATATCAAATGATGAGCAATAGACCATCTACTGCCCAGCACTCTCCACCTCGTGCCAATGCGGTCGCCCGTGGTTCCAGCACGCCACAGTGGACACTGATCGGTCCGCAGCCTACCACTTATACCGGCTTTTACACTTTGCCTGCGCCCGGATACCTCACGTCGGGGCGGGTGACAGCACTCGCCGTCGTCCCGGGTAACGCCAGCGTGGTCTACCTGGGAGGCTCCGATGGGGGGGTCTGGAAAACCACGGATGGCGGTTCAACGTGGATTCCACTCACCGACGATCAACCTTCGCTTTCGATTGGTTCAATTGCTCTCGACCCCTCAAATTCCAATACTATATACGTCGGCACCGGGGAAGAGTACGGCATAATTGAGAATGCCAGCTATTATGGCGCCGGCGTTTTGAAGTCTACCGATGGCGGCGCCACCTGGACTCAACTCGGGGCTTCCCTCTTTGGCACACCCTACGCATCGTGTGGTACTTGCGGTGGCGCATTTATCGGTTCTATCGCGGTTCACCCCACCCAAGGCCAGATCCTGCTTGCGGCGGTCGCACAAGGCGGCTCAGCAACTGGAATCGATCGCTCAGCCGACGGCGGCGTGACTTGGGTGCCCGTTCTCTCAATCGGAATCGAGGGCACGGAGGTGCTTTTCGATCCAACGAACGGAAACATCGCCTTTGCCGCGCTTGGCGGCGGAAATGACACGGCAAACGGGCTTTATAAATCCACCGACGCGGGGCTGACCTGGGCCCGGCCTGATGCCGCCGGCTCTAATCAGCTTCCGACAGCCGGTGTAGGGCGGATCGTGTTGGCCATGGCGCCTTCGAACACGTCTACGCTTTATGCGGGGATTGCGGATTCATCCACGTGGGGCCTCACCGGGTTCTACAAGTCCGTCGACGGTGGAACTAATTGGACCCAGCTCCCGTCGGCCCCGAATTATTGCGGTGGACAGTGTCCGATCACGAACACAGTCGCCGTTTCGCCTACCAACGCGAATGCCGTATTCGTCGGCGGCAACACCGACGTTGTCGGCGGAATCGCAAGCGGCACAGCCGTTATTTGGCGTTCCCTGGACGGCGGCTCTACGTGGGACATCGTTTCGAATGGGTATAGCGGAGCGGTGCATATCGACCAGAAGGCATTTGCCTTCTCCAGTGACGGCGCCATGCTTTATGTGGGTAACGATGGCGGCGTCTGGAGCACAACCGGTGTGGCTGCCTCTACCCTCAATTGGACGAACCTCAATTCTTCCCTTGCTTTAACGCAGTTTTATCCGGGCCTCTCCATCGACCCAAGCAACGTCAATATCTCGTTCGGCGGAACGCAGGATAACGGCATTCAGCAGTACGCCGGTGGTGTTTGGCAGTCGGTAACCTGCGGTGATGGCGGCCAGACAGTGATCGATCCTGTCCAACCATCAACTGTATATGCGAGTTGTGGCAATCAAATCCAGAAGTCTACCTCGGGTGGCGGTCCAAACAGTTGGTCCGCGGCGGATACCGGAGTCTTTACGGCTGATCGCGCTACGATCATTTGTCCGCCCCTTGCAATCGATCCCTCAAACCACCTCAACCTATACTTTGGAACATATCGGGTTTACAAGAGTAGCAATGGAGCGGGCTCCTGGTCCCCCGTCTCCTCGGATTTGACGTTTGGCAATGGAACTCTGTCGACGATCGCCGTGGCGCCCAGTGATTCCAACACCGTCTATATCGGCACCAGCAACGGGATAGTGCAGGTAACAACTAATGCGGGCGCGGGCGCGTCAGCCGCCTGGACGGACCGAACTCCGGGTCTTCCCAGCCGTTCTGTTACACAGATCGCGGTAAATTCTCTCAATCCATTGGTTGCGTTCGTCACGTTGTCGGGTTTCTCCGGCTTTGGCGATACACAAGGTCACGTTTTCCAGACGGTCAACGGTGGTGCAAGCTGGAGCGATATCAGCGGGAATCTTCCCAATAGTCCGGCCGACGGCATCGTGATCGATCCCGATCAGTCCAACACCCTCTATGTGGCCACGGACATTGGCGTCTTCGCGACCGTGGACGGAGGGACAACGTGGGACCCACCAGGCAGCGGATTGCCTGGCGGCGCCGTGACAGCCTTGGCGTTGCACCGGTCCACCCGGATCCTCCGCGCGGCCACCCATGGCCGGAGCGTGTGGGATCTTCAGTTGGCGGCGCCTGCGCCTCCGGCGATTACCGCCGCACCTTCCAGCCTCCAACTCGCCTATACAATAGGCGGCGCGGCTCCTGCCAGTCAGTCGATTCAGATTGGTGATGGTGGCGGCGGTACGCTCGCCTGGAGCGCAAGTTCGAACGCGGCTTGGTTGACCGTAACACCGGCAAGCGGTACAGCGCCGTCGACGCTTTCCGTCTCCGTGAATCCGGCGAATCTGTCGGCGGGGTCTTACTCGGCCACGGTGCAGATAACCGCGCCGGGCGCGAGCGGGAGTCCGGCATCTGTGGGCGTAACGCTCGTCGTGCAAGCTCTGGCGACTCCATTCACGGTCGCGTTGTCCGCGGCCGGCCAGGTTGAGCCGTTCGCACCTCAATCGATTGTGTCGGCATACGGCACGAATTTGGCCACTGGGACGGCGGCAGCGATGGCTCTGCCGCTCCCGACAACACTCGCCGATACCACGGTGACCGTAACAGACTCCGCTGGAGTTGCACGTCTCGCCCCGCTGTTCTACGTCTCGCCGACGCAAGTTAATTTCGAGATCCCGGCAGGCGCGGCTTCTGGCTCTGCCACGGTGACCATCGCGAATCAAAACGGAGCCACTCAGAGCGCCTCTATCGAAATCGGCAACACGTCGCCTGGGCTATTCGAGTTGGACTCGTCGGGACTCGTGGCCGCTTGGGTCCTGCCGGTGACTTCCGGCGTTCAGGGAGCGTTACAGCCGGTGTACCAGGTCGTATCCAATAGCGTGGCTCCATTGGCGATCAATCTGGGACCGTCCGCACAACAGTCCTATCTAGAGATGTACGGCACGGGCGTCCGCAACGCCAACAGTGTCACGGCGATGGTGGGCGGCCTGAGCGTGCCGGTGTTATTCTCCGGCGCGGCACCGGGATACCCCGGAGAGGATCAAGTGAACATCGGCCCGCTGCCCCGTGCGCTGGAAGGCCAAGGGAGCGTGAGGATCGTCGTCACGGCGGACGGACAAGCGGCCAACACCGTCAACGTCACAATCCAATGAACTGAAGTGGCAGCGTCGCGCGGTTCAAGACGCAACCTCTCCTGGTCTAACGGTGGTTGCCGTGCTCTCTCCTGCGGTCCTCTTGATCTCCCGCGCAAACTCGGACCGCTCTTGGCGGGCGAGGTCGCGCGAATCGTCTCGACCGCGCGGTCGCCTTTGAGGTAGCCCAAAGTCGGGGCACGCTTCCCAGATGGGTTGTCCTGGCGTGCAAACCGCACTTCACATCATGAGGCGCTATACGGCGATGCGGACATCCTCATGATCCTGGGCGGCAATGCCGTGCGGGTGCTGAACGCGATCCGGACGCCGGTCAGAACGGGAAGCGGATCGTAAGGACAGGCGCGTGGTTGTACTGGTGGTATTGCATGACGGCGATCTGGAATCCCGCGCCCACGGCCATCAGCAGATGCCTGTGCAGCTTGAATCGTCCGAATATCACACCCGGCGTCAGAAATGTCTGCTTGTCGCCGTTATCCTCGCCGCCCTTCCAAAACGTGGAGTTGACCTCCGGGCACAGCTTATCGAAAACGTAGTACTGAAACGCCGTTTTCCAGGTCAGTGCATGACCGATGGTCTCCTCATCGGAAATGTGTTTTCAAAGTAGGGGAACACGGGCGAAGGCAGAATGACAGATTCAAAACGCGAACAACTCAAAGCGTTTCAGAGGTCATCTACCAAGCTTCGCTTTTCGTCGCCGTCCTCGGCTGCAGCAACTACACGTTCGCCGAAGCTACCCATATGGGCTCTCGACTGAGCCCGCCGCGGAAACGATCAGAAGGTGAAACGACCACCGACTGTCGGAGCAAGGTTGTTGTCGTAGTTATAGGGGACGCCGGGTCCATGCGGAATGGCGATGGCCAGACCGCCGCTCACGTAGGAATACGCAATTCCGGCAAAACCGTCGAAACGCTTGGTGAAGTGATGATCCGCATAGAGCGACAACTCGTTGAGGGTGCCCGCGCAGGAGGCGCGGAAACCGGCTTCGGGCGAGCAGGCCGTCGGAACACGGAAGTCGTTTTGCAACTGATGATACCAGGACAAAGTGATGTCGGTTTTGCTGTCGATGACGTATTTCACGCCCGTCCACCAGATCTGCACGTGCTTGGGAGAATCAAGATTGTTGTCTTCGACGCCGCTCATGAGATAACCGCCCTGGTCCAAGGCGCCAACGCCCAACGGGTTCGACGGGTTATCCTGCC
>Ga0302325_10003491_pt1 | contig 37026 bp, 30 predicted proteins | sample Palsa_T0_2_FD_201948 | JGI IMG/M metagenome (GOLD analysis project Ga0302325, IMG submission 201948) | Peat permafrost microbial communities from Stordalen Mire near Abisko, Sweden - Palsa_T0_2 | ecosystem: Environmental > Terrestrial > Soil > Palsa > Peat permafrost | place: Sweden: Abisko...
CTTGAGGTGGACGACGATGACGGCGTCGAAGTCATCCTCGGTCATCTTGGCGAAGCTGCGGTCACGCAGAATACCGGCGTTGTTGACGACAGCGTGGATGGCGCCGAAGGCGGTTAGTGCGGTCTGGATGATGCCCTCGGCGCCGTCGGCCGTCGCGACCGAATGGGTGTCCGCCACTGCCTGTCCGCCGGCGGCCAGGATCTCGCGGACGACGGCCTCGCCCGGCGAGTCGCCAGCGCTCTCGCCGGTGAGCGAGACGCCCGTGTCATTGACCACTACCCGGGCGCCGAGCCGGGCCAGCAGCAGCGCGTGCTCCCGGCCGATGCCGTTGCCCGCGCCAGTGACGGCGACGACGTCGCCAGCAAAGTCCATCGTGTCTACTCCTAGGTGAGCGATTGCGAGCTATTTCGCGGTGGGCAGGTGCAGCACTCGCTTGGCGAGGATGTTGCGCTGGATCTCGTCCGTACCGCCCGCGATGCGGAACAGTGGCACCCTCAGCACCTCCCCGTGCCAGTAGGCGCGTTCGTCATCGGTCATCGCCTCGACGGTGTCCTGCAGGACATTGCCGAGGCGCGCGGTCCGGTTGATCACTGTCCCGTGATAGAGCTTCTTGACCGAGGTCTCCGCCAGGTGCTCGGTGCCCCGGGTGAGGGCCGTCTGGATCCGCATGTCGAGCAGTTCGAGCACCTGCTCCCCGATGTAGGCGTCTACCAGGGCGTCACGGTGCGCAGGCAACCTGGCCGAACTGGCCCGCCACAGGTCCCTGAGCTGGTCGAAGCTCGGTCCCCGGTGGCCGCCGCCGATGATCGCCCGCTCGGCCGCCAGGCAGGTGTTGATCACCCGCCAGCCGGCGTCCACCGCCTCGAAGACGTTCTCCGCGGGGATCACGACGTTCTCCAGGAACACCTCGTTGAAGTGAGTCGCCCCGGTCATCTGACGCAGCGGGCGGACCTCGATGCCCGGTGTCCGCATATCCACGATAAAGCACGTCAGGCCCTGGTGCTTGGGCTTGTCGGGGCTGGTGCGGGCAATCAGCATCGCGTAGTCGCTGTAGTGCGCGCCCGACGTCCAGACCTTCTGGCCGTTGACCACGAAGTGGTCGCCCTCGCGAACCGCGCGGGTACGCAGGCCTGCCAGGTCAGAGCCCGCGACGGGCTCGCTGAACAGCTGACACCAGATCTCCTCGCCGCGCAGCATCGGGCCGAGGTAGCGCGCCTTCTGCTCGTCGGTGCAGTGCTCGATGATCGTCGGCGCGATGGTCTTCGTCCCGACGTCGAAGGTCTCGGTGGTGACTCCGAACTTGGCCTCCTCCTGGGAGTAGATGAGCTCCTCGACCGGACTGAGGCCCTGCCCGCCGAACTTCACCGGCCAGCTAACGCCGGCGAAGCCCGCGGACGCGATCAGGGCCTGCCAGGCTCGCGCCTTCTGCAGGAACGCCTCTTCCTCGTCTCCCCGGCGAACTCCGAAGTCCTTGACCCAGGCCTGCGGAGAGTCCATCGCGGGCGCGTGCCCGGCCAGCCAGCCGCGCACGCGAGCCCGGAAGGCGGCCTGCTCAGGGGAGTCGTCGAGGTTCATCAGTCCTCCAGCACCCAGAACGGCAGGGTGATCTCATCGCTGGCCTTTACTGGCTCCAGCCGGACCCGGGTGCCGATCCGCACATCGTCGATCGGGCAGCCGATGATGTTCGTCAGCACCAGCGGGCCTTCGTCGAGTTCGACGACGGCGAACACGTAGGGGACCAGGCTGGAGAACGGCTCAGCGAACGCCATCCGCACGATGGAGAAGGTGTGGACGGCACCGCGTCCGGACGCGGTGAACCACTCGACATCGCCCGCGCAGTGGCTGCAGATTGCCCGCGGATAATACTGCGCCTGCCCGCACGTGACGCACCGCTGCAGCAAGAACTCGCCGCGGTTCAGTGCTTCCCAGTACGGCCGCGTGACGGGGTCAGGCATCGGCAGGTCGCGCTCGGCCAGCCGCAGGGCCTCGACGTTGATGCTCATGGCCGCTCCTTTCCGAGGATCGTGGCGCCCATGGAGGAGAGGATGCCGCCGGAGCCGGACGCCAGCGCCAGCTTGCAGTCGGGAACCTGAGCGTCCCCGGCGGCCCCGCGCAGCTGGCGTACCGCCTCGATAATCGTGAAAATGCCGCGCATGCCGGGATGCGACGAGCTGAGGCCGCCCCCGTCGGTGTTGGTCGGCAGGGCTCCGCCGACTTTCAGCTTGCCGTCAGACACGAACGGGCCGCCCTCGCCCTTCTTGCAGAATCCCAGCCCTTCGAGCTGCATGAGGACGGTGATGGTGAAGCTGTCATAGAGCTCGAGGACGTCGATGTCGCTGTGGGTTACCCCGGCGGCAGCGAACAGAGCGTCGGCGACATGGGAGACCGGTGCGGTGGTGAAGCTCGGCATCTGACCGATCTGCCAGTGCGTCATGCAGCTCTTGGCCGCGAGGACATGGACCGGCTGCTGCTTCAGGTCCCTGGCTCGCTCCTCGGTGGTGAGGATGACGGCTCCGCCCGCGTCGGAGACCACGCAGCAGTCCAGCTGGTGCAGCGGATCGGCCATCATGCGCGAGTTGAGGACGTCCTCGACCGTGATCGGATCGCGATAGAGCGCGCTGGGATTGAAGCCCGCGTTGTAGCGAGTCGCCACCGCGATCTCGGCCAGCTGCTCGGACGTGGTGCCGAACTCGTACATGTGCCGCTGGGCGGCCAGGGCGTACGAGCAGATGATGCCGCCGCCGTAGCTGGCTTCGAACGCCATCGGCCCGCCGACGCGGAGGGGGCCCTGGGAAGCCTGCCGGGGGTCGTAGACCAGCCCGTAGCCGCCCTTGGAACCGTTCTGGCGCTTCCGGCGCGAGCGCGAGTCCGACCCGTAGACGATGAGCGCCACCTCGCACTCGCCGACAGCGATGGCAGCGCTGGCGTGCTGGATCATCAGCTCGAACACCGATCCGCCGGTGAAGGTGCCGTCGTAGTAGCGCGGGTGGATGCCCAGCTGCTCGGCGCTGTTCACCGCATCCTCGATGTGCGGCACCGAGTCGCCGGTGCACGCAAACCCGTCGATGTCTTCTTTCCTGAGGCCGGAGTCGGCCAGCGCTCGCTGGAACGCCTGCGCAATGTGCTGTTCGGGGGTGAACGGCGAGATCGGGTAATCGCTCAGACCAATGCCGGCGATGGCGACATTTCGCGTCATGCGTCAGCACCATGATTTGCGGCGCGGATTGTCATTCGTCCTCCAACTCATCCGATGCTGGCCCGCACTCAGCGGAGCCGTGCGTGATCACTGATGTGGCCCGGTCGTCGAGAGCGCGGAAACTGGCGCTGCTGACCAGGCGCCTCTTGACCGTGCGGCTGGCCCGGCCGGCCGCCGGGCTCGGCCAGCCGATTACCGTCATGGTCGTGCCGGGCAGTACCGGACTGCTGAACCGGCAGGCGAGCTTCCGCAGCTGGGTGCCGTCACCGCCCGCGAACGTCTGTACGAGCGCCTGGCCCGCCATGGCCAGCGAGCACATCCCGTGCAGGATGACGCCGGGCAGGCCGATCGCCCGCGCGGCATCTTCGTCCAGGTGGATCGCGGATCGGTCGCCAGAGGCCCAGGCGTAGTCGGCCGGCCGGCCAAGCGGCACAAACAGGTCCGCGCTGGTCTCGCCGGCGCCGTTGGCGCCAGCGGCGGCCACGGCTCCGTTCGCGGCGCGCCGGGGCTGGCCGTAGGCTTGGCTGGCCGGAGCTCCCAGAAACAGCCCGCTGCTGTGCTGCAGGACGACCAGCCGGCCGTCGGCATCCCTGGTCTCGACCCTGACCACCACCAGAGTCCCTGACCGGACCGGCTGAATGGAGACTGGGGCGGCCCGGCTGCTGAGGATCTCGCCCGCCTGAAGTGGCCGGGCACCGGCAATGACGTGCTCGCCGTGCACGCCGCGAGGAAAGAGGTCGGCCGGGACCGCGGCGCGGCTGGCGTCGGCGGCGAGCTGCCATGACGGCACGACGCCGAACATCAGCGGGGCGATCTCGCCATCGGTGAACCGCCGGTCTGTCTCGCCCGTCGCAGCCGCGTAGGCAGCAACTGTCATGGGCTCGACGGTTACGGGTGGCCCGCTGATCCAGCGTCCCACCGCAGACCCGTTGAAGGCGCTCCGCGTCTCCGACTGCACGCGGGCAACCTTATGTCAGACCTCTGACTGTAGACAAGTGGTTGATAATGTCTGGCATATTGGTCTAGGTTGCTGGCACGGGGTCAGCCGTGCTCGCTCAGCTGGCCTTCCGCGCACCCCAGGCAACCGGAGAGAGACATGGACTTTGCTCTGACCGATGAGCAGGTCGAGCTGGAGGCCGCTGTCCGCTCGTTCCTTGAGGACCGCATGCCGGAGGCGGAAGTCCGCCGGCTCATGGAGACGCCCACGGGATATGACGAGGCTGCCTGGGAACAGTTCGCCGGTCAGCTCGGGCTGACTGGTCTGGCAATTCCTGAGGAGTACGGGGGAGCGGGCTACGGGTTCGTGGAGCTTGGGGTCGTGGCGACGGAGCTCGGTCGCGCGCTGAGCGGTGCGCCGTTCCTGTCGAGCGTCGTTCTCGCTGCGCAGGCAATCATCGCCAGCGGCGATGCCGCGGCGATGAAGGACTACCTGGCGGACATCGCGGCTGGCGAGCTGATCGCCGCGATCGCGGTTCCGGCCGCATCATCGCACTGGGAGCCCGGCGACCTCGGCGTGTCGGCGGTCGAGCACCGCGGCGCCTGGCGGCTTGACGGCACCGTGCGCGGAGTCGCCGGAGGGGCGACCGCATCGCTGCTGCTCATCGCAGCGGCCACGGCTTCGGGAACGGGCCTGTTCGCGGTGCAGGCGGACGCCGAAGGGCTCGACCGGACCGCCGAGAGCTCGATTGACATGACGCGCAGGCTGGCGACTGTCCGTCTGTCGCAGACCCCGGCCCGGCTCGTCGGCTCGATGGGGGATGGCCCGAGGATTCTGGACGAGACCCGGGCCGTCGGCGCCGCGGTGCTGGCCGCCGAGCAGGTCGGTACGGCCGAACGCTGCCTGGAGCTGGCCGTCGGCTACGCCAAGTTGCGCGAGCAGTTCGGCGTGCTCATCGGCACCTTCCAGGCAGTGGCGCACCGGTGCGCGGACATGCTGGTTGAGGTCTTGACGGCCAGGTACGCGGCGCTGTATGCGCTGTGGGCCATCGACCAGCGCCAGCCGAACTGGCGAGTTATGGCGAGCCTCGCCCGCATTCGCTGTACCGAGGCGGTGAACTACGCGGCCGCTGAGTGCCTGCAGGTCCACGGCGGCAACGGCTACACCTGGGAATTCCCCGTCCATCTCTATTTCCGCCGGGCCCGGGCCTCGGAGTTGCTGCTGGGCCATCCGTCCCTGCACCGTGAGCTAATGGCTGAGCTTCTGGACCTGTGAGGCGAGGCTTGATTACCGGCCAGGTCGTGGTCTTCGGCGGTACCGGATTTCTCGGCGGGTGGCTGACCGCCGCCCTGGCCGGCCGAGGGACCCCGGTTGTCTGCACCGGCACCTCGGCCTCGGAGCCGACGTCGCCGGGCATCACGGCTGTACGCGCCGACATCACCCGGCTGCAAGACGTCTGCGATGTCCTGGCCGAGTACCGGCCGTCGGTTGTCGCCAACGCCGCCTATGTCCTGCCCTCCGGCACGGACCTACATCGGTCTCTTGAGGTCAACCTTATGGGCACGGCCAATGTCTTCGAGGCTTGCCGACTGCTGGGCATCCGCCGCTGCGTCTACTCCAGTTCCATCGCGGTGTACGGCTCCACCCACGACCCGTCAGGGCCTGCGCTCACCGAGAGCGCGCCGGCGCACGCCGATACGCCCTACGGCCAGCAGAAGCTGCTCAATGAGACAACGGCCAGACAATATCGCCGCAAGTACGGGCTCGACGCGATTGGCCTGCGGCTTGCCACCCTGTACGGACCTGGCCGCGCGGCGGGCGGAACGGCCTGCCTGTCGCGCATGGTCGGCCAGATGCGCGCTGGCCGTGTCGGCGAATGCGACTTGCGGTCAGACTTCCCCCTGGACCTGCTGCACGTGGCCGACGCGGCCGCGAGCTTGGCTGACATCGTGCTCGGCCCCGCGCCGCAGCATGACATCTACAACCTCACCGGTGAGGCGGCGACTCCGCTCGACATACTGACGGCAGTGCGGTCGGAGTTCCCCGCCGCCGACGCGGTCTTCGGCGATGTCCCCCAGTCGAATCCACCGGCGATCCGCTATGATAGCGCCCGCCTGCGATCCGAGTTCGGCCGGTCACCGCAGTCGCTGCACGCGAGCGTCCGGGGCTGGGACGCCGATCCGGCGCCGAGATGATCAAGGTAGGGCTCAACTCGGACGGCACCGCGGCCGGGGCCGTGGCGGACGCCCAGCTCGCAGAGGCCTGCGGCTTTGACTACTTCGGCTGCGGAGAGCATGTCTTCGCGCCGGTTCCGACACCCAACGCATTCGTAGTCCTGGCCGCGGCCGCGGGCGCGACGAGTCATATCCGGCTGATCAGCTCGATCACGCTGCTGCCGCTATACCCGATTGCGCTGGCCGCCAAGATGGCAACGACGCTGGACGTCGTGTCCGGCGGGAGATTCGAGCTCGGCATAGGTGCCGGGGGCGAATTCCCGCCCGAGTTCCTGGCCACGGGAGTCGATCCTGACACGCGCTTCCGGCGAGTGGACGAGGGACTGCGGGTGCTCAAGATGCTGTTCTCCGGCCGCCAGGAGGACTTCGCCGGCGAGTTCACGACCCTGACCGGCGTGGCACTCGACCCGGCGCCACTGCAGCCCGGCGGACCGCCAATCTGGGTAGCGGGCCGTAAGGGTGGCGCAGCGCGACGCGCTGGCCGGCACGGGAGTGTATGGCTGCCGTATCTGGTCGAGCCGGGTGCAGTCGCCGCCGGCCTGGCCCTGGCCAGGGCGGCGGCGGAGTCAGCCGGACGTGCCCCCGCCGAGGTATCGGCCGGGCTGTTCATCTGGGTTTGCGCAGACCGGGACAGAAACTGGGCCATCCGTACCGGCATCAGTACGGTGAGCACGTCCTACCGACAGGACTTCGCGGCCAATGCCGATCGCTGGCTGGCCGTGGGCTCCCCTGATGGGGTGACCGAGCGCCTGAGTGAGTACGTAGCCGCAGGCGCAGATCATTTGCTGGTGCAGATAGCTGCACCACCCGAGCACCGTCAGCGAGTAATCGAGACACTGGCAAGCGATGTACTCCCCAGCCTGCGCAGGAATGCGGCCCTGCCTGAAATCGACCCAAGACGGAGGATTCGAGGATGACCATGCAGCTGCTCGTCGGCAGGAAGTACATCGTCGCTGGCGGATCCAGCGGCATCGGCGCAGCCAGCGCCCGTGCATTCGTGCGCCACGGCGCATCAGTGGCTTGCCTGGACGTCAATGAGGACGCCGGGCGAGCGCTAGCCTCTGAACTCGCGGAGAATGCGCGGTTTCTCCGCTGCGACGTCCAAAGCGAGACCGATGTCGACTCGGCGGTGGACGAGGCGGTCGAGTGGCTGGGCGGACTCAATGGCGTAGTGGACGTCGCGGGCATCCAGGAGGTCATCCCGGCGGCAGAACTAACGGTTGCTGACTGGGATCGCACCCTGAACACTCACGCACGCGGTACCTTCCTCGTTAACAGGGCAGCGTTCCGGCATCTCCGCCACACCGGCGGCCGCATCATCAACACCGGCTCCGGCGTTGCCAACCAGGGTCAGCGCAATGGCGTACGCGGCGGAGATGCACACTATGCCGCGGCCAAGGCCGCGATCATGGCCTGGACCCGTGGCATCGCCAGGGAATGGGGCCAGTACGGGATCACGGCTAACACCATCGTGCCCGCAACCTGGACGCCGATGTATGAGCGACTTCGCGACAACATGGACGCCGCCACGCTGGCCGCGCACGACGCCCAGTATGAAATCATGATCCCGATATCCGGGAGACTTGGTGACCCGGATGACGACTTCGCCCCGGCCGTGGTATTCCTAGCTAGCGATATGAGTCACTATATTACCGGACAGGTGCTAGCGGTCAACGGCGGCTTGCTGATGTACGGCTGACGGGCCGGCTATTACGTCGCGATTGCCCGTTGAGGGAATCAAGGTGTGACGCCATGGCCTCGGCAGCGCGATCGGGATCCTGCGCTTCAATGGCCTCGTAAATGTCTATGTGCTGCTCGATCGCACGTCGACCACTGTCAGCGTCAGCAATGGCGAATGCCGGGTCTTCGGCCAGCCGGTGCAGTGCCGCTACGAAAGCGCCGAGCACACGATTTCCGGACGCGTCGGCCACGAGCGAGTGAAATTCGGCATTGAAATTCTGCATTTCCGGGTCCTTGACCAGGATGCCCTGCTCTTTGTCGATCACAACGCGGATCGACGAGAGTTGCGGATCGGTCCGGTGCAGGGCGGCCAGCCGGGCGCTCGGTACCTCAAGCATGTCGCGGAAACGGGTAACTTCCTCATAAGTCACGCTGCCCAGTTCGAGCACGTCACCGAGCCGATCCGAGACGAGGCTCGAGAGGGCATGATGGTCTACCTGCTGGACGACAGATCCGCCCATAGAACCAGGCGTGGTCACGACCAGGCCGTTCTCTACCAGTGCTCGCAGCGCTTCCCTGACTGTCGCCCGGCTGACACCGAAGGCCTCGGCCAGGCGGGTCTCGCTGGGTAGACGTTCTCCCGGGTTGAATTCACCGTCGAGAATCGCCTGCTTGATCTGACTCTCGACTTGCTGACGTGGCCGGAGCACCGGCGCCGGGCGGAACGATCCGTTCAGCCTAAGATCGGATTCTTGATCGGGTTCCGCGCCAAGCTTCTGCTTCTGGCGTCTCGGTTCAGTCATCTGACGGCTCTCGGGTGGATGGCATTCATTTATAGGCGTTTCTAAGCATACCGTAGTCGGCCCACGGTGCCTCGGCCGCAGAACACCGGTTCGGGGACTCGGGGCGTTCCTGCCTCAGCCTATTCGAGGGCGGCACCAAGGATGGGTAGGGGACTGTGGGTTCGCTGCGAAATTTACACCTTGTTTACACTCGCGTTTGCCTTCTTATAGCATCCCATAACAGCCTTCCAGCGGCCGGGTCTGGGCAAGGCCAGGGACGGACGTCATCAGGCCGTCTGGGTGACGCGGCGATCCGCCGCTCACACCTTCGAACCGATTTGTCATATCATTGACATCGTTAATGTAGGACAGTAACGTCACTCGCATGGGCGTGACGCTGTGGCAGGTAACAGAGGAAGCCGCGGCCCGCCGGCCCGCGGCGGTCATGGTGGGCGACGAGCACGGCCGTCGGCTGTCATTCAGCGAGTTCCGTGATGCGACTGAGCAGATGGCATCCTGGCTGGCGCGGCAGGGTGTCCGCGGCGGGGACACGGTCTGCTGGCAGCTGCCGACGCAGATCAGGACGCTGACCACGATGGCGGCCTTGTCCCGGCTGGGAGCGGTCCAGGTTCCGCTGATCCCGCAGTACCGGGAACGCGAGGTTGCCTTTATCGCCGGCCAGACCCGGCCCGCGGCGATGCTTGTCCCCGGCTCCTGGAACGGCGTCGACTACGCGGACCTGGCTCGCCGCAGCGTCGAGCCAACGGCAGCCGTCATCTCCCTGCCCGAGCTGGCTGATCTCCCGGCGCCTGCGGACCTTCCGGCCAGGTCCGACGGGCCGGATGGCTGGATCTTCTTCACCTCGGGCACGACCGGCAACCCACGCGGGGCCGTACTCCAGACGGCCAACTTCGTCGCCGCGTCGTCCGGGTGGCGCGAGCGGCTGGGCGTACGGCCGACCGACTGCCTGACTCTGAACTTTCCTGTCGCCCATGTGGGCGGCATCCTTAACCTGCTCCTCAGCCTTCTGGCGGGAAGCTCGATCGCGTGCACGGAGACATTTGGCCGTCACGTCCTCAAGCTCTACCGGGAGTGGGGAGTTACCCTCGCCGGCGCCGGGACCGCGCACCATCAGATCTACCTCGAGGCGCAGCGCGACGAACCGGACGTGCGGCTCCTTCCCATCGTGCGGGGTTTCATCGGCGGCGGAGCACCGAAGCCGGCCTCGCTGCACTACGCGATGAAGGAGGCGTTCGGCGTCGGCATCATATCGGGCTATGGCATGACCGAGGGAATGGTCCTTTCCATGAATCGCCTCGGCGACGAGGACGAGAAGCTGGCCCGGTCGGAGGGCATGGCCGGGCCGGGAGTCGACCTGCGCGTCGTATCCGAGGATGGCTCTGTGTGCGCGCCGAATGTGACGGGTGAGATCCGGGTCAAGAGCCCGACCCAGTGCAGTGGATATTTCGATGACTCGCTCAACGAGGCCGCCTATGACGACAACGGCTACTTTCGTACTGGTGACCTCGGCTTCCTCGACGAGGACGGCTACCTGATCGTCACCGGCCGGATCAAGGATGTCATTCTCCGTAAAGGGGAGACCATCGACGCGAAGGAGATCGAGGATCTGCTCGCGCTGCACCCGGCGGTGGCCGAGATAGCGGTCGTGGGGGTGCCCGATGACGAGCGGGGCGAGATGGTCTGCGCGGTAGTGGTCATCCGGCAGGACGCCGAGGCCCACGCCGCCATGAAGGCCGACCCAACCCAGCTAGTGACCGAGCTGTCCGCGCATCTCACCCGGCAGGGCCTGATGCGGCAGAAGCATCCTGAGCGGTTTGAGCTCTACTCGGCGCTGCCGCGGAATGCGACCGGCAAGATCCTGAAGCAGGAGCTGCGTCGGCAACTCGGCCGGTAGGCGGGAGCTCATCATCCGGGGCTGGGCTGGCCGGCCAGCGGGGCGGTGAGGTCGTGCGTAAACGGCGCGACGGCGATGGACAGGCCACCATCAACGATCAGGCTCTGGCCGGTAATGTATTCCGAGCTCGGCGAGAGCAGGAACGTAACCGCGTCGGCAATCTCCTGCGGGGTGCCAGCGCGTCCTTTGGGAATCGTCCTTATGACCGTCTCCAGCGGAGCCATCCCTGGTGCGTTGTAGAAGTAATCGAGAGAGTCTGACTCTATGATCCCGCCGGTGACGGCGTTCACGTTGATGCCTCGGGGTGCAAATTCCAGCGCCATGTACCGAACCCAGGCCTCGACGGCAGCCTTGGCTGACCCGAGGTTGCCATAGGTCGGATACGCGCGGACCGAGCCATAGCTCGATAGCGCCACGATCCGGCCGCCGTGATCCATGAGCTCAACCGCCCGCTGGGCGCCGAGCACGAACGCCCGAACGTTCACCGCGTACGAGCGGTCCAGATTATGGACGCCCAGGGAAAGAATGTTCTTGAAGGAGCTCGCGGCCGCGTTGCAGACGAACGCGTCGATCCGGCCGAATCGCTCAGCGGCGATGTCAAATAGCCGGCCGATATCGGCTGGCTGCTCGACGTCGGCGCGAACCGTCACGATCTGGCCGCCGAGCTGCTCGACCAGGGACGCCAGTTCGGCCGCCAGGTCGGCGTTCTTCTTGTAGCTGACCGCCAGCGACGCGCCCTCGCGGGCCAGGGCGAGAGCGAGGGCCTTGCCAATGCCGCGCGTTGCGCCGGTGATCACAGTCGTCCGGCCGTGCTGGCTCGCTGGCGCGCCGCTGTTCACGGCCCGGGCGGAGGAGCCGTTCTTACCGGTGGGCCGCTCAGCCATGTTCATCGGTGCCTCGCTCGTGAGATAGCGGATCCGGGCCCGACCGAGAACAGCCGACGGCCTGGAGAAGGCCTGCGACTGAAGATAATGTCAGGCTTCAGAATACGTCACTATTGTTAACTATCATACAGGCTAGTGAAACGGCATCAGCGGCGGTAGCGTCTGAGCTCGGGAGGCGGGGCGATGGGTACGCTGGTCAGAAACTCGATCTCGGCCGGAGTAGCGGTCGTGACGCGGGACAACCCGCCGGTGAACGCGACGAGTATGGCGGTCACGAGCGAGCTCCGCGGCGTACTGTCTGAGCTTCGCGCCACCCCTCGGCTGCGGGCCGTGATCATCACCGGCGCCGGCTCCCGCTCATTCGGCGCCGGATCGGACCTGCGCGAGCTCACCGACCTGCTGGCCGACCGTGACGCTCTGGCCAGGAAACTGACGCTCGAGAACGACGCTTTCAGCCAGCTGGCTCACTTTCCTGTGCCGGTTATCGCCGCGCTGAACGGCGACGCGTTCGGCGGTGGCCTTGAGCTGGCTCTTGCCTGCGACCTCATCATTGCCGAGCGCGGGCAGCGGGTCGGCTTCCCCGAGGTCCGGCTGGGACTGTTCCCGGCGAGCGGAGGCCCGGTGCGCGCGATGCGCCGGATCGGGGAGGGCCGGACGAGACAGATGATCTACCTAGGCACTCCCGTGACTACTGAGCAAGCGCACGGGTGGGGACTTGTTGACCAGCTCGTGGGCGCGGGGGATTCGCTGTCCGCGGCCATGGAGGTGGCCGGGCGCTTTGCCATCGCCTCCGCGAGCGGACTGGTCGCGTGCAAGCAGTCTCTGCTGGCCGCGACCGAAGCGGATGATGCGGCCCAGGTCCGCCATTCGCTGGCGCTGAGCGAGACCACCTTCAGCCATCCGGATGTCCGCGAGGGCGTGCGGGCCTTCCTCGCCAGGGACAGTCCACGTTTTTCCGACCGGTACCCGTCGTCCGGCTTTTGTATTGCAGAAGGTTGCAAAGGCTGACGTCTGACATTAAGGTGCACTGCAGTGGCTTAGCCACAAACAGCTGGAGTACAGACCGCTGCGAGTGGGCGTGCTGCCTTGCGCGGTCAGCGGCGTCCGGCGGACCAGGAGCGACGAAGCGGAGGAGTGTTTCATGTCGACGACCTCAGTGACTCCGGAGCACACAGGCGTTGAGCGCCCTGACCCCGATGAGGTCTTCCGCATTGCGGAGGCTCTGGTGCCCACGCTCGCGGCGCGCGCGGCCGACGCCGAGCAGCAGCGCAAGCTGCCGGACGAGACTGTAAAGGACCTTGAGGCGTCCGGCTTGCTGTCGGTCTGCAACCCGCGCTCGGCGGGCGGGTGGGGCTACGGCATCAGGGAACTCGGGAACGTCAGCCGCATTCTTGCTCAGGGCTGCGCCTCCACGGCCTGGGTGTACCACTTCTTCGTCATTCACCAGCTGCAGCTGCTGACAATGAACGAGGAGGGCCAGCAGGAGCTGCTCGGCGGCCGGAAGGTTTCCCTGGCCGCGAGCACTGCCGGCTTTCACGCCGCTGGCTCTGGCACGGCTATCCCGGTCGATGGCGGCTGGCGCCTGACCGGCAAATGGCCCTTTGCCAGCGGCATCATGAACTCCGACTGGGTCTACGTGGTCACCTGGGAGCCGCAGGCCGAGGGTGACCCGCGGATCATCGGCCTCGTGCTGAAGGTCGACGAGGTCGATGTCGAGGACATGTGGCACTTCTCGGGGCTGAAGGCAACCGGTTCCAACACCCTCTCGTGCGAGGACCTGTTCGTTCCCGCTCGGCGGGAGTGGCTGCCCCCGATTACGCCTCCGGTCGAGGGCGCGCCTCCTCGTACGCAGGAAGAAATCGCGGACTGCCCGCTGGACAAGGTGTCGCAGTTGCGGCTCTCGGACATCATGCTGCCATCGGTCTCGCTAGGCGCCGCCGAAGCCGCGCTGGCGCTGTTCAAGCAGAAGATGCACAAGCGGATCATCGCCTTCGGCGGCGGGCCCCAGATCGACCATCGCGAAGCCTGGTCACGCTTTGCCGAGGCCTTCGCCTATGTCCGGCTCGCCCGGCTGATGTGGGATTCCAACGTCGACCTGCTGACCGAGGTCATCCAAAGCGGGGGGCCGGCGCCGCTCGAGACCGCCGCGATTCTGCGGCTCGGCGGACCGCGTATCAGCCGGCTGGCACGCGACGCGGTGCTGACGATCATGGATGGAGCCGGCTCCTCGGTCCACCACCTCAGTGATCCGCTGCAGCGCATCCAGCGTGACATCGACGTCGTCAAGAGCCACAACTATCAGCACTGGGATGGCGCCTCGACACAGGCTGGCCACGCTCTGCTTGGCCTGGACGAGCCGTCCTGGCTGCTCACCTTCTAGCGTCCCGGTATTCGCCGCCTCCGCCGGCGCCGCTGCCGACGTGGCAGTGCGCCGGCGGAGCTGGGATCAGAGGAGCCCATGGAATTCAGGAAGAGTCCGCTGCTGCAGGCCATCGAGGAAGGGAACCTCTCCCTCGGTACGTACTTCACCATAAACTCGCCTGAGCTGGTCGAGATCATCGGCCACTGCGGCTTCAACCACGTGATCATCGACCAGATGTTCTCGGCGCTCGACTGGGGCGCGACCAGCAATCTCGTCCGCGCGGCGCATCTGTACGGGGTAAATCCGGTTATCCGGGTTCAGACCTACCCCTGGGGCTCGATGGGCGGTGACACGCGCGTGCCCGCCGAGATCGCGCGGGCACTCGGCATCGGGGCCGGCGCGGCCATGGCGTCCATCGGATCGGTGGCCGAACTTGAGGCCTGCTTGCGGATACAGCGCGACGCCGCGCACGGTCGCATCTGGATGTCGCCGGATGTGCAGGACTGGGAGCGGCGCCGGGAGGCGGGAGAGCCGGCCGAGCGCAGCGAATTCTTCGTGGTGCCGCTGATCGAACTGACCAGCCTGATCGATGACATCGAATCGGTCGTGTCCCTGCAGGGCTTGAGGGCCGTCGCCATCGGCATCCACGACATCTGCGTCGCCGTTGGTCATCCGTTCGACGTCGAGCACCCGGACGTATGGAAAGACGTCGATCGGGTCGTGGCCGCCGCGGAGGTGCATGGTGTGTCGGTGTGGGTCAACGTCGGCTATCGCTACCGCCGGGCCGATGAGATGATCGCGCGGATAGGGCGGCTGCGCGAGCACGGCGTCAACGTGATTCAGGTCCAGGGACCAGAAACCCTGGTCCAGCACATGCTGACCGACATCGCCGCCGGGACACTGCATTCCTGAGCGGCCCGTCAGGAAGCGCGGTCTCTGGTCACGTCGGTAACCGCACGCAGAACCTGGCTGCCCAGTACCTCCTGGTTGTGCTGGCCGAGCTCGGGCGGCGGGCCGGGCTGGGTCAGTGCGGAGACCGAGAAGCGCGGGGCGGGGGCCGCCTGCAGAACGCCGTTCACCCGGACGAGGCTGCCTCGGGCTCTGAGCTGCGGATCCTCGGCCGCCTGCTCGATGCTCCACACCGGGGCCACACAGGCGTCCGTCCCGGCGAAGCGTTCGATCCATACGCGCTGCGGGTGGCGCGCAAAGGCCGCCGCCAGCAGCTCCCGCAGCTGCGGCCAGCAATCTCGATCCTGCTGAAGATCGAGATCAAAGTCGACGCCCAGGTGCCGGATCAGCGTGGCGAAGAACCGAGGCTCAGCGGCAGCGACCGCCACGTACTCGCCATCGGCAGCCCGGTAGACACCGTAGTAAGGGGCAGCGCCGTCAAGCTCATTGTGACCTCTCTGGTCGGTCCAGCTCCCGGCCGCCATCAGCGCATAGGTGCCCATCATCAGATGAGTGACCCCGTCGACGATCGCAGCATCGACAACCTGGCCGCGGCCGGTGAGTGCGACCTCCCGCAGGGCGGCCAGAACCCCCACCACGAGGTACATCCCGCCGCCGCCGTAGTCGCCGATGAGGTTGAGCGGCGGCACGGGCGGACCGGCGGGCTCGCCGATCGCATGCAGTACACCCGTGGTCGCGATATAGGTCAGATCGTGGCCGGCCTGGCCGGAGTACGGGCCGTCCTGGCCCCACCCGGTCATGCGGCCGTAGACGAGGCGCCGGTTGCGGACCAGACAGACGTCAGGGCCCAGGCCAAGGCGTTCGGCGACCCCAGGTCGGAAGCCTTCAATGAGGACATCCGCCTTATCCAGCAGCTCGAGGACGCGACCGACACCGGACGGGTCCTTGAGATCGAGCGTAATCGACCGCTTACCGCGATTGAGCAAGTCATCGCGGGGCGAGCCAGGAAACGGAGACTGGCCGTCCGGCCGGTCGACCCGGATGACGTCCGCGCCGAGTTCCCCGAGGAACATGCCGGCGAACGGGCCAGGGCCGATGCCGCCCAGCTCGATCACCGTTACCCCCCGCAGCGGGGCAGACGGCATCAAGGCCACCCTCCACAGCGCTCACTGGATGCTTGAACGTGTCAAATGTTCAACATCATACACTCAGCCTAGTCATCCAGGCGAAGACCTGGTCCTGGGCGTTCTGCCAGCCCCGATGCCCGATGGTCTGGCAAATCAACTCTTGACTTCTGTGCGCAATTGTCGGACGATAACTGCTGATGTATCGGGCCATCGGCCGCCAGCTGGATCTGGCCTGCCTGCGGGTGCTCTATCTCGACGGAGGTTCGCTGCGTGAGTAGTCGATTCGAAGGTCGCACCGTCCTGATCACCGGTGCCGCCGGAGATATTGGTCAGGCTGCTGCGCTGCGCTTCGCCGGCGAAGGAGCCAGCGTGGCCGTGTTCGATCGGCGTCAGGATCTGCTCAGCGGCACCGTCGAGCAGTGCGAAGCGCTGGGGGCCAAGGTACTGGCGCTCGCCGTCGACCAGACAAAGCCCGAGGCGATCGAGCAGGGGGTCGCCGAGGTCACCGAGAATTTGGGCGTGCCAGCCGTCCTGTTCGCCAACGCCGGATACGGCAAGTTCGCAAAGCTGCTCGATCAGCCGGCCACGGACTGGGATCGGCATGTCGCGGTCAATCTGACCGGTACCTTCCTGCTCGTGCAGGCGGTCGCTCGCCGCATGGTCGAGGGTCGGGCCGGCGGCTCTATCGTGATTAACACCTCCTCCGGCGCAGTTCAGTACTCGGATCTGCTCGGGGCCTACTGCGTCACGAAGGCCGGTCTGCGGATGCTGACGATCGGCCTGGCGTCCGAGCTCGGCAACTATCGCATCCGCGTCAATGCGGTGATGCCGGGCGTGATCGAGACCGGCATGACTGGACCAATGCTGACCGGGCCGAACGGAATGGCGCACCGGGCGGGCCTGCTGTCGGACACGCCCGTCGGGCGCCTGGGCGGACCCGAGGACGTCGCTAATGCCGTCGCTTTCCTGGCCAGCGATGAGGCGGCGTTCATCACGGGCGACTGCATTCTTGTCGACGGCGGCCAGACCATCCACGGGCATCCGCGCTGGTATCGGTCCGATTACCGGGCTGAGATGGACGCAGACTGGCAGGTCGTTCAGTGACAAGTCCCCGTGCGACCGCGCCGCCGAGCGCCAAGGAGATCATGGCGACGTTCATCGCCCATGACCTCGAGGACGGCGACTGGGTGGAGGTCGGAGCGAATCTGCCGGTGCCCAGGGCCGGCGCCCTGCTGGCGCACCTGACTCACGGCCCCAACCTGATCGTCATGATGGCCATGACCAAGGCCTACCTGCGCGACGAGCCCGTCATTGCCGATTACGAGTTCATTACGGATACGGGCGCCATGCGGTGGGCGGAGGGGTACTACCAGCATGACGTGCTGCTGAGCCACCAGAAGCATCGATCTCGCGGCGTCTTTTACTGCGGCGGCATCCAGATCGACCGTTACGGCAACTCGAACATGATCGGTATCGGCAAGGACATCAGGTCGCTCGCGTTCCGAGGTCCGGGGGCGATCGGCACGTGTAATGCAACGGTGCAGTGCAAGCGGTGGCATCTGGTGACAACCACGCACGACCCCAGGGTGCTCGTCGACCAGGTCGACTTCGTGTCCGCCCTCGGCTACGGGCGAGGCGAGCCGCGGCTACGAGCCGAGCTCGGGCTGCCGAATGACGGGCCGAAGTACATCATCACGCCGCTGTGCATATTTGACTTTCATCCCGAGACCCGGCGGGCTCGGCTCAAGTCCATTCACCCGAACGTAGATCCGCTGACCGTCGTGGAGCGTACCGGCTTCGAATTTGAGATGCCGACCGATCCGCCGGTGACGACGGTGCCGTCGGACACTGAACTTGCGATACTGCGCAACCGAATTGACTCGGCGGGCAGCCTGCAGTCATGAGCGGACGCGCAGACGCCTCGGAGCGGACTCTCCCCGGACTCCTCGGCCGGCGTGCGGACCGCGACGCCTATGGAGTTCTGTTCCGTGATGACCTCGGCCCGGTGACCGCAGGCGAGGCCTGGACGATGGCGGGCCGGATTGCTGCCGGGTTCCACCGGCTGGGGATAGCGCCCGACGATCGGGTCGCCGTGATGCTCGCGAACTCGCGCGAGTTCCTGTTCACCTGGTTCGGGCTCGGGACTCTGGGCGCTGTCGAGGTTCCGGTGAACCCGCTGGCGAAAGGCCAGCAGCTGGTCTATGTCCTGCGGCACAGCGGGGCCCGGTCCATAGTCGTCGGCAGCGAGATGCTCCCGGCACTCGCCCCGATCCTGGCCGAGGTACCCGAACTTAAGTTCGCCGTGGTGATCGGGGCCGCCTCCACGCCGGTCAGCGTGTCCGCAGTCGCCTTTGACGAGGTCCTTGATCAACGTCCGCGCTTTAGCGGCCCGAGCCCAATCCAGCCCAGCGACACCACCGCCATCATGTACACGTCGGGGTCGACCGGCCCGGCTAAGGGCGTCATCCTGCCGCACGGCCAGCATGTCGAGAACGGCCGCCAGGCAGTCGATGTCGCTCGAATCAGTGCCGACGACCGACTGTTCGTATGCCTGCCGCTGCACCACAACATGGCCCAGGGGTACGGGGTCATGCCAGCGCTCGTATCGGGTGCGTCCTTCGCGTTGTCCCGCCGTTTCGACCGATCGACCTTCTGGTCCGAGGTGGCCGCGAGCGAGTCCACCGTCTGGCCCTTTGTCGGCGCGATGCTGGTACTGCTGACCAAGGACCTCGACCAAGGGACCATGCCCGCAAGGCTGCCCGCCCATAACGGGCATCCGCTTCGCGTCGCCTTCGGTGTCCCGATCCCCGCCGAGGTGCACCGCCGGTTCGAGGAAGGATTCGGCCTGCGCCTCATCCCGTGCTACGGCTCCACTGAGGGCACGATCGTCACCTGGGGGACCGCGGACGGAGATGCGCCCGTCGGAAGCTGCGGGAAGGTCATCCCGAACTTCGACGTGCAGATTCAGGCTTCCGACGGAACCGAGGTCGGGCCAGGCGAGATCGGCGAGATCTGCATCCGGCCACGGGACCCCTTCACGATGTTCCAGGGCTACCACAACGATCCGGAACGCGCGCGGATGGCAGTGCGCAATCTCTGGTATCACTCCAGCGATCGCGGGCGGATCGACGCGGACGGATACCTGTGGTTCGAAGGACGGACCGAGGATGTGATCCGCCGGTTCAGCGAGTTCATCTCCGCCAGCGAGGTCGAGGGCGCACTGCTCGGCTGCCCGACAGTGGACATGGCAGCGGCGTTCGGAATCAGGGATGAGGTCGCCGGCGAGGAACTGATGGTGGCGGTCGTGCCGCGGCCGGGCGTTGCCCTGTCGGTCGCGGACGTTCTGGCCTGGTCGAAGAAGCAGCTTCCTGACTTCAGCGTCCCTCGCTACATCGACATCGTGGAAAGCCTGCCCATGACCGCCACCGGAAAAGTTGAGAAGTATGTCCTGCGGGCCCGTGGGGTGTCGGCAGCGACCCACGACACCAGAAGCTGACTGCCCGGCTTCCGCCGCCTGCGCGCCCGGCTCGCCAGCGCTAGCTCGCGGCGCCCGGCATTGAGGAGCGAACATGGAAATCCCAGGTCGCAAAATTCGCGGCGAAGCGGCCGTGGCCGGTATCGGCCAGTCGGCGTTCTACCGGCCGGGTAAGTCGCCCGACAGCGAGTTCAGCCTCGCGCTGGACGCCATCCTGCAGGCCACGGCCGATGCCGGAATCGATGCCAGGGACATCGACGGATTCGTCAGCTACTGCGACGACCGGAACACCTCGCTGCGCATACTGGCCAGCCTGGGCGTGCGCGAGTGCCGCTGGTCCACCATGCAGTGGGGCGGTGGCGGGGGAGGTACGGCCGGCGCGGTCCAGCAGGCGGCCGCGGCGGTCGCCGCGGGGTTCGCGGACACGATAGTTGTCTATCGTGGTCTGGCCCAGGGTCAGTTCGGCCGGTACGGGCAAAGTGGTTACGGGCGTCCGCGGGGCTCCAATCACTGGATGACCTACGGAATGCTGGTACCGGCGCAGATGTTCGCGCCGCGTATCAATCGGTTCTTCTATGAGACCGGGATATCGCCCGACACGCAGCGAGCTATCGCTTTGACGTGCTACAAGCATGCACAGAACAATCCGAACGCTGTCATGTACGGCCGGCCGCTGACGAAGGCGGGCTACGACGCCAGCCGCTGGATCGTGGAGCCGCTCCGGTTGTACGACTGCTGTCAGGAAAACGACGCCGCCGCTGCCCTCATTGTGACCACCGCGGAGCGAGCCAGGGACCTGCAGGCCCGGCCGGCGTACGTGCTGGCGGCAGCGCAGGGCACCGGCCACCGGGGCGGCGCATTCTTCGAGGGCATCTTCGACGGGCCCAGCTTCCCGTCGGCCGAGACGAGGTCGCTGGCGAATCAGCTATTCGGCCTCGCCGGGCTACGCCCGTCCGACCTCGACGTCGCGCAGTTCTATGAGAACTTCACCGGCTGCGTCGTCATGGCGATGCTGGAACACGGTGTCTGTGATGTCGACAACGCCAACGAGTTCATCACCGAGGACAACCTCACGCTGGGCGGGGAACTGCCGATCAATACCAGCGGCGGCAATCTTGCCGAGGCCTACGTCCATGGCCTGGGCCATCATCTGGAAGCCGTCCGGCAGATCAGGGGGACGGCGATCAACCAGGTGCCAGACGCCAGGACAGCACTGGTGACGGGCGGGCCGGTGTCTCCACCGTCCAGTTCGATCATCTACTGCGGCGAGGGCGTGCTCTCTTGATGGCCGCGCGCGGCGGCCCGGTCCGGATTCATCGGCAGGGAGGAGTGCTGTGATGGATGGACTCGCCACCCCGGTGCGGTATGTGCTGGAGCGCAATGCTCGTGAACGTCCCGACGAGCAGTTTGTGCAATTTGAGAACGGCGACACCTGGACGCGGGTCCAGGGGCTGCAGGCCGCACACGCGGCCGCGCGGGTTCTGCGCGCTGCGGGCGTGCGCCGCGGTGACCGCGTGGCGGTGTTCCTGCCGAACGGCGAGGACTTCCTCCGGGCCTGGTGGGGCATCTGCTTCCTCGGGGCCGTCATCGTGCCGGTAAACCTGGCGCTCCGAGGTGCCGTGCTGGAGAACCTGATAGCCTTGGGGCAGCCCACCGCAGTCGTGCTACCGGAATCGGCTGACGACCAGTTCGCGTCGGCACCGAGCGGTGCCGCCGTTCGGCACGTCCGGCCCGCCGACCTCAGGGCGCCGTTGCCGGGGCCGGCCGATCCGCTGGAGCTGGACGGCGAGCTCCAGGTCTGGGATCCGCACATGATGCTGCTGACCTCGGGTACGAGCGGCCCGTCGAAGCTGGTTGAACTCTCTTACCAGGCCAGTCACGTCGGCGGGACGTGGCTGCTGCGCGACTGGGGCGCGACCGGCGAGGATGTCTTCCTCGTCGATCTCCCGCTCTTCCACGCCGCCGCCCTGTGGCAGGTGACGCAGGCGCTGGACGTGGGTGTCCGGCTGGCTATCCGCTCGCAGCCCGACCTCAGGAACTACTGGGATGTCGCCCGCGCGACCGGCGCGACGATTGGGTACCTGCTGAGCTCGATGGTGCCCTACTTGCTGGCTCAGCCCGAGCGACCCGAGGACAAGCAGCACAAGCTGCGGCTGATGGTGGCGGCGCCGCTGCCCGCCGACATCGGCAGTTTCGCCGCGCGCTTCGGCATCGCCGCCATCCTGACCGGCTACGGGTCGACCGAGGTTCCTGGCTGTACCACGACCGCGCCTGGCCGCGAGCTAAAGCCGGGGTCGTGCGGACACGTCCGGGCCGGCTTCGAGGTAAGAATAGTAGACGATCATGATTTCGAGGTCCCCGTCGGCACGGTCGGCGAGCTCGTGGTGCGGCCTGACCAGCCCTGGAGCATCCTGACCTGCTACGTGGACAACCCCGCGGCGCAGGCCACCGCCTTCCGCAACGGATGGTTCCATACCGGCGATCTGATGCGCATCGATGACGATGGCTACTTCTTCTTCGTGGATCGCAAGAAGGATGCGGTCCGACGGCGCGGCGAGAACGTCAGCGCGTTCGAAGTGGAGGGCGCTGCCAACGCGTTCGCGGGGGTCCAGGAGTCGGCCTGCGTCGCGCACCCGAGCGCGGACATCGACGACGACGTAAAGGTCTGGGTGCTCCCGCGGCCAGGCGCCGTCATCGATCCGGAGAAGCTCTTCCTGCACCTGGTGGATCAGCTGCCGTACTTCATGGTGCCGCAGTACGTCGAGGTGGCGGATGACCTGCCCAGGACATCCACCGCCAAGGTGCAGAAGTTCCTGCTCAGAGAGTGGGGCAACTCGGACCGGACCTGGGACCGCTCGGCTGCCGGCTACAAGCTGAGCCGGCGGGGCCTGGAGCGGAACGGCGGGTAGGGAGCAGGTCCGCCCTTCGCCAGTCCAAGCCTTGATCTCCCATAGATTGGCGGCAACTCGAGCGAAGGTGCAGAAGCTGTGCGCCCTGCGCGGGGCGCGTTACGAGGGTCCTGCCTTCGTGTTTCCGGCCCGAGTCAGGGCATCTGCACCGACCGTATCGGATCTTGGGGCAAGAGCGTCGCCCCGCAGGCGATGCCGTGAACGACGACAGCCGCGCCCGTGTCTTGATCATCACATCATGGCTGGCTTCGTGCCTCAGTCGGAGACGATTTGGATAGCCCGAACCGGGCACATGTCGACGGCCTCTTCGACGTTCCCGAGCCATTGTTCGGGCAGTTCATCCGACACGTATATCTCGCTGGCGTGAGCGCGAAATGCCTGCATGCTCTTGTCATCCAGGGCGAACACCTGCGGGGCGGCGTAGGTGCACTGGCCGTAGTTCTGACAGATCCTCAAGTCAACGGAAATCTTCATCATCTGCCGGCGCGTTATGCGCTGATCTTCTCAGTTGACTTCGGTCCGGGGGTGAAGCGCACCGGCATGAACTTGGGCCCGATCATGTTGGGAGCGACCGGTGCGTCGACGGGGGTCCACTTGGTGGGGCCGGTCGGCTCGAGGTCGGGCAGTCGATCGAGCAGCACCCGGAACATCGCGTTGAGCTCGAGCCGGGCGAGATGCGAACCGGTGCAGAAGTGTCGGCCGAACCCGAACGCGACGTGCGCGTTGGGTTCGCGGCGCACATTGAATTTCCACGGGTCGGGGAACTGTGCCGGGTCACGATTGGCAATGCCGTAGAACGAGGCGACCTTCTCGCCCTTGCGTATCCGGTGGCCTCCGAGCTCGGTGTCGACCGTGGCGGTTCGTCGCTGGTTGGACACGGGCGACACCCACCGCAGCATTTCTTCAACCGCCATCGCGATTCCGGCCTCATCGGCGCCGGCCAGGATCTCGCGCTGCTCGGGACTCTTGAACAGCTCGTCCATACCGCCGGCGATCACGTTGCGGGTGGTGTCACCGGCTCCGCTGACCAGCAGGTGGAAGTCCAACGTGAACTGCAGCTCGTCCATGGGACAGCCGCGGATCTCGCCGTTGGCCAGCCGACTCAGGACATCGGTGCCGGGCTTGGCTCGTCGGTCGTTCCAGGCCGTGCTGGCGTGCGCGGCCAGCCTCATGGCCGCGGCCAGGCCCTCACCGTCGGTGTAGGAGCCCGCGTTGTTGGAGGCTTCGACTGCGTCGTACATGTCAACGGCCTCGTCTCGGCTCATACCGAGCAGATCAGCCATGACGTAGGAGGCCATCTTCCCGGCGACATCCCAGACCAGATCGCACTGGCCTCGCTCGATGACCTCATCGACGACGTCGGTGGCGATCTGCTCCACCCTGGGCCGCATCCGCTTCACGGACGCTGGGAAGAGCTCCTGACCGATGAATTCACGGTGGCTTGTGTGGTTGGGCGGGTCCTCCCAGATCATGATGCGGTGATCGTCATCGCCGAGCGCGTTGTCCGCGATGGTGGCGGCCGGCTGCGACGAGAACGTGCGCCAGTCACCCTCGACGGTCTTGAGATCGGCGTACCGGGTCACCGCCCAGAACCCGGGACCGCCGTTGGGCTCGCGCTGCCAGGAGATCGGATCGTTCTCCTGCAGCCAGCGCATCATCTCCCACGGCTGACCAGAGTCGGCATAGGCACGGGGATCAAGAAGGTCGATCTCGTCTGCCCGCATCATCAATCCCCTCGACCTCGATAGTTACGCTCCACCTCTCGGCCACGGAATTCAAATTGGCCGACTGCCGGTGGATATGTAAGCGCGGATCGGTCTTACATCATCACCAGATCTACGGAGGATATTAGTCTGACAGACAACATAGTGTCAATGGAAATGTCCGGCCGTGTAGGTGGCGTAACCTGACGATAAGTCGCGCAGCGATGCGTGCTGCGCCTGATCCGCGCCTGGCTGTGTATGCCTCCCCCGTCTACATCGCTGCCGGCGAGCAGTCGGGCCGCGGCGCCGCTCGAGGAGTTCGCACGCCGACCGGGGCGACCGCTACCCCGCGATCGTCAAGGTTCTGCGGACGCAAACTGAGCGGCAGAGCCTAGAGCGAGGCGGGGGTAGAGCATGCATGCCCGTGCCCCGGCCGGGCCGCGCTTCTGGGCCGGTCCAGGTCTTGACCGACATAGATCAGACAATTAAACTGCCAGAGCGATCACGACTGGAAACTCAGGCAAATGAACGGGTGACAGTGAAGAATCCAGCGGCAGTGTATTTCGAGGGCGCCAAGGAGTTCGAGGTCGTCGAGGCCGATCTGGAGGGCCCCCGGGCGGGCGAAGTCCTGGTGAAGATGGCCGCAGCCGGGCTGTGCCACTCCGACGATCACCGAGTACAGGGTGACATGGTGGCGCATGACCCGGCCAACGGGATCATCGAGTTCCCGATGATCGGCGGTCACGAGGGAGCCGGCGTCGTTCAGGAGGTCGGCCCGGGCGTGACGACCCTGCAGCCGGGTGATCACGTGGTCCTCACGTTCGTCCCGTCGTGCGGCCGCTGCCGCATGTGCGTCACGGGCTATCAGATGCTCTGCGACCGCGGTGCGGACATCCAGAATCCGGGCAAGGTACGCGAGAAGGCGCGGAACTCCTACAAGGGCGAGCTGCTCTTCGCCTTTGGCCTCGGCTCATTTGCCGAGTACTGCGTGTGCGAGGAAACGTACCTGGTCAAGATCGACAAAGACATACCCCTGCCGGTGGCGGCTATGGTCGGCTGCTGCGTTCTGACCGGCTGGGGTTCGGCCGTCAACCGCGCTGAGGTCGTCCCCGGTGATGTCGTCGTGGTCGTCGGCGTCGGCGGCCTGGGAACGTCGGCGGTTCAGGGCGCGAGGTTCTCGGGCGCCCGGTACGTCGTTGCCGTGGATCCGGTTGAATTCAAGCGACGGAACGCGCTGGAGATGGGCGCGACGCACGCAGCGGCGAGCATGGAAGCCGCGTTCCCGATCGTGGCTGAGCTGACGCGGGGCCTGATGGCGGACAAGGTCATCATGACGCCAAGTTTGCTGCTGGGCGAGCTGATGGAGCCGGCCAACATGCTGACTCGCAAGGGCGGCACGATCGTCGCGACCGCGGTGGCCCCCACCTGGCAGACGGACATCACGTTCAATTTGTTCTCCTTCGCAATGTCCAACAAGACGCTGAAGGGAACTCTGTACGGCCAGTCGAATCCGAGATACGACGTTCCCCGAGTCCTCGATCTGTATCGCGATGGTCTCATCAAGCTGGACGAGATGATCACCCAGACCTACGCGCTAGCGGATGTGAACAAGGGCTACAAGGACATGCGCGACGGGCTGAACATCCGGGGCGTCATCGTCTACGAGTGAACGGCGGTACGGCGAAGTTCGGGGTCCGCGCAGTGGCCCTTGCCCGGCCGTAAGCCGAAGGAGGGAGTGCGTCGCAGTGAAGATTCATGTCGAGTCGGAACGGTGCACCGGTCACGCCCGCTGTATTGAGTTCGGGCCGCACGTATACGTTCTCGACGACCTGGGCTACAACTCAACGGACATAGATCACGTTGCGCCTGAGCTGATCGAGGAGGCCCGGCGAGGAGCTGCGGCCTGCCCGGAAAGAGCGATCAACATCATTGACGAGTGACGGCAAGCCACCTTACATATTGCCGCCGGGCACGGGACGAGAGGCGGATCAGTGACCGCAGAATTGAGAGCGCCGGCCGAAGTGCAGCATCCCGATCGTTTTTTTGCTGACGGAATCTGGATCGAGCCGTCGACGAACGCGGTGTTCGACGTTGTCGACCCGGCGACCGAGGAACTGTACTATCGCGCGGCGAGCGCTCAGCCGGCTGACATGGACCGGGTAGTCGGCTCGGCCCGGCAGGCGTTCGACCACGGTCCGTGGCCGAGAATGAGTCACGCCGAACGCGCGGAGTATCTAGTCGCCCTCGGCGAGGGGCTGATTCGCCGCGCCCGCGACCTGAGCCGCATCTGGTCGTCCGAGTCGGGCGCCGTCTACTCGCTGTCGGCCCAGTACTGCGGATTCTTCGGTGAGATCTACAAGTACTATGCCGGGCTGGCCGGGGACTTTCCGTTCGTGGAACGACATCGCCCGACGGCCGGCGGATCGGTCGGGCTGCTGGTCCGCGAGCCGGTGGGCGTGGTCGGCGCGATCGTCCCGTGGAACTCGGCGATGGGGCTCATCGCCTACAAGACCGCACCCGCGCTCCTGGCCGGCTGCACCGTCGTGGTGAAGTCGCCGCCGGAGGCGCCGGGATCGGCGTATGTCTTCGCTGAGGTCGCAGAAGAAGCGGGCGTGCCGCCGGGTGTGATCAACATCGTCACTGCCGACCGCGAGGTCTCCGAGCTGCTGGTGCGCGACCCCCGCGTGGACAAGATCACGTTCACGGGTTCGACCGCGGTCGGTCGGCGAATCGGCGCGCTGTGTGCCGAGCGCGTTGCCCGGTGCAATCTCGAGCTCGGGGGCAAGTCCGCGGCGCTGATCCTCGATGACTTCGACCTGGGCACCGCCGCGAACGCGCTGTCGGCCTCGGCCCGCGTGCTGGCCGGTCAGAACTGCTCGAATCTGTCGCGCATCATCGTCAGCCGGCACCGGCACGACGAGTTCGTCGAGGCGCTGTCTGAATCATTCGCCAAGACCGAAGTCGGAGATCCGTACGCGGCTTCCACCGAGATGGGTCCGCTGTCAATCCGACGGCAACGTGATCGCGTCGAAGGGTATATAGCGAAAGGTATCGAACAGGGCGCCATGCTGGCCACCGGCGGCGGCCGGCCGGAGCAGCTCGACCGGGGATACTACATCGAGCCAACCGTGTTTGCTGACGTCGACAACGGCTCGGTGATTGCCCAGGAGGAGATTTTCGGTCCGGTCCTGAGTGTCATCCCCGCCGATAGCGAGGACCACGCCATCGAGCTCGCCAACGACACAATCTACGGCCTCAATTCGGCGGTGTTCACCGACGATCCCGACCGGGCGCTGCGATGTGCCCGGAGGGTTCGGGCCGGCACCGTCGGACACAACGCCTACCGGCAAGACTTCGGTATCGCGTTCGGCGGATTCAAGCAATCCGGGATAGGCCGCGAGGGTGCACGCGAGGGACTCTTCCCGTTTCTTGAGACGAAAACGGTGGTGCTCGACGCGGAGCCCAGCGCGCTGCGGATGATGAATATCCGTCAGGTCAGTCAGTGAAGTGCTCCTTGGGGCAGCGGCCATGAGATCGGGCCAGCGACCGCGAAGGGAACGTGAAAATGGAGACGGGTGAGACTTCGTTGCCGCCAAGGGTCAGAGCCATCGATTTCGACTATACGGCGCCGCGCTCGGAAGAGGGCTCGAACGCCATGTGGCGCGCCCTTCGCGCGCAGTACCCGGTCGCCTGGACTGAGCACCACGGGGGCCACTGGGTGATCTCTACCTACGCCCAGAACGTTGCCGCGTTCCGGGACTGGGAAACCTTCTCGTCTGCCAGAACGGACCCGCGCAACCTGTCGATCCAGATAATCGGCGGTGAGATAGGCATACTCAATCCCGAGGAGCTGGATCCGCCCGAGTGGGATTCCTATCGCCACGTGCTCGCCCGGCTGCTATCGCCGGGAGCCGTGCAGCGCCTGCGCCCGCGGGTGGAGAAGTGGGTGCGGTACTACATTGATGAGGCGATTGAGTCCGGCACCATCGACCTGGCTTACGATCTGTCCAGCCGCGTACCGGGGGCGGTCGTGCTGGACTGGCTGGGCTGGCCGCGCGACGAGTGGGACCGCGTATCCCATGCCTGGCACGCGTACGCCGGGCATGCGCCGGGAATGCCGGAGTTTGATCATGCGATCAGGGAGCTCGGCTGGGTCGACGGCCGGATCGTGGAGCTGGTCGCTGACCGGCAGAAGGCGCCGCGCGACGACGCGATCAGCTCGTTCGTCACGACCGAGATAGATGGTCGGCCGATGTCGGCTGCCTACGCCGAGGGTATGGTGCGCCTGGCCGTCGCCGGTGGCGTTGAGACGACGACCGCGGTCACGTCGGCGGCTCTGGTGCACCTGCACTTCAACCCCCAGCATCGGCAGGCGTTGCTCGACGACCCCAAGGCGTTTGACCTGGCGATCGAGGAGTTCCTGCGGGTGCATCCGCCGGCCCGGACGCACGCCAGAACGCTGACGAAAGACGTCGAGTTCGGCGGCTGCCCGATGCGCAAGGGCGATCGGGTGCTGCTGAGTGAAGTGTCCGCAAACTACGACGAGTCCGTATTTCCGGACGCCGACAAGTTCGTGATTGATCGTTTTCCGAACCGTCATGTTGCGTTCGGAATGGGCATCCACCGGTGCCCGGGATCCCATCTCGCTCGCCTGGAGATGCGGGAGACGATCAGTCAGGTCCTGACGCGGATGCCTGACTACGAGGTGATCGAGGACAAGCTGGTGGCGGCCCCCAACTGGGGCTCCGCCGGCGGATGGGTGCGCGCGCCCGCAGTTTTCACCCCTGGCCGGCGCACCGGCGCATCGGCTGAGTAGCGGGCCAGGCCGGAGCCTTGGGTGTCTGCTCGCGTCGGCAGCTCAGGCCCGCCCGTAATCCGGCTGGTAACGCGGGCGACGATCCGTTGACACTAGCGAGGCTATCCGTTGTAATGAAAAACCAGACAGATGATCTGTCGGGTTATGGACGTCAGACGATTAGGAGGCTGCCATGTCGGAGACCGTGGAACAGGTTCAGGTCTCGCTAGTCAGTCCTGATCGCTTCTACATTGGCGGCGAGTGGCTCGCGCCGTCGTCCCCGGATCGCTTCGACGTCATCGAGCCGAGCACCGAAGATCACTTCCTGTCCGTCGCCGCGGCGCGGGCGGACGACATCTCCGCGGCGGTGGCCGCCGCCCGTGATGCGTTCGACAACGGCCCGTGGCCGCATCTGAGTCATGCCGAGCGGGCCGGCTACCTGCAGGCCATGGCGGCTGAGATACGGGTGCGCGCTGCCGAGCTGGCGCACATCTGGAGCAGCGAGACGGGCGTGCTCTCGTCGATGGCAATCGGAATTTCCGAGCTGGCGGCGACCGTGTTCGAGTACTACGCAGGCCTGGCCGACACGTTCCCCTTCGTCGAGCGCAAAGCCCCGACCGCCGGAGGCAACGTCGGCCTCCTGGTCCGCGAGCCGGTTGGCGTTGTCGGCGCCATCATCCCGTGGAACGGCCCGCTCGGACTGATCCCCTATAAGACCGGGCCGGCCCTGCTGGCCGGCTGCACGGTCGTGGTCAAGTCTTCGCCGGAGGCGCCGGGCGAGGCCTATGTCCTCGCCGAGATCGCCGAGAAAATCGGGCTGCCACCAGGCGTGTTCAACATCGTTACGGCCGACCGCGAGGTCTCGGAACTCCTGGTCCGCGATCCGCGGGTCGACAAGATCACATTTACTGGCTCCACCGCCGCGGGCCGGCGCATCGGCGCCATCATGGGCGGGCGTATCGGCCGGTACACCCTGGAACTGGGCGGCAAGTCCGCGGCGGTCGTCTTCGACGACTACGACATCGACCAGGTCGCGGACGTCATCACCTCGCAGGCCTGCGTGATGACCGGGCAGGTCTGTGCCGCCCTGACCCGTGTGGTGGTGAGCCGGTCGCGCCACGACGAGATGGTGGACGCGCTGACGTCCCGGTTCACGACGGTGCGGGTCGGTGACCCGTACCATCCGGACACCATGATGGGTCCGCTGGCCGGACGGCGCCAGCTCGACCGGGTTCAGGGCTACATCGAGACGGGCAAGGCTGACGGAGCCAAGCTCGCCGGCGGTGGCGGCCGGCCGCATGGCCTGGACCGCGGCTTCTTCATCGAGCCCACGGTCTTTGCGGACGTCGACAACAGCAGCACGATCGCCCAGGAGGAGATATTCGGCCCCGTCGTCGCCGTCATTCCGGCCGATGACGACCGGCAGGCGATCGACATCGCTAACGACTCGATCTACGGCCTCAACGCGTCCGTGTTCACCAACGACATTGACCGCGCCTACGCCGCCGGCCGCCGGATTCGGTCGGGCACCGTCGGCCACAATGCCATCCGGATGGACTTTGGAATTGCCTTCGGCGGCTTCAAGCAGTCCGGCGTCGGCCGGGAGGGCGGGGTCGAGGGTCTGCACCCGTTCCTCGAGCCCAAGACGATGATCCTCGATGCGGTCCCCGCGGCAGTAGCGCGCGAGGTAAGGCCGGAGGCGTGATGAAGACCGAGGCGGCCGTGCTGTTCTCCTCGCCAGGGCGATGGGAGCTCAAGGAAGTCGAGCTGGACGAGCCGAAGTACGGTGAGGTCCTGGTGGAGATGGCGGCCAGCGGGCTGTGCCACTCCGACGATCACTACACGACCGGCGATCTGCCACCAGCGCACCTGCCGATCTGCGGCGGGCACGAGGGCAGCGGCGTGGTCCGGGCGCTCGGGCCGGGCATCACCACGCTCGAGGTCGGCGATCACTTCGCAACCTCGTTCATTCCCTCCTGCGGAATGTGCCGCTGGTGCGCGTCCGGCATGCAGCAGCTGTGTGACCACGGTGCGATCCATGCCAGCGGCACCCTGCTGGATGGCACCTACCGGATGCACCTGGACGGCCAGGATGTCTGCGCCAGCGCCGGGATCGGCACGTTCTCGCAGTGGCAGGTAATGAGCGAGCTGTCCGTGATCAAGGTCGATCGCGATCTGTCGCTCGATGTCGTGTCCATCGTCGCCTGCGGCGTGCCGACCGGCTGGGGCTCGGCGACCAACGCGGCCCTCGTCGGCGCGGATGACGTGATCATCGTGATGGGCTGCGGTGGCGTTGGCATCAATGCCGTGCAGGGGGCCGCTCATCGCGGCGCCAGTCACGTGATCGCGGTGGATCCGCAGCCGCTCAAGCGCGACACCGCGCTGAAGGTCGGCGCGACCGAGGCCTTCGATGACATCGAGGAAGCCACCGCGTTCGCGCGCAGCATTACCAATGGGCAGGGCGCGGACGCGGCGATCGTGGCCGTCGGGGTCATGAAGAGCGAGTACCTCGGTCAGGCGTTCGCGGCCATTCGCAAGGCCGGGACGGTGGTCGTCACCGGGATCGGTCACTACGAGCAGGCCGGAGTTCCAGTCAACCTGACCGAGCTGAGCATGTACCAGAAGCGGATCCAGGGCGTGGTGTACGGCAACGGCTCGCCGCGCGTCGTAGTTCCGCAGCTGCTGAACCTGTACCGGGCCGGATCGCTCAAGCTCGACGAACTGATCACGAACCGCTACAAGCTCGGCGACATCAACGAAGGCTACGCCGACATGCATGCCGGCAAGAACATGCGCGGCATCATCGACTTCCGCTTGTAAGCACTGCGTTATAAGCGCTGGGCCGGCTAACGGCTCGGCTCGCCGGAGGACTGCATGACAACACGTCAGGTGACATCGGGCTCAGACGAGACCCTCGACCAGCGGGTCAAGCGCCTGGCGGCAAACCTGGACTTCGCCTCGCCCGAGCTGCTGGATGAGTCCCTGCCGTTTCTCGTGTATAACGAGATTCGCGAGACCGCGCCGGTGCTGCGGCTGGGCACCATGGGCGGGTACCTCGGATCGTTTGCCTCGAACTCGTGGTTCGTGACCCGGTATGCCGATGTCGTCCGTGTGTTCCGCGACGACTACCACTTCACGAGCTCGCAGATTTCCGCCGGCGGAGTTCCCGGTCCAGTGCCGAAGGACGAGTGCCCGTTCGACCAGATCGATCCGCTCGTCGTCGCCAAGAACAGCCAGAAAATCCCGCTGACCCTGGACCCGCCGGAGTTCTTCGCCTACCGGAGCCTGCTGAACCCGCTGCTATCGCCGGGCCAGGCGAAGAGTCTGGAAGGCGACACCCGGCAGATCGCCAACAAGCTCCTGGACGGCAGCACCACTGGCGGCCGGATCGATATACACAAAACTCTGGCCAAGCCGCTTCCGGCCATCATGACCTGTCGCATTCTCGGACTGCCGGAGGAGAACTGGGACAGCTATCTGATCAGCCACGGCGATACGTCCGGCTACGACACCGAAGGCGGCGAAGGCACGCCGGAGCAGATCTTGGCCAGGGTCATGCCCTCGATCGAGGCGCAGATGGCCTTGCTGGAGATGGCCAACCGGCGCCGTTCCGACCCGCGCGACGACATGATCACCAAGGTTGCCCACCTGGCTATCGACGGCCGTCGGCTCGGCTTCTACGAAGTCGGGGCAATCTTGTCGGAGCTGCTGGCCGGCGGCCTGCACACCACGACGATGGCCATCGAGAGCGCGGCGGCATTTCTCGGCCGCAACCCCGAGCAGCAGCGGATGCTGGCCGCCGATCCGGCGCGGATCCCGGCGTTCGCCGAGGAAGTGCTCCGGATGTGGCCGCCGCTGCCGACCTTTACCCGATCGGCGAAGCTGGATGCCGAGGTCGGAGGGCAGCTCATCAAGGCCGGGGACTCGCTCATTCTCGGCCTCGCCTCGGCCAACCGGGATCCGCGCGAGTTCCCCGAGCCCGATGCGTTCACCGCCGATCGCTACCCCAACCGGCATCTGACCTTCACGGTTGGCATCCACCGCTGCATCGGGTCGAGCCTGGCCCGCATGCAGCTGCGCGTGGCGATAGAGACGCTCCTGGCCCGAGTGCCTGACTTCACTCTCGACGAGGACAACGTGCGCATCCCGCCGATGAACGATGGTGCGTTCGGCCCTGATCGCGCGCTGGTCGCGTCGTTCCCGCTATCGGCCTGATCGCCGGACCGTCTACCGTGCCAAATCATTGACAATAGTTATGTCTAACAATTAACGTCGTTGTTATCGCTGGGCCGGTGTTGGTGCCTGCCCGGAAATCCGCTCGCGGCGTTCCCCGCGCTGCAAAGGAGGCGTCCGTCATGACGGTCACCGATCAGGTACGGGCCGAGCTTCCGCTTGACCGTGATCATGCGCTGCTCGAGCCGATTCGCGGCATCAAGGTCATCGACGTCGACACCCACCTCACCGAGCCGGGGGATCTGTGGACGTCGCGTGCCCCGGAGAAGTACCGGCACCTGGTACCGCGTGTGGAGTACGTCACGAACTCCCGGCTGCACGAGGTGGTGGGGTGGCGGCCTGACCGAGGGACTGACGACGACCTGTCGCCGGTCTGGGTCGTGGAGGACCAGATAGCGCTGGGCTTCGCCGGCGGGGCCAGCGTCGTGAACAAGTCCAATGACAAGGTCCGCGGGGCGGACTTCGTCCACTGGCCGCTGACCGATGTGTCTCCCGCGGCCAGCCTCGTGCAGCCCCGGCTCGTGCTGATGGACGAGGTCGGCATCTGGGGCCAGATCCTCTACCCCAATGCCGTCGGCTTTGGCGGCCAGGCCATGGCGAACATCACCGATCCGGCCCTGCGCCTGCTCATCCTGCAGATCTGGAACGATGTCATGGCCGAGTACCAGGAGGAGTCTGGCGGTCGCATCATGGGCCTCGGGATCATCCCGTGGTGGGACATCGACATCGCCGTGCGCGAGATCGAGCGCATCCATTCGCTCGGGCTGCACGGCGTGAACACCAATTTCGACCCGCAGAATCAGGGGCTCCGGGAGCTCTCCGATCCTTACTACACGCCGATGTGGGCAGCCTGCGAGAGCTTCGACCTGCCTGTCAACTTCCACATCGGCGCGAGCGTCTCCCAGATGAGCTACGCCGGCAACGGCCCGTGGGACTCGCTCGATCCCGACTCGCAGATGGCGCTCGGGTCCGCGGTCCTCTACATGAGCAATGCCAGGATCATGGGGAACTTCATCCTGTCCGGGTTGCTGGATCGGCATCCCCGGCTCAAGCTCGTCTCGGTCGAGAGCGGCGTCGGGTGGATTCCGTTCGTGCTTGACTGCCTGGACTATCAGGCCATCGAGATGAACGTGGATCACCTGTCGATGAAGCCGTCTGACTACTTCTACCGCCAGATCTACTCGTGCTTCTGGTTTGAGCAGAGCGAGGCGCTGGTGCAGGTGATCGACCGCCTCGGGCCCGACCACTGCATGTTCGAGACGGATTTCCCGCATCCCACCTGCCTGTATCCGCAGCCGCTCAACGGGATCGCGCGGACCTTCGCGGAGAACGACGTGCCTTGGGAGAGCCGCAAGAGCCTGCTGAGCGGGACGGCGGCCCGGGTCTACAACATTGACGTGCCGGAGGACTGACGGGACGCCGGATCCAGGACCGAAGTGACACCGTCGCGGCCGGAGCCACCTCCGGGCGCGACGGTCATCTCCGGCCGCAACGTGCCGGTACCGATCCTGCGACTAGCCCTCGCGCGGAGCGACGAACAGGCCCTCGGCATCGGCGACTACGAGATGACCGGCCGAGAGCTCGCCGCTGAGAAAGAACTTTCTGCCATCTCGCCGGTCCAGCCGACCGGTCAGCGTCAGTTCCGTTTCGATCGGTGTCAGCTTCCTGAAGTTGACGTGCAGGTAAGCGGTGCGGACAGGACGATCGGCATCGCTGTTGAGCAGGCGGCCGAGAAACTCGTCCAGGACGAGCGCCACGACACCCCCGTGCGCAGCCCCGCCTCCGACGTAGAACCGGCCGAGCGTAACGCGGGCGCGCGCACGACCCTCCGCCAGCTCGTCGAACGCAATCGGCGGCGCCATCGCCTGCCCCCGCCCCGGGATGTCGAAGAACCGTCCGGCCCACTGCTCCGCCTCCGGCACCGCGTACCGGGAAAGCCGCTCGCCGATGTCCCTGAACTGCCCGGCCAGCACGGCAATGTCGGCATCGCTGGGCACCGCCGCGGTCAGGCCGTCCAGCATCGCCCGGAGCGACTTCATCATGTCCAGGAACGCCAGCCGGGTTTCCCCGCGCGCCGCGTCCGGCGGGCCGTCAGGCCGCGCACACCCGTCGATACTGGTCATTGCCCTTGCCTTGACGTACAGAAGCTACGTGCCATAATAGTCGATGTTATCTTTGTCGAACAATATACAGGGGTTCGGGCGCGGCTTTACAGCTACGCCGCTGTTCGGCGACTCCGTCAAGAACCGAGCTCCGGCGGGAGCGACGACCTCCGGCTTAGTGGGCCTACAGCTTCTGGCAAGGGATGCTCCGGGTGGATACACCAGCGGCAGTGACCAGTACGTTCCTGACCGGGATCCGTGTCGTTGAGCTAGCCGACGAGCTCGGCGAGCCCTGCGGTCGCCTCCTGGCCGGGCTGGGTGCCGACGTGGTGAAGATCGAACCGCCGGGCGGAGAACGGACCCGCCGTATCGGGCCCTTCGCCGGTGACCGGCCTGATCCGGACCGGAGCCTGCACTTCTGGCACTACAACTTCGGCAAGCGCAGCGTAGTTCTGGACCTCGATAGCGCGGCCGGGCGAGATAGCTTCGCGGAGCTCGTCGACGGCGCTGACGTTCTGCTGGACACGCGCGGGCCTGACTATCTCGCTAGGCGCGGTCTCGGGTTCGATGTCCTGCGCCAGCGCAATCGCGGGCTGGTGTACCTGCGGATCAGCCCCTTCGGGGACGACGGGCCCTGGGCTGGATTCCAGGGCAGCGACCTAGTCCACCTGGCGCTCGGCGGCATCGTGATGAACTGCGGGTATGACCCGCTGCCCGCGGGAACCTATGACACGGCGCCGGTCGCACCGCAGCCCTGGCTCGCCTACGCGGTCACGGGCGAGCTGACCGCGATCCAGGTCATTGCCGCACTCATCTATCGCAACGCGACGGGCGAAGGGCAGCGCATCACCGCCTCCGTGCATGAGGCCGTCAACGCGAACACCGAGACCGACGTGCCCGACTGGGTGTTCCGCCGGATGCCGCGGCATCGGCTGACCTGCCGCCACGCTTTCAGCAGCGAGGCTCCCCCCGGTGGTTCGGCGTCGGTGTCGGCCTTCCTGCCGCCCGGTCCTTCGCCAACCAGGGATGGTCGCTGGGTGCTCCCGTACCGGACCTTTAATCCCGGCTTCGGGACCCCAGTGGCGCGGATCGCGGAGTATCTCGGCAGGTTCGGCATGGCCGAAGACCTGGCTGATCCGAAGTACGGCGACCCCGCCGAGCTGGCCCGCCCAGAGACCGTCAACCACATCAGCGCGGTTGTCGATCGGTTCGTCCGGGCCTACCCGTTTGACCAGGATCTCTGGCTCGAGGCGCAGCACCTGGGCATGGAGTGGGCCCCCCTGCGCTACCCGCACGAGAACGTCACCGACAAGCACTGGCGCAGCCGGGAGACCTTCGCGGAAGTCTTCTACCCCCAGATCGGCCGAGAGGTGCCGCAGATCCGCGGTAAGTGGGTGAGCCCGAACCTGCCGTGGCGAACGGGACCGAGGGCGCCGTTGCTTGGCGAGCACACCGGCGCGCTGGCCGTCCCCGGCGGGTTGTGGCCGCAGACAGCCGCGGTCGGCGCCGGGCCCGCTGCGCCGCACTCTGCCGGTCGGCGTCCGTCAGGGGCGGCGCCGTCTGGCGGCCAGCGGCCGTCGGGGGCGCCGTTCGCGCTGGACGGCGTGCGCGTGATCGACCTCGGCTGGTTCCTGGCCAGTGGCGGCGCCGGGCGGTTCCTCACCGCTCACGGGGCTGAAGTGATCAAGGTCGAGCACCTGAGCCGACTCGACGGCATGCGCTTCAGCCCCGGAACGGTCCCCGATGGCGGCCGCAGGGAACGCGACGCGGCGACGAGCGCGGT
>Ga0302325_10003492_pt1 | contig 37017 bp, 43 predicted proteins | sample Palsa_T0_2_FD_201948 | JGI IMG/M metagenome (GOLD analysis project Ga0302325, IMG submission 201948) | Peat permafrost microbial communities from Stordalen Mire near Abisko, Sweden - Palsa_T0_2 | ecosystem: Environmental > Terrestrial > Soil > Palsa > Peat permafrost | place: Sweden: Abisko...
CTCCACCCACCCGCATGGCGAACTTCGGAGACTGCTTAGAGGGCTCTCGGGGCCGTGTCAGCCGGGCGACCGAAGTCGACGGCGGCCGCAACCTGCGCTGGCGCGTCGCGCCGGAGCTGAGCGTCAGGCGTCGCGCCGAGAGCGTCATTGACGGTAGAGAAGGCGAGTCGCAGGGCCACGAACACGGTCATGGCGAAGATCTGCGAATCGGCGAAGCCGGCGTCTCGGAGGACCTGGAGGTCAGCATCTGTCGTTGCGTTAGGGTCCCGAACCACCTTTCGGGTCCAGGTGGCCATCACCCTGTCGCCGTCGGCAAGCTCGTTGTCGTCCCCGGAGATGACAGCTGCGGCGACAGTTGGGCTCGCTGATTTGGAGAGCTTGGCCCCCCAGGCCAAGGAACAGTACGAATCGCCCAGGGAAGAGGCGGCTGCGCATACGAGGATGCCACGTTGGCGCGGGCTGAAGTCTGCGTCGGCGAGCGCCTTGCGCATCAACTCAAAGAGTGCGGTCACAGTGCCGGGCTGGTATGACCACAGTCTCGAAACGTTCATCACGTAGCCCAACTCCTCTTGATCCTCGTCGAAGAGTGTCTGGGCGTCTGCAGTGTGAGGGGGAAGGCTGAGCAGTCCAATCCGATCCATCTTTTGTTCCTCTCTGTCTCAGCTGAGGTTGGGTTTTCGGGAGAGGTATCCCACGATCTTGATCTCGGCCCGAAGCGGTAGCCCGTTGCGGACATGCGCCGTGGCCTCGGTGACCGCGGCGTCGGAAAAGGCGGCCTCGCCGACGTTTTGGATCGCTTCGTATGCTGGCCCCGTGGATGAGATTGCTCGGGCGTAAGTTTCGGGATCGGGGAACTCCCACACGCACGGCACCTCGACCCGCTCGATGTCAACGAAGCCGTAGTGCGTCAGCAACTCCTCGCCGGCACCGGGTCGGCCCAATGCCACCATGGCAGCCTGGTTTTCGAGCTTGGTGGTAGCGGCGAGCAGGAACGGGGACAGCGCCCACGACCCTGGGGATGCCTTGAGGTGACCCCAGACGGTGATGCAGACTCGGCCGCCGGGGGTCAGCACCCGGTGAATCTCGGCCACGGCCGAGGCAGTCGTACCCCAGACGCCGCGGAAGCTGGTCACCACATCGAAGCTGGCGTCCTCCCAGGGAAGGGCGTGCATGTCGCCCACGCGGATGTCCGCAGAGGGGTTGCGGTCCCGGGCTACTGCGACGAGCCGCTCCGAGGCGTCGATGCCCGAGCAAAGGGCTCCACGCAGATGTGCCAACTCGAGGGCCAGGCCACTCCCGCACGCCACGTCGAGGAGCCGATCACCATCGTCGAGGGCGAGCCGTTGGTGGACGGCGACGTACTCCCGGCAGTTGGCCAGCTCGCTCAAGGTCGCGAAATCCACTGCCTTTCGGCCCCATCCTTCGTCTACGACGGTCCAATCCGAGCGTGGTGCTACGGGTTCGTTCATCTGAGGCTGCCGCCCTCCCTATGGCGATCCACGATGTGGGGTTTTCTCCGTGACCGAGAACCATTATGGACCGGCGATCGCTGGTCTATCTCGGCGTGTCGGCTGGGAACTCCGTGGGGTACGGCTCGCTGAAGTCGGCAGAGCGAACCACGTCACTCCAAGGCTGCCCCCACGGACTACTGCCTCTCACTGTTTCAACGAACGCTGCCGTGTCGATCGGACACGCTCCGCTGAGGTTCTCTTCACGTAGCTTCGGCACACCGAGCCGGTCACGGATCCATTCCGGGTATCGCTCCCAGTTAGGAATGTCCTTCGTAGGTTTGTTCCCGATTGGCGTCGTTGTACATTTCCGAAACGATCAACCACGATCCGTCTTCTTGGCGTTGAAGAACCCGAAGCGAGTGGTTGTCCCTGACCTCGATTTCTCCGCCCCCAACGAGCTTTTGGCCCTCGACCTGTAAGTGTGCTGACACGAGCGCAACGTCGGGTGTGAGCACCCGGATCGAGGTCTCGGGAGGAGCCTTCAGGGTCCCGGCGTTGAAGTTGTCGTCCGAGAAGAGACCACGGAGGTACCCCACGATCTCGTCCCCGCCCTTCTTGACGGATCCGAAGGCATTCACCCAGTCGGCGTCGGAGGTGTAGACGCCGACGAGCTTGTCGGCGTCACGCTCCCGGAACCCAGCCATGAGCGAGAGCAGGGTTGTGCCGATGGCGTCTTGGTCCGCTTGGGAAAGGGAGGAAATGTCATTGGAATCAGCTACAGCGCTCAAGTTGGCTCCTCGATAGCTACTGGTCCAGGCGAGATTCGCCATGAGCTTGTCATATTTCTGCTGAACTCGATGAGCAGACCATCGCCGCGCCGACGAACCCAAGCTGTTGGGTGCACGCTGATCGAGTAGCCCCCAGTAGGGCCTGTGACTACGCCTCCTGGATATCTGGACGAGCGATCGCCAGGTACGAGACGAAGACCAAGACGGACGCCGTGAACACCAGTGCGGTGGGGCCGTCACCGAAACCGATGCCACTGATATTGGGTGGCTTGCTGATGTAGTCGGCAAAGGAGGCTCCGAGCGGACGGGTCACCACATAGGCAAACCAAAAGGCGACGATCGAGTTCAGGCCGAGACGCCACTGCGCCAGTGCCGGAATCAAGATGACCACGCCGAACAGGATTCCCGAGGCCAAGTAACCAAGGCTGAGCGAAGTCGCCGTGAAGTCCCCAAGCGCGGTGCCAAGGGCGAAGGTGGCGAACACGGTGGCCCAATAAAAGGCCTCCCGCCGTTGCGTGGTGATGCTGTGGATGGACAGCGTCCCCTCGCTGCGGTACCAGATGAAGAAGATCGTACCCAGCACGACCGCCCATAAGAGAGTCGTACCGGCATAGGGGATCTTGACGTCGAGATGGAGGAAGTCCGAGACTCCGGTGCCGAAAATGGCGATCGCATAGGCCAAGAACCAGTAGGCAAACGCTCGGTACCGACTGGTTCCGAATTGCACGACGAGTCCGACAATGAATAAGGCGACTTCGGTGCCGCCACCGCGGATATTCCCCCACGTCCTCAGGTAATCCGAGGTGGCTTCGCCGCCGGCCGTAGTGAGGATCTTGACCACCCAGAACAAGAAGATGATCTCGGGAACCTTGGCGGTAGTCGGTCCTGGAAAGACACGACCGATGAGGGGAACTTGGCCAGTGCCTGCCGACGCCTTCATTCTCGAGTTCGACGGGTCTCTTCGGGGACGGCGTGGAGGTGTCATGCGGTTGCCATCCTGAGCTCCAACAGGGAGTACGTTCGCCGAGTCTTCGCAGTACCTCCGCCTCGCAAGTGCATTCTCACCCGCCTCGGCTGACACGACGGAGGGACACAACGAGCAAAGCGATGACTGCAACAGGCAAGAGCCAGTACCAATTCCGCCCGTGGTGAGTGACAAGCCAGGTGGCGGTGAGGGTCGCCACCACACCGAGCGCCACCGTCCAGTCATCGCCGACCACAAAGTCGTACCAAAAGCGTCCGAATCGACGCAGGTTGGTCACGACGGAACCCGATGCGCGATGACTCGCCCGTGCTGACGTCGGAGGGCACCTGCGAGAAGAACGCTCGTGCCAGCGACAAGGGCGATGAGTACGGGAAGCGCACTCTCGCCGCCCGGCCAGGCGACTCCTGCTCCTTCGGCCGACCAGAACATCCCGAAGGACATCAGCAGTATCCCGACGATGAACTTCAACGTGTTCTCGGGCACGCGGCTCAGTGGTCGATGGACTGCAACCCCCACGGCAGCGATCGCTACCACCGTTACGGATGCGACGAGTGCGCTAACCGTGAGCTGATGTTGTGGGGCACCGAACGTGAGAACGATGAAGACGACTTCGAGACCCTCTAGGAAGACCCCCTTGAAGGCAACGGTGAACGAGTATCCATCGAAGGAGGCAGGCCGAGGTGCCTCGCTGGCGGAAACTTGCGTCGAGCCGAAGATGATGTCCTCGTCGTGCATCGCCTTGTATCCGCTCGAGCGAAGAATCGCTTTTCGGGTCCATTGAATGCCGAAGATCAAGAGCAGCCCACCGACAACGAGGCGCATTGGCGTGAGGGAGAGATGACTTATGGCCGGACCGACCGCCGCCACCACGATGCCCAGCACGACCAAGGCAGCTCCGACACCGGCCAGAGTGGCTCGCCACCCGCGGGTTGCTCCCACGGCGAGCACGATCGTCAGCGCCTCGACCATCTCGACGGCAGTTGCAAGGACGACTGCCAGAAGCAGGAGGGCTTCGTTCTTCAAGGTCCGACCTTGTCGCAGGATGTAGCATTTGCTACATATGGTTCAAGACTCTGACGAGAACACTACATCCTCCAGCTTGGCGTCGAGGTCAGCCCTTCTCACAAGCGCGATCGAGCGATCCGTGGTGGAGTTTCTGTTGGCGAGCGGACCGCAGGTGGGGGCGATGTCCGCACGTGAGATCGCCCAGGCGGTCGGGACGAGCGATGCCACGGTGATTCGCACAGCCCGTTCTCTCGGATTCGCAGGCTTTCGAGATCTGAGGCGATTCGTGGCCAGCCAGAGCACCGAGGTGCCCATCGAAGAGCGACTGCGCAAGAGTCTCGATGCCGTCGAGGATCCCGACGCCGAGTTGCGGGCGAATATCGAGCGTCAGGGCGGGGCTCTCATGACAATGATTGAGAGGATCCCCGAGTCAGAGTTTCGCGAGGCAAACCAAATAATTGAACGGGCTCCGTATGTCTGGTGGAGTGGAGTCGGACCCTCTGCATTCCTCGCCGGGTACGGAGCATTCCTCTTCCGGCGATTAGGCAAAGACTCTGGCGCTCTGACTCACGCGGGATTTGACGGAGCCGATGAACTGTTGAGCGTGAAGTCGGGTCACGCCATCATCGTGCTCGCCTACGGCAGGCTGCACCGACATGTCCGAGTACTCCTCGAGAGGGCGGAGGAGGTCGGATCCGAAGTCATCTTCGTTACCGATTCTGTGTCTCTATCCGCCGAGTGGCGGATCTCCGTGCGTCTTTTGAGCGGTCGCGGGCGTCAAGGAATGTTCGCGTCGCACGCGACGACGATCGTCCTCATCGAGGCGTTGGCCCTTTCGATGGCAGCGAACCAACCTTCGCAAGCGCAGGCGTCAGTCGAACAGCTCAACACCTTGCGCGGCAAAATCGCCGGTCGGCCGCTTTCTGTCGACCCGTGACGATCGTGATCTCATTCACCGGGCCGCCTGGTCCACCACGATCAACCTCACCGATGTGACGACCGTCGGCTCGTCGACGGGTCGCTGATCATCGGCTGGATGGGGCCCGCGTGAGCTGATCTCAGCTAGTTCCCTCCGGAGCAGGCCCAGCACCATGCTCGGCGAATCTAAAGTTCCAGCGATGTCCGCCGCCGCGTGCCCTGCCGATATCAAGCAGATCGATCTCCGGGAAGGATCGGTAGTTCGGGCCGGTACCTATCGGTTTGATGTCGGCAACGACATAGTCACCGACTGGCATGCCCACAATCTCCATGAGATTGAATACGCTTTCGAGGGCGTTGTAGAAGTAGAAACTGAATCTGCTCGATTTTTGCTTCCTCCGCAGCAGGCGGTATGGATTCCCGCCGGACTCGCCCACAACACAACCTTGACGAAGGTCAAGACGGTGGCGGTGTTCTTCGACCCGGCCATGGTGTCCGGACCCGATGACCGGGTCAGGATATTGGCTGCTGCGCCCGTGATCCGCGAAATGATCATTTATGGCGAACGCTGGCCCATCAGCCGCTTGTCGAGTGATGCGACGGCGGACGCTTACTTCGAAGTACTGGCGCGTCTCGTATTCGATTGGCTCGACCGCGAGATCCCCCTCGGTCTGCCGACCAGCACAGATCCGGTTGTCGGCGCTGCCATGGATTACACAAACGCCCACCTCGACCGAGTCGAGTTGCACGACGTTTGCAGCGCCGTCGGCGTGTCAGAGCGCTCGCTGAGGCGGGCCTTTTCAGCCGTCACCAACATGTCGTGGCGCGAATATCTTCTGCAGAGCCGACTCATGCGGGCCATTGCCATCCTGGCTGAGCCCGGACCCACCGTCTTGGAAGCGGCAACCCGGGTCGGGTTCGGAAGCGCGAGCGCGTTCACCCGGGCATTTAGCAAGTACACGGGCGAGACGCCGACGGTCTACCGACAGAGGGTGCTCGCCGGCCGGTAAAACCACAATCGACTGGCGATGTGGCGTTGGCCGACGGAGTCGATTTTCTGGCCGCTGCTGCGGCGACGGGAAGCGAGACACGGCACAAACTGGTGCGCAAATCTGAGAGCAACTTGATTTGAGCTTTTCGCGCCTCATTACGCACCCACGAATGGGAGGATTACCAATGGCAAGCGAGTCACCGACGGTCCTTTCAGTTTCAAGTGTCGTTTCGGTCCCAGCGGAGCAACTGTTCGCAGTGCTGGTCGATCCGGCCCGCCATTCGGAGATCGATGGATCAGGCATGATCCGTGGTGCCGTTACGACCGAACAGATTGGCCAGGTGGGCGACATCTTCACCATGGACATGGAGCAGCCAGCCTTCGGCAGTTACAAGTCCGACAATCACGTTGTCGAATTCGAGCCAGGTCGAAAGATCGCGTGGGCACCGGGTGGGAGCGGTCAACCTCCGCTCGGTCATGTGTGGGCTTGGGAGTTCGTACCCGAGGGAGGGTCGACCCTTGTCAAGCACACGTATGACTGGTCGGGCGTCACGGATGAACGGTTGCTGGCCGCGCTCAAATTCCCCCGGGTTTCCGCTGACCAGATGGCTACAACGATCGACAGGCTGGCCAAAGCGGCGACCTGAACACCTACGGGCGCGAGGTAGTGGTCACCGGCGATCATCAACGGGCCTGCCCGCAAGTGCCGGTCGAGGGCTGGTTCAGCTGAAAAGGCCGTCAGCCATCGCTTCGGCGACGCCCGCTTCGTCCATGTCGAGCAGCTCCGGGTAGATCTCGAAGTTGTGTTCTCCCGCGTAGGCCGCCGGAGCCATGTATGGCTCAAGGCTCATGGCGCTCCAGATCGCCGGGTATCGGTCGAATGGCCGAGTCCCGAAGGTGGCGTGCTCGAAGGTGGACCACATGTCGCGTGACACATGCTGGGGATCGGCCATCAGGTCACCCGCGTGCTGAATGCGTCCGGCCGGAACTCCGGCCCGCTGGAGCATCTCCTGTCCGGCCTCAGCACCGACCGATGCCGCCCACGCGCCGACGAGCTCGTCTACCTCCTCGATACGGGCGCTTCGACCTTCTATCCGCTCGAGACCTGCGGCTTTGATACCGGTCGCCAGCACCAGGGCGGACCACTCGTCGTCATTTCGGCAGGAGACCGCAAGCCACTCACCGTCGGCAGTCTGGAAGCAGTCGTTGGGGACGATGAGGCCGAAGGGGTCGCGGTTACCGATCGGTTGCGCCTCTCGACCGTTGTTCAGCATGTCAATGAGTGCCGGTCCGATCAGGTAGCCACCCGTCTCCATCTGGGAGATGTCGACGTGCTGGCCGAGACCGGTTTCCCTGCGGCTCTGGAGAGCTGCCAGCACGGCGAAGGCGGCAGACAGTCCGGCGGCGTGGTCGTTCAACGAGTATCCGGGGCCGAGGTCGCCTCGCCCTGGGGGGTTGGAGAGGTAGGTGAGGCCCGCCAACGCGTGGATGGTGGGCGCGTAGGTGACGAGGCTTGACCAGGGCCCTTCGTGGCCGCAACCGGACATCGTGACGTAGACGAGGCGCGGGTTCCACTTGCGCACGGTCTCATAGGAGAGGCCCCAACGGTCGAGGACGCCAGCTGAGAAGTTTTCGATGAGGACGTCGCTCTGCTCGATCAACTTTGCCATGACCTCGACGGCTCGCGGGTCCTTCATGTTGAGGGTGATCAGCCGCTTCGAGCGGTTCCACGTATAGAAGTACGGGAACTGCGGGTCGTTGACCGTCGAGGCCCGATCGAGCGTCTGGAGCTTCACGATGTCGGCCCCGAGGTCGCCCAGGAGGCGCGTGCACATGGGTCCGGCCAAGACGTGGCTGAGGTCGAGCACCCGGAGGCCGCTCAGGGGCTTTTCGAGCGACCCCCCTTCGGGCTGGATGGTGGTATTGCCCCAGCCCTCCATCAGCTCGTCAAGGTCAGCAAAAGAACCGGGCGGGCGCGGCGGCTCGTCGGGCGTGTCCCCGAACCGGGCCAGCGGTCCGGGGACGCGGAGCGCTGTCCCCGTCCACTCGACCGGACGGAAGAAGCCCCGGAACTCGTGTTGGGGGTTCTCCGCGACCTGGGCAACGGTTTGGACTTCGGCGAAGGCGATGTGGCGCGCTTGGGCCTCCCAGAACAGCGGCCCAGCCTCCTTTGTGGCCGCGAACGCGGCAATGGTGTCCATGATCAGTCCGATGCTGCCGAGTAGCTCCTCAGGCGGACGTCCAACCAGTTCGATGGCGGCCGGGAACCCTTCTTCGACCATCCAGGCAAGCAACCCGGCGGCGTTCGGCGCGAGGGTGATCATCTCCCAGCCGCTCTTGGCGGGGACGACCTTGTACACGCGGGTCCAATGGAGCGAGCCCTGGCGCTCGGCCACCTTGGGATACGGGAGCAGGTCGTCGAACCAGTACTGGAAGAACAGTTGCTCCACGGTGGTGGTGACGGCCTCGTGGAGGGAGACGTCGACAAGCTGGCCAACGCCGGTGATGCGCGCCGCCTGCACGGCCGCCAGGCCAGTGATCGCGCTGATGAACCCGGCCGTGTTGAATGCCTGCCGTCCCCACGGTGCGATGGGCTGGTCGGGCAGCCCGCAGAGGGAGAGTACGCCGCCGAGCGCCGAAGCCACGAGATCGGTGGTCTGCCATCCGGCTCGCGGCCCCGTCCGCCCGAAGGGGGTGAGCGAAACCTGCACCAACGTTGGGTTGGTCGCTATCAGGTCGGCGTGATCGAGGCCGGCCTCGGCCAGCGCGCCCGGAGGTTGGGTCTCGACGATGAGGTCGGCCCGCGAGGCCAGTTCCGCATAGGCGGCGCGCCCGGACTCCGTGGCAAGGTCGACGTCGACGCGGACCTTCCCACCGTCGTACCACCAGTCGAGCAGGCCGCCGCGGGCAGCTGCGTCGGGCGCCGACATCTCGGGTCCGCCCGTGCCCGCAGCGCCAAACCGGACCACCGACGCGCCGGACTCGGCGAGCAGCTTGGTCGCGAAGCGTCCGCTGTCGTCAGTCAGATCGATCACCCGAAGGCCCTCGAGCGGACCTGATGCCATGCCACCCTCCTCGCGCGAGAGCTTCAGGCTACGCACGGCACCGGAGCGAAGGCGAACGACGTCGGGCCGGTGTCAGAGCTCGCAATCGGGGTCCTCGAGGACCGCGGAGAGCCAACGAACGGTCGGGCATCGCAGGGACCCGGCATCCGCCGGCCGCTCGAGGCCTTCGTTCCTGGTCAGGACGGCGAAGGCGGCAACCAGCGGCGCGTGGCTGCCGGACGGCACTCGGTCCCTGGGATACCGACCGTCTCTACTTCTCTCCGTTGCGGGCAAGCTGCCAGACGCCGAGCAGATTCCCAGCTGGATCGTGGATCGTTGAGACCAAGAGGTTGCCCTCGGAGAACGGGGATCGAATGATCGTGCCTCCGTTCGCCGTGACCTTGTCGAGCGTCTCGTCGACCGCTTCGACGTACACATAGGGAATGTGGCCGGCGTCGCCGGCCACAGGGAGGTCGCGGATGAAGTGGCCGATCACGTGCCCAGTGCCGTCCTCGAACTCAGTCGCCCGACCGCTCACGGATCACCCGGTAGGCCGCCAAGCCGGCTCGCAACCCATGAAGCTCGTCGGCGGTGACCAATTGTCCAATCCTCTCGTCGATCGAGTCGATCGCCGTTTGGATCGCGATCGCTGCGCTACGTCCGCGAGCGGTCAATCGGACCTCCATCCGTCGCCGGTCAACGGGATCGTTACGGCGCTCGAGATATTCCCGAAGCACCAGGGTGTCGATCAGCTGGCTGCCTGCCTGCTTGCTCAAACCCAGCGAGGCGACGACATCGGCCTGTGGGCTGAACTCGGGCTCCGGCGAGCGGTGATCCAAGCCGCCGAGCACAAAGATGGCGTTGCGTGGGATGTCGTCGGACCCGGCGCCTTCCAGCGCTCGTCGTACCGCATCCCGATACACGTCGCGCGCTTCGCGCATCAGCGACGGCACTGGGACGTCCTCATACCAGGGGCGACCCACCATCTAACGCGGCAGGCCGCGACGGATCACGGGCCCCGTCAGCGACTGCTTGATCTCGCCGAGAACGGCGAGTCCGCGGCGCAGGCCGGCCATCTCAGCATCGGACAGCCTGCGCGCGAGTTCCCGGTCGACGTAGCTCGCGCCCGCGAAGCTCGCCTCGTTGGCCGCGCGTCCCCGCTCGGTGAGGGCGAAGGACTCGTCATGGCCGGGTCCGACGCTTCGCGTGATGTAGCCACGCAGCACCAAGGTGTCGACGAGCTGGAGAAACTCGCGTTTTCTGATCCCGAGCCCCTCGATCCTCGCCGGGATCGAGTCCTCGTCATTGGCGAGGTAGGCCAGTAGGTAGCCGCTGGTAGTGGGAAGGTCCTCGAACCCACCAGCCGACAGCTGTATATCGATCGCCCGCTTGTAGGTGCCACGAGCGACTCGCATCAGCTCGGGGATTGAGAAGTAGGTGTCGGCGATCGAAGGCGTTGGCATGCCGAGATTGTACGCCCGTGGTGTTGACTGTCAAGAGTCAAGACAGTCAAAGGTCTGGGTCAGCGTGTGAGCTTGTTCGAGCAATGTCGATAAGAAGCCCGTTGACCAGGGACCGAGCCAGCCGAAAAGGGTCACCGTTTCCGACGATCTCGGCGTGGATCGCCGCACCGTCAAAAAGCAACAACACGAAGCAGTCGGGTGGCCGGCTGCGACGTAGGTCTGTGCGTTACGTGAGGGCCTCGTCTTTGAGGTTGGATTTGAGCCAGGTGCGCAGCTCGTCGTTGTCCTCGTGTCCATGGACGGCGGCTGCGTGTTGAGCGGCTGCGGCGATGACCTCATCCTCCTCCCCGGCGATGGTGAGGGTGCACCCGCTCTCGCTTGGAAAGTCTCGGCAATCAGCAATCTTTCGGCTCATGGGCCTGTCCTTTCATGGCATTTCTCGGTTCCGTGCGGGATGTTGTCAACTGGTGGTCGCGCTCCAGTTGGGCTCGTTATCCCTTTACATAGGACAGCTTTTCGGTGATCGTGTCGCCGCTGACCTTGAACAGGTCGATTCCCCGGATATGCCCGTCGGCCCAGCTGTAGCGCCACCGCTGGACGATGCGGTTCCCGGCAGCGAAGGTTTCTTCGGGCTCGAAGTTCGAGGCCGGGTCGTCGAAGATGGCCTTCCAGGCTTGGCGTATGTCGTCGTGGCCGACGTGTCGAGTACCGTCGGGCGCCGGGCCGGTGGCCTCGAAGACACAGTCATGGCTGAGAAACGAGACGGCTCGGTCTAGATCGTGATCGGCCCACGCCGCTCCGAAGGCTTCGACCAGCGCAAGGGGATCCACTGTGCCGTTACCGGGCGTAGTTGCTCGCCCCGAACCAGTCGACCGTGACCACGGGCTCGTCACCGACCACCCAGGCGTCGTGGCCGCTCGGCAGCGACGTGACGTCGCCCGGTCCGGCGACGAACTCGGTCCCGTCGTCCATGTGGATGGCCAGCCGCCCCGAGACGTGGTACTGGAAATGCGGGGCCGTGCAGCTGTCGGTGCCGGCGATGGGCTTTACGTCGTTGGACCAGCGCCATCCGGGCTGAAAGACGAGCCGACCGATCTCGACGCCCCCAACCTTGAGGATCTCGGCCCGACCGTTGGGGAACTCTCGCACCTCGTCGGGCTGCTCGAACCCGCGATGCTCGGTGGCTTGACCCATGTCGCTCCTCCTTCGGTCACGGGAGCACCCGACGACCACTCTTATCTACTAGTAGGTAGACTGTCAAGGGCGACAGGAGGAGGACCGAATGGTTGAAGTCCGTCAAGCCAGTCCGGCCGACACCGATACGGCTACTGCGATCCTCGACATCGCCGAGAGGCTGGTGCAACGTCGCGGGTTCAGCGGTTTCTCCTACGCCGACATTGCAGCCGAGTTGGGCATCACCAAGGCGTCGCTCCACTACCACTTCCCCAGCAAGGCCGAGCTGGGCAAGAGCCTCATCACCCGGTACGCCGCCCGCTTCGCCGACGCACTCGGGGAGATCGGCGCTCGGGTTGTGCCCGCCGGAGACAAGCTTGAGGCCTACTGCGCCATCTACCGCGCCGTGCTAGCCGAGCAGCGAATGTGCCTGTGCGGGATGCTGGCCGCCGAATACGAGGCCCTGCCCGAGCCGATGCGCCGCGCCGTCGTGGAATTTTTTGACCACAACCACGTCTGGCTTTCCGCTCTGCTCGAAGAGGGCAGGCGGGCCGGCAGTCTCCGATTCGCCGGCACATCCGACCAAGCGGCCCACAGCATCACGGCGGCCCTGGAAGGAGCGATGTTGGTCTCCCGTCCCTACGGCAACACCGCCGTGCTTGCTTCGGTAGCGGACCGCCTCATCGCCGAGTTCTCGGGCGAAGCCTGAGCGGCTAGCTGTCGACCCACAGTCGAGGGAGCCCGGGTACCGAGGCCAAGCCCCCACAAAGTCCCGCGCTACTTGGAGTTCAGCTCAGCGATCTGTGCGCGAGCTGCTTGGACCAGTTCGGCGTTGGTGTGTGCGTGGCCGGCCAGACCCCAACCTCCATCGATCGCTTCGGTGAGCAGGACCCATGTCCGCTTCGAGATGGAGGTGTCTTCGGCCGCAGCTGTGATCAGTTCGGTGAACTGGCTCACCACGGCGAGCTGCTTGTCCCGGTCGAGCGCGCCGGCATTCGTCAATACCTGAACTCTGACGTAGGTGCTCTCGCCATCGACGTTGGAAATGGCGCCATCGGGCAAAGCATGGACGAAGGCCGCGGTGTTCTGCCTGAACATTGGGATGTCGGGAACCCCTTCTATGGTCATCAGTGTCCTCGCGAGGTCGACCGCCAGCTGGTGCGGGTCGGGAAAGGTGTCCGCCGACGCGTACACATCAATCATCGGCACAGGGTTCTCCTCCATGAGGTGATTAGAGCGATCGCTCCAGACGTTCTAGACCATTCGCTCCAGTAGGGTCAAGGGGTGGCCCGAAACCGTGACACCCGGGCCGATCTGGTGCAGACGATGGCCCGGCTGCTCCGCGATCAGGGATACACGGCCACTGGGCGGGCGCAGCTGCTGGCGGAGAGCGGCGTGTCCAACGGGTCGCTGTACCACCACTTTCCCGGGGGCATGGAGCAGCTCGCCGAGGCCGCGCTGGAGGCATCCGGCCAAGCCGTCGCTGACGCCCTCAGCGAAGCTTTGAACGGGGCGCCCAACGCAGCACTCGGTGTCATCCGGTTTCTCGAAGTGGCCGAGGGACCGGTAGCCGGGGACCCCTGCCCGGGGTGCCCGATCGCGCCAACCGCCCTCGAATCACCCATCATCAGCCCACGCCTACGCGCCGCCGCGGCGCGGTGCTTCGATCAATGGGAAACCCTCATCGCGGCACGGCTCCAGGCTGACGGATGGCCAGAGGATTCGATAGCGGAGACGGCTTCGGCGGCTCTATCCCTAATCGAGGGCGCACTGCTCCTCGCCCGGGTGAGCGGGCAAAATAGTCACCTCGCCAACGCCAAGCGCGCTGCGCAATCCCTGCTCGCCGTACCCTCGGTGCCGCGAGAGAACTGAGCGTTTCCTCTGGCCGACCAGCACACGAAAGGACGGAGATCGATGTTCACATACCCCGAGGCGCCCGCAACCAACGAACTCTCTGAGGAGATCGGTCCGCCTCCGTATTATCACCGGTCGGACTGCAACATTTGTCGGAAGCAAGACGGTAAGAAAACGGGGTCAGAGCTCCTGGACACCCCCGCCGCAGGTGGCTACATCGTCCAAGAAAAGCAATTCCTTGTCGAACACGCGCCACTGCAGTCGTCCAGCGCGGGAACGGTCGTCGTCGAAGCTAGACGGCATCTGTTGGATTTTGGTGAAATGACGCCAACCGAAATCGCCGAGTTCGGTTCCCTTCTCCATCGACTCGTTCCGGCGGTCAAGGCCGCCACCGGAGTGGAGCGCGTCTATTTCCTGGCGTTGATGGAGCGAGTGGCCCACTTCCATCTCTGGCTCGTACCGAAGAAGAACGAAGGAGATCTTCTAGGCGTGGACTACCTGGCGCAGCAGCCCCCTCTTACGGCCTCGCACAGCGATGCCGAAGCGATGTCGCGGAAGATCCGAGCTGAGTTCGTGCGGTCGTAGGGACGGCCCTGGGCCAACAATTCCGCGCCTTAGTGCGGCGGTGCCCAGAGTGGTGGAGGAACGTCGATCGGCGCGAGCTGCGAATCGGGGATCTTGAACCGGGCTCGGCGCTGAGTCCAGTCCGCGTGGGCCGCTGTGATCTCCTCGCGGGTTCGGGCAACGTAGTTCCACCACATCAGGATCGGTTCCTCGAACGGCACCCCTCCCAAGAGGATCACCCGGGCTGGCTCCGCCGCCTTCACCGGTAGCTCCTCGCGGCCAGGGCCGAGATACGCGAGCCGGCCAGGCCCGACCAAGCGGCCGTCCACCTCAACGGGGGCGTCCATGGGCACGACCACGTACTCGTAGGCCCGATCCGCGGGCACGACGAGCTGCGAACGCACCAAGAGCTCGACGCCGACGTGATCGGTGTCGCGCCGGGCGGGCGAGGTGGCATTGGCGAGCGAACCGACGAGCACCGTGGCCGTGCCTCCGCCCAGGTCGACTTCGGGCAGGTCGGCGTAATGCTCGAACTCGCCTGGCCCGTCCCTGGTCGCCGATGGCTGGGCGATCCACAGTTGCGCAAGCTCGACTCGACCGTCGCTGGTGTGCTCCTCGGCGTGCACGATTCCGGCGGCGGCGGTCATCAGGTTCAGCTGCCCAGGCCGGATGGTCTGCTCGGTGCCGAGACTGTCACGGTGCAGCAGTTCACCGGCGAGCATCCACGTCACGGTCTGCAGACCAATGTGCGGGTGCGGGCCAATCCCGCCAACCCCGGCTGGCGCTTTGAGCGGTCCGCCATGGTCGAAGAAGCACCAAGCGCCCACGGTGCGCCTGGCCCGCTGAGGCAGTGCACGTCGCACCGGGATGGAACCGACGTTGGCGGTTCGGCTGTCCAATATCTCCGACACGCCGGACTGCGGCCGGGCGCGAACCGCCGCCGTATCCACGTCGGCCGAGATCACCGGTCCACTCATGAGCAGCTCATTTCCCACACTAACCGTGATCTTCCCTGCGTTTCGGCGTGATTCCGAAGTCGCCAACAGGTGTGAGTCCTCAGCGGGAATCGGGTATCGCGATAGGGAGATGTTCCCGTCGACCTCAAGGAGGAAAGGTGGCACCTAGGCCAACCGCTCGCATGACCGTCAACTCCCAAGATTCCCATCCCGCCGGCATGTCGAGCTCGGCGGCGCAACCATCTACGGATCTTCGGGAAGCTCGGCGGCCCCGCAATCGTTCACGGAGCATCGGGACGGGTGCGAACCGAGGAAGAAGCGAGCGCTCGCTGGGGACTTCGACGATGGATGAAGTTCGGAGAGCTCTGCTTGGATCGTGGACACTGATGTCCTGGGAGGAGATCCGAGCAGATGGCTCCATCGACTACCCGTTAGGAGCTGACGCACGCGGCCTGCTCATGTACGACGACTCGGGGCGAGTCTCGGTCCAGCTTGTTCGACCACACAAGGCCGGCTTTGCCAGTGACGATTGGTGCCAAGCCCGTCCAGGTGAGATGGCAAGTGCGTGGCCCAACTACGTCGGTTACTTCGGCACGTTCCGGATCGATGTCGAGGACAACGCGGTGATTCACGAGATCGAGGGAGGGTGGTTCCCCAACCTTGAGGGGACCGATCAATTGCGCCGCTTCCAGCTGCGAGGCGACCGACTGGACCTCGACGCCGACACCGCGTGGGGGCACGTGCGCATCGTTTGGAAAAAGGCTGATGGATGACGGAACCAGCCCGAAGATCGGCAGCGAACCGAGTTAGCTCCCTAGGCTGAGGTCGTCGATGACCTGGGCTCCGGCCAGGCGCGACACGATCTGGCCCGCGATGAGAATCTTCGATCGTCGCACGCCAGAGCCGATCACGACGACCTCGGTGTCCACCACTCGGCGGTCAACCAAGATCGGCCAGTTCTCGGGGAGCCCGATGGGGGTGATGCCGCCGTACTCCATGCCCGTCAGCTCCACCGCGCGCTCCAGCGGGAGGAACGAGGCCTTGCGTACATCGAGCGACCGCTTGACCACGTTGTTGATGTCGGCCCGGCCGGTGGCCAGGATCAGGCAAGCGGCGATCCGCTCCGTACCCTCCCGTTTTCCGCCGACGACGACACAGTTGGCCAGGGTGTCCATGGACAGCCCGAACACCTCCTGCGTGGTGGCCGTGTCGGACACCGCGGGATCGATTTCGACAACACCGACGAGGTCAAGGAGGTCAGCGGCCTCCAACGCGGCCAGGGTTGGCGGGGCGAGCAGGTCGGTTCGGGTGGACGCCGGGACGGCGACCAAACCGCCGAGAGTAAAGAGTGCCATCAGATGCTCCGACGCTAATGGCGTCGACCCCGCCGAACCTTTCGGGCTACGAGCCTGAAGGTGGGGGCCAGTCTGGTGGACGGTAGGAGGTTGCCGGGGACTTCGACCGGCGGAGAACCGAGTAGTCCCCGGCTAACAGGTGCTGGTGGAAGGATGATCGTATGCACGCGGTCGAGCTCGTCTTCGCCATCGGATGGGCGGCGTTCTGGCTCTACTGGCTCGCGGCAGCCTTCTCCATGAAGAGCGGCCACGTTCCTTGGCACCGCGAGCTAGGGATCAGGGTTGTCATGGTCGTTGCCGTGATCCTCTTGGTTCGCTCGGGAGCCTTCCGACACCATGGACTGAACTCGGACCCATGGCGCGCTGGCGCCGGGCTCTTCCTCTTTGCTCTCGGGCTGGGGTTCGCGATCTGGGCCCGTCTCAACATCGGGCGCAACTGGGGTACACCGATGTCGCAAAAGGATGAACCGGAGCTGGTGACCAGCGGGCCGTACCGCCTGGTCCGACACCCCATCTACTCTGGCATCCTGCTCGGGGGTGTCGGCACCGCCGTGGCGCTGAACTGGCTGTTCCTCATCGCCATAGGCGTGGTCGGGGTCTATTTCGTCTACAGCGCTACCGTCGAGGAGCGCTATCTGACCAAACAGTTCCCCGACACCTACCCGACCTACAAGCACTCGACCAAGATGCTCCTGCCGCTCATCTTCTAAGAGCATTGGTGGAGAACGGAATCACGGCCTGTCCGGCGCGTGAAGCGGGGTGGGCATGACAAAGATCGCGATACTCGACGACTACATCGGGGTATCGCTGGAATACGGCCACTGGGCCGGGCTGCCCGATGACGCGGAGATCACCGTCTATCGCGAGGCGATCCCGCCGGAACGCCTGGTTGACGAGTTGTCCGACTACGAGATCGTCGTCATTACCCAGCAGCGGGCCCGCTTCCCCCGACGGGTGCTCGAACGCCTCCCCAACCTGAAGTTGATGGTCTGTAACGGTCGGACGAGCAACGTCGTCGACCACGAGGCCCGGATCGAACGGGGGATCTTGCTCTGCGGCATCGCGGACACTGATCGAGACGCGCCAGCGCGTCCGTCTGGCCGTGGGGCGCCCCGAGGCCTGCCGACACCGTCGGAGATGGCATGGGCGCTCATCTTCGCTGTTGCGAAGCGGACCGGCATTGAGGACCGGGTCATCCGCGCCGGCGGCTGGCAAACCGGGTTCCCGATCCCGCTCGCGGGCAAGACCCTCGGGCTTCTCGGGGCGGGCCACCTCGGCGGCGCGATGGTCCCGGTGGCGATGGCGCTCGGCATGGACGTCATCGCGTGGAGCCCGAATCTGACCGGGGAGCGATGTGCCCAGCTCGGCGTGACGAAGGTCACGAAGGAGGAGCTCCTGTCGAACGCTGACGTCCTCGGCGTCTTCCTGGTGTTCTCGGAGCGCTCGCGCAATACCCTGCGCGCCGAGGAACTGGCCAAGATGAAGCGGGGCGCAATTCTGGTGAACATCTCTCGCGGTCCAATCGTCGAGGAGTCGGCTCTCGTCGAGGCCCTCCGTTCCGGTCGCCTCGCCGGTGCCGGTCTCGACGTCTTCGACCGTGAGCCGCTCCCGGCGGACCACCCTTTCCGATCGATGGACAACGTCGTGGTCACCCCGCACGTGGGTTACGTCACCGAGCAGTTCTTCCGCACCGCGTGGCAGCGGATGGCGGAGGATGTCGTGGCGTACCTCGCCGGATCGCCGATCCGGGTGGTGACGGCTCCCGCCGACTGTCCGCCAATGGCACCGTTGTGACGCCCCTGGTGGTGTCTGCGGCCAGTCCAAGCCGAGGCCTTCATCGGCGCACCAAGGATCTCGGTGAGCCGAGGGTCAGAGCGAGTTGTCCATCCCCTTGATCACCGCATCCAGCAGTCCAGGGAACTTCTCGTCGAGCTCGGCGCGCCGCAGCGTCGCCAGCTTGCGCTGACCTTCGTGCCGGGTCCGGATGAGTCCGGCATCGCGCAACACCGAGACGTGGTGCGTGGTTGTCGACTTGGCCATCCCCACACCGGCCTGCTCGCCGAGCACGGCGCAGGCCAGCTCCCGGTCGCCGTCCAGGGCGGCCACCATCCGTAACCGGGAGGGGTCGGCCAAGGCGTGCATCACCGATGCCAGGTCGAGCTCGTCCATCGGGAGCTCGTGTCGTTCACGCATCGTTCACCTCCTCGGCCGATTCAACTGATTTTCTCCGATCCGGGGAATACCTGCCCGGATCATTACGTTCGATAGTTCTAACAACATCGAACTATCTCGCCGGATTCCCCCACCGGTGAAAGGTGCGAACCGCAATGACGCTCACCACATCGCGACCGACGGCCACCCAAAGCCCCAGCCCGGCGGGGCCAGGCTACGACCCCCGCCGTTGGAAGGCCCTCCCGGTGGTCCTGGCGGCCGTGTTCATGTCGCTCTTCGACGTCTTCGTGGTCAACGTCGCCGCCCCCAGCATCCAGCACGATCTCCACGCGTCCTCCTCCATCCTCGAGATGATTGTCGCCGGGTACTCGTTCAGCTATGCCGCCGGCCTCGTCACCGGTGCGCGTCTGGGCGACCTGGTCGGGCGCCGACGGATGTTCACCCTCGGGCTCGGCCTCTTCGCCGTCGCCTCCCTGATCGCCGGCATCTCACCCGACGGCGCGGTGCTGGTGGCCGCCCGCCTGGCCCAGGGCTTCGGCGCCGCCGCGATGATCCCCCAGGTCCTCGCGCTCCTGACCGCCAACTTCTCCCCCGAGGAGCACCCGAGGGTGTTCTCGTTCTTCGGCGTGACCGTCGGTCTCGGCACGATCGCCGGCCAGATCCTCGGTGGCGTCCTCCTCCACCTCGACATCCTGGGATGGGGTTGGCGGCCGATCTTCCTGATCAACGTCCCCATCGGCATCGCGGCGATCTTCCTCGCCCGCCGGCTCATCCCCGAGTCCCGCCCCGACAAGGCCGACCGCCTCGACCCGCTCGGCGTGGTCCTGCTGACCAGCGGTGTGGGGGCCATCACCGCGCCCCTCGTGCTCGGGCAGGCCGAGCACTGGCCGATCTGGACCTGGATCTCCTTCGGAGCCGGCTCCGCTCTGATCGCCTCATTCGTGTGGTGGGAGAGCCGCCTCGGTGCCCGCGGCGGCCACCCGCTGCTCCCACTGAGCCTCTTCGAGCACCGGGCCTTCAACAGCGGGCTGCTCGTAAACCTGGGCTTCTTCAGCTTCTTCGGCAGCATGCTGCTCACCCTCACCCTCTTCCTGCAGGAAGGTCTGCGTTACTCGCCGATGCGGGCGGGTCTCACCTTCGCCCCACTCGGCGTGGCCTTCGCGCTCTCCTCGCTCAGGGGCCGCAGCCTGCATGCGAAATACGGCAGGGACATCATCTCGGTCGGGGCCGCCATCGCCCTGATCGGCGTCGTCGGCCTGGCCATCGTGGTGAGGGTCTCGGGCCTCACCGCCAACTCGCTCGAACTCTCGCCTGTGCTGGCCATGATCGGCATCGGCAACGGCCTGGTCATCCCGCTCATCGTCCAGGGGGTGCTCCAGAGTGTCCCCTCGCATCGCACCGGGGCGGCGTCGGGCATGCTGACGACGACCCAGCAGTTCTCCATGACGCTCGGTATCGCCGCGGTGGGCACGCTCTTCTTCGCTCGTGAGGCGAGCGCCGGCATCGTCTCGGCCTTGCAGGCCGGGCTCTACGCCGACACCGCCCTGGTGGCCTTCGCCCTCGTCATGACGCTGTTCCTCCCCCGCACGGCCACGACCCGCTCTGCCGCCGCGCCGGCCTTGGCCGAGGTGGGGACCGAGGACCTCGCCATGACTCGAGGGCGCCGCTTCGACCGGCAGCAGCCCAAGGTCGCACACGCGGGTTTCTCGAGCGACGTCGAGATGGATGACGAGCTCGACCTGGCGCTCTCGCCGGCTCCAGCCACTAATGGCTCCTGCCCCGGGTCCCGATCGTCGCGACCGAACGTGGAACGTTCGAGGACGATTCGGACCTGGTCCTAGCGGGGCCGATCGGCTCGCGCGAACCGAGCCGATCGCTCGAACGCTCACTCCGTCTGTCGTGTCGGGACGGTTCTTAGCTGATCGGCCGAGGCCATCATCCGGATTCACCCCCGGCGCATCGTGTCGTTCAATGTCGACCCTGACCACCCGGGCTTCGCCGCCCGGGGCGTGAGCCCCGCCGATTCCGGGAACGAGGTTGCCCAAGGTGCGCCCCATCGAGACGGCGGCTTCGCCGCTCGAGTGTCCACCAAGGTTGCGAGTCACGGCTCTCGGCTGACGCCATGGTTCGAGGTGCCGCAGCTACGGGCAGCGCCTGTTTAGATGTACATGCCGCCATTCACGCCAATGACCTGGCCGGTGATGTAGCTGCCGCCGTCTGAGCAGAGGAACGAGCAAGCGGCGGCGATGTCGGCCGGGGTGCCGGCGCGGCCGAGGGGGACCATCGGCCCCACCACGTCGACGCCCGGAAAGTCGCCGTCAATTTCGGCCTGCCGTGCCATGGGGGTGTCGACGAGGCTGGGGGGGATGGTGTTCACGGTGATCCCGCTGCGAGCCAACTCGACTGCCAGCGCTTTGGTGAGTGCGATGACGCCCCCCTTGGACGCTGTGTAGTGGGCCATGTTGGGCGCGCCGGATTGGGCGCTCGACGAGGAGATCGTGACGATGCGTCCCCAGCCGGCGGCGAGCATGTCGGGCAGTGCAGCCTGGACGCACGTGAAGGTGCCCGTGAGGTTCACCGCGATGATCCGGTCCCACTTCTCGGCCGTGATGTCGAGGACCGCGTCGAAGGACTCAATGCCAGCGCTGGTGACGAGGATCTCGACTGGCCCGAGGTCACTGCGAATCTGTGCAAACGCTTGGTCCACCGATGCACGGTCTGCGACGTCCGTCTCGACAGCGATCGCCTTGGTGCCCCTGGTGCGCAGCTCGTCGGCCGCGGTCTCGGCCCCAGGACCGTTGCGATCGAGGACGGCGACGTGGTGGCCGATCCTCGCAAGTTCCTCGGCAACGCCCAGGCCGATGCCGGATGCGCCACCGGTTACCACTGCGACACGGCTCATCGGGTGGCCTCGGTTGGCGTGAACTCGAGGTGCACGCTGGTGAGCCCCCGCAGGACCCACGTTCGCTCGTAGTCGAAGTGGCGAGCGCCGGGAGGACCGTGGTGCTCCTCGGATAGGCGGATATCGCGCATGCGGTCGAGGATGCGCTCGATGCTGATTCTGCCCTCGGCGCGGGCCAACGGACCGCCCGGGCAGGAGTGGACGCCGCGCCCGAACGCGATATGGGCTTGACCGTTGGGTCGACCGATCCGAAATTCCTCGGGGCACTCGAACCGCCGCGGGTCGCGGTTGGCGGCGCCATTGAGCAGCATGACCGGCGTGCCCGCCTCGATGTCGACGCCGGCGACGGTCGTCGAGTGGCGGGCGAGACGAAAGTCCGTCTTCACCGGGCTCTCGATCCGGAGCACCTCCTCGATGAAATCAGGGATCTTCTCGGAGTGCTCGCGCAGTTCGTCCTGCAGCTCCGGGTGTTCGGCGAGGTGCTTGAGAGCGGCAGCGAGAAGTCGGGCCGTGGTCTCCTGGCCGGCGGCGAAGAGGAACGTGGCCGTCCGCACCACGGCCGTCACGTCGGGCGTGGAGCCGTCCGCGTAGGTGGCCAGAGCGAGGTCGGTGAGCACGTCCTTGCGCGGCTCGCGGCGCCGGTCTTCGATGTACCGGGCGAACCACCCGTCGAGCCAACCCAGCGCATTGAGCTCTTCACCATGCTGGTTGCCTGCACCTGTCTCGCCCGGCGTCATGCTCAGGCCGAATCCGACACGGAACCGCTGATGATCTTCCTCAGGCACTCCGAGGAGATCGGCGACGACCAGCATGGCGAAGGGCTGCGTATAAGCGCTAATGAACTCGCAGCTGCCGTCGGCAACGAATTCATCGAGTTGTTGATCGGCCAGACGCCACATGAACGCCTCGTTGTCCTTGAGCCGTTTCGGCGTGATCAACCGCATCAACAGCCCTCGCTCGCGTGTGTGCATCGGTGGGTCCATCGTCACCATGTGCTCGTTCATCGGCAGCTGGTCGCGGTAGTGATCGATGATCTCCCCGATATCGTCGCCCTCGAGCGGGACCGGGAAGGTCGCGAACGGCCCGATAACCGAGATGCACGACGAGAAGGTGTCGGTGTCGCGGTAGATCTCGTTGGCCTCGTCATAACCGGTCACGGCGACTACACCGAGGTGGGGGAGCGCCAGGACCGGGCACTGGGCACGCAGGTCCTCGAAGTACGGGTACGGGTCCTCGTTGAGCGACTCGTCGCCGAAATAGTCGATCGTCTCCCAGTCGCTCACGCGCGCTCCTCACGAACCAGCGCACGAATTTCTGTGCACTCGCTCAATAGTCTGAGCAGTTGCTTAGCACCCGGGCGTCGGTGTGGCAAGGTGTGTCGGTGCCGACCAGGTCCACGTCGCCCCGTCGCATCGGTGCCGTGGATTCCAAGACGCGCGGACGCCTCCTGGATGCGGCCGAGCAGCTGCTGCTCGGGGAGGGCTACGCCGCCGTCACCTCACGGCGCGTCGCGGCCAGAGCTGAGTTGAAGCCGCAGCTGGTCCACTACTACTTCCGCACGATGGACGATCTCTTCCTCGAGGTCTATCGCCGCCGAGCCGACGAGAACCTCGCACGGTTCGAACGGGCAATCGCGGCCGACTGCTCACTCCGAAACCTGTGGCGGCTCAATGCCGATCCCCGCGGTGCGACGTTCAACATTGAATTCGTCGCGCTGGCGAACCATCGCAAGGCAATCCGCGCCGAGATCGCCGGCTATGCCGAGCGCTTCCGCGCCGCCCAACTCGAGGCCCTGACCGCCGCGCTAGCGGCCGACGGCCTTGGTCCTGATCAGATTCCGCCGGTCTTTGCCCTCGTGCTCATGACGGGGCTGACACAGGTGCTCGCGCTCGAAAAGGCGCTCGGAATCACCGCTGGTCACGAGGCCACGATCGAGTACGTCGAGCGGTCGATCGCCCAACTCGAACCGCAACGTGCGACCTTTGAGCGGCTTCCCGCCGCCCCGGTCTAACCCGGCCACTTCGTTCTGGCGATTGTCCCAGCGACGCGCACACGGGAACATCCCACGAGGTGTTGCCGTTCGGTCACGCGTCGTCCGGGCTGTCTGCGGCATCCCAGGGCATCGACGCCGAAACCCAGTGGGTCAGCCGCTCCTCTTGGTCATTGGCGTACAGGTGTCGTGGCGGCGTCACGAACGTCGCGTAGGGCCGGCAGCGCACCAGCACCCGACCCTCTTGCTCTCCGGCCGCTTTGACCAAGGGGCGCAGCTCGGGCGCCAACGGTTGACCGGACATGCGTTCGGCCACCGCCATCATCACGTCGACCAGAGTTTCGCCGTCGTCATCGATCACCGCGTCGCAATAGATCTGCAGGTATGCGAAGGGCCAGCTCTCGTCTAGGACGCACAGGCTGATCTTGCCGTTCCTGGCGACGGCCTTGGCCTTGGCCCGGTCGGCCATGGTGGCCACGAGCAGGTCGTCGTTGGCCGCTGGTATGTAGTAGACGACCGACATCGCAGGCCCGTCCGACTGGCGTCCGTAGCCGAATATGCAAGTTCGGTGGGTGCGAACGAACAGCCGTCGCTCCGACGGCAGCATGTCCCGATCGGTCGGCGCCTGGAAGGGTTGCTTCGACAGCGGCAAGAGGCGCACCTCATCGCGAGCTTGTTCGTTCGGAGGGTGAAGCACGAGGGTCAGAGAACGCGATAAGAGACGGGAAGGTGCTTGAGTCCACCGACGAACACCGTCGCCGACCTCGACGGCTCGCCAGTCAGCTGTAGGTCGGTCACGCGTGCGAGGAGCTCCTCGAAGAAGATCCGCAATTCGAGGCGGGCGAGGTGGGCGCCCAGGCAGAAATGGACACCGTGACCGAAGGCGACATGCTTGTTGTCGGGCCGAGCAACGTCGAAACGAAACGGATCATCGAACACGGCTTCGTCCCTGTTGGCCGACAGGTAGGCGAGGTAGACGGCGTCGCCGGCCGGGATCGTCTGGTCTCCGACCGTGCGATCCTCGGTGGCGGTGCGCATGAACTCCTTCACCGGGGTCACCCATCGGATCATCTCCTCGACGGCGTTCGCGCTCAGCAATGGCTCATCACGCAGGCGCCCCAGCTGGTCTGGATGGCGCAACAGCGCCTCGAGACCTCCGGAGATGGAGGAACTGGTCGTGTCATGCCCAGCCGTGGTGATGATCAGGTAGTACGACGCGGTCTCGAAGTCGTTGAGCAGCTGGCCGTCAATGGTGGCGTTGGCGATGACCGAGGCGAGGTCGTCGGTTGGCTTCGTCCGGCGGTCTTCGGTGAGGGCGACGAAGTACTCGAAGAAGTCGCGAAGGACGGTCATCTGCTCTTCGGGATCCCGGGAACGATTGAGCTCGTCGTCGTCACTGCCGAAGAGCTCCTTGGTGAGCTTCAGCATCCTCGGAAAGTCCTCCTCTGGCAGACCAAGAATGGAGAGGATCACGTGGAGAGGGAACCCGACGGCCACCTCTTGCGCGAAGTCGCAGGAGCCGTCGAGATCGGCCATGTGGTCGATGTAGCGGACGGCGAGTTCGCGGATCCGCTCCTCGAGCACCCGGATTCGACCCGGTAGGAACCAGCCGGACGTGATGCCGCGGGAGGCCTTGTGATCGGGGTCGTCCATGTGGATCAAGGTGCGCACCAGCTGAGGGCCGTTCGCAGCCGCCCTGGCCTCGATGGCGGCCGGCGTGAGCAGGGGACGCGGGGCGTTGCGGAAGTGCTGGTCGTCTCGTTCGACTTCGAGGACGTCGGCATGGCGGGTGACCGCCCAGAAGGGCCGGTAGGCATCCGACTCCACCCTGACGACCGGGTGTTCCCGCCGTAGGACCCGGCACGCGGCGTGGAACCGCTCCTCATCCGCGTAGGCGGTCGGGTCCACGAAGACCCTGGTGAGTTCGGTCAGTTCGGTCACACTCACGATGCCCCCTCAGCTCAAGGATATAGTAACTTATGTTATGGTGGTCGGCAAGAAAGTGGAGCGAGTGCGTCAGAGCAAGGACGACTACTTCCGCACCGCCCTGGACCTACTCGCCGACGGTGGCGTTGACGCCCTGACCATCGCGAACTTGTGCGCCCGACTCGGGGTGACCACGGGCAGCTTCTACGCCCACTTCGCGGGCATCCGCGAGTTTCACATCGCGTTTCTCGAGCAGTGGGAGGTGGGTCGTGTCTATCTGCTCAAGGAGCAGGTGGAGTTCACGACCGACCCCCTTGAGCGCATCGACCTGCTCCGCCGCCTCGCGGTCGCCGTCAACCACGAGGCGGAGAGCGCCATCAGGGGTTGGGCCCGAACGAACCCCCTGGTCGCCGATTTCCAGCGCCGTGTCGACCGAACTCGAGAGGAGGCCCTCGTGCAGGCTTTTCTGGACATCGGCATCGATGACAACGAAGCGCGTGTCCTGGCCCGCATCGGGCTGACCATTCTTGTCGGTACCCAGCAGATCGAGGAGAAGGTGGATCGCCAGCGGCTCGACGACCTGCTCTCGGAATACCAACGCTGGTTGGGGATCCGCCGACAAGGCTCGGGCACAGCGGTCACCCGCGGCCGAACGGCGACCAAAGCGAAGAGGAAGACGAAGGCCAAGAGCGATGAGCCCTCGCGCGGTCGCCTCTAGGGTCTGGCCGCCACCGCCCGCAGCTCGGCGACCGAGTCGCGCATGATGACGGAGAGGTCCGGACCGTCTTTTCCACCGGCCCACCGTTGCATGGCCACCCGCAGCACCGTCATGCCGGCCTCGGCGGCCAAGGTCGCCTGCGGTTCGCTCACGCCTCGCTGACGCAGGGCGACCGCGACCGCGGCGGCGTAGTCGGCCAGCTTGGCCAGTTCGCGTTCGCGCAGTTCGGGGTTGGCGGCGATCACGGCCTGACGCTGCCGGGACAGGTCTTGGCGAAACTCGCCGAGCATGGTGGCGGCGGCGGCCAGTCCACAGGCAACCGCGTCGAGCGGCCCGTCCTCCGGGGCCGCCCCGATCACGCCGGCCACGATCCGCTCTTGGAGAAGGGCAGACCCACCGAAGAGCACCTCTCGCTTGTCGGCGAAGTGGCGGAAGAAGGTGCGCTCGGTCAACCCCGCTCGGGCGGCGATCTGCGCCGCCGTGGTCTGGTCGAATCCGCTCTCCGAGTAAAGAGCCAGGGCCGCCTCTTGGAGCCGGCCTCGACTGTCTGGCTGCCATCGACCCATGAGAGGGATCCTAACGTTGACTGTCACTGACATCAGGGCTAAGGTTTGATGGCAGTTACTGACATCAGCAGCCCTGGAGGTACCGTCATGAGGATCTTTGTCACCGGCGCATCGGGCTGGATTGGCTCGGCCGTCGTGCCCGAGCTGCTGGGGGCCGGTCACGAGGTGGTGGGGCTGGCCCGCTCCGAGGCGTCGGCCCAGGCGCTGGAGGTGGCCGGGGCCATCGTGCAGCGGGGCGACATCGACGACCCGGACGGCCTGGCCAAGGCGGCCAGTGACTCCGACGGGGTGATCCACCTGGCGTTCCAGCACGAGCTGGCCTTTGTTGCTGGCAACTTCGCCGCCGCTGCGGCGGCCGACCGGCGGGCCGTGGAGGCCATGGGGGCGGCCCTGGCCGATTCGGACCGACCCTTCGTGCTCGCCTCGGGCGTGCTCGGGCTGAGCGTCGGTCGGGTGGCCACCGAGGTCGACGGACTGATGCCCAGCCCCGAGGTTCGGGCCAGTCCCGCCGGTCGCCGATCGGCCACCGCCCTGCTCACGCTGTCCCTGAGGGGCATAGGCGTCCGCTCGTCGGTGCTGCGTCTTCCCCCGACGGTTCACGGCGACGGAGACCACGGGTTCGTGGCCACCCTGGTCGCCATCGCTCGCCAGCGGGGCGCGGCCGGATACGTGGGTGACGGGACCAACCGGTGGACGGCCGTGCACCGCTCCGACGCCGCCCGGCTGGCTCGCCTCGCCGTCGAGTCGGCCCCCGCCGGGTCGGTCCTGCATGCGGTCGCCGACGAGGGGGTGCGCTTCCACGAGATCGCCGAGGTGTTGGGCCGTCACCTCGGCCTCCCCACCGTGTCGGTGGCCCCCGCCGACGCCGTCGAGCACTTCGCCCACCTGGGCCACTTCGTGGGCCTCGACAGTCCGGCCTCCGCCGCCATGACCCGGGAGCTGCTCGCATGGGAGCCCACCGGGCCCAGCCTCATCGAGGACCTCGAGGAGGACTACTACTACCGCGAGCCGTGATCGGGAAGGTCGACCGCCGAATGCCCGGCCGGTCCAGAGGGCCGATCGTCAGGAACCCTGACAATCTTCTGATCAAGCCGATCCGACGAGGAGCACAAAGCCCGCGGTGGAGGTAATCACCCTATGCTCCCCGCAGGCCCGACGGTCGAGCGACGACCGAGACGGCGGACCGGTGTGGCGAAAGGCGCTCTTCGCGGATGGGGTCGGGGACACAGTTCAATCTCGGGCTGGTGCAAGAGGCGGTCGCGTCTTCGGTACCCGAGCGCGAAGCGATCGTCTGGGGGGATCTGCGCCTGAGCCACGCTCAGCTGGCCGAGCGATCTCGTCGGCTCGCCTCCTACCTCAACGAACGTGGCCTCGGGTGCAGGACCGAGCGGCGCGACCTGCGTGGTCACGAGTCCGGACAGGACCATCTCGGCCTGTATCTGTACAACGGAAACGAGTACCTGGAGGGCATGCTGGGCGCCTTCAAGGCGCGGGTGGCGTCCTTCAACGTGAACTACCGCTACGTCCGCGACGAACTGAAGTACCTGTTGGGAGACGCCGGGGCTCGCGGCGTCATCTACCACGCCATGTTCGCACCGGTGTTGGCCGAGGTGCTCGCCGACGTCGACAGCGTCGAGGTCCTGATTCAGGTGGCCGATGAGTCCGGCCATCCCCTCCTCGAGGGAGCGGTGGACTACGAGGAGGCTCTGGCCGGAGCGGACCCGGACGGCCCGGGGCTCGAGCCGAGCCCCGATGACCTCTACATCCTCTATACGGGGGGAACCACCGGAATGCCCAAGGGTGTTCTGTGGAGACAGCACGACATCTTCGTGGCCGCCATGGGTGGGCGGGCCTTGGGCGACGCCGAGGTCGTGGGCAGCTACGAGGCCATCGCGGAACGGGCCAAAGACGGGTCGGTCGTTCGCTTCTTGGTGCTGCCTCCCCTCATCCATGGGGCGGCCCAGTGGGTGGCCCTCACCGCCCTCAACGCCGGGGGCACGGTCGTCCTCCCCCCACACACGCGCCGGCTGGAGCCAGACGAGGCATGGGACACGGTGAGCCGGGAGCGCGTGCTGGCAGTGAGCGTGGTCGGTGACGCCATGGCCAGGCCCTTGGTGGAGGCGCTGGAGGCCCGACCGCGCGATGTCGCTCCGCTGTTCACCCTCCTCAGTGGTGGGGCCCCTCTCAACGCCAGTCTGAAGGAGCGACTGACCGATCTCGTGCCCTCGCTCGTGATCACCGACGCGGTGGGGTCCTCGGAGACGGGTGCCCAGATGAGGCACGTCTCGACTCGCGGATCGGTCGCCACCGGCCGATTCATCCCCGGCCCGGGCACCGCGGTCCTCGACGAGGAGATGAAAGGGCTGGTCCATCCCGGCCACGAAGGCATCGGATGGTTGGCCCAAGAGGGATATGTCCCTCTCGGCTACCTGGGCGATGCCGACAAGACGTTCCGGACCTTCCCGGTGGTGGGGGGCGTCCGCTACGCAGTCCCGGGCGACCGCGCCCGGCTGCTGGCCGACGGCGAGATCGAACTACTGGGTCGAGATTCGGTGACGATCAACTCGGGCGGGGAGAAGATATTCGCCGAGGAGGTCGAGGCGGCCATCGGCTCGCACCCCGACGTATCCGATGTGGTCGTGGTGGGACGGCCCAGCGCGCGCTGGGGCCAAGAGGTGGTGGCCCTGGTGCAGCGGGCTCCGGGCACCTCGCCCAGCGCGGAGACGCTCAACGAGCACGCCTCGGCCGTCCTGGCCCGGTACAAGCTGCCCAAAGAGGTGATCTTTCTCGACCACATCGAGCGCTCTCCGTCAGGGAAGGCCGACTATCGCTGGGCCGCCGCCCAGGTCAGTTCCGCCTGATGCGGCCATGAAGGAGGTCGCCGTCCGGGGCGCTCGGTCTTCGTTCGATGAGCCGGCGGGGCCCTACGCTGCGGCCGTGACCGAAGCTCCCATCACGGGACAGGGGCGTCCCAACTCGAGGTCGGCCCTGATCGATGCCGCGTTGGCCGAGTTCACGGAGAAGGGTTACGAGTCCGCGACGGTCAACGGCATCGCCGAACGGGCCGGGGTCACCACGGGTGCGCTGTATGCGCACTTCCGGGGCAAGCTCGACCTCTTGTTGGAGACGATCGGGCTACGTCCGGTGGACAACTTCCTCCGGGACTTCTACCAGGCCGCCTCCAAGAAGTCTCCCCACGAGCTGGCGGTGTCCATCGGCCGGGAGATGGCGGATTCCCATGCTCCCGAGACCCGCTTGTTGCTGGACGTCATCGTCCTCGTCCGGCGCGACGTGCGTCTGGGCGGGACGATCCGAAGGCTTCTCGCCACCAAGGTGCAGGAGCTGGCTTCGGCGACCGAAGTCGGCCGGGCTTCGGGGATCATCTCACCAGAGCTCAGCTCCCAGGACCTGGCCCGGGCGTTCGTGTTGATCGCCCTCGGCAAGATGGCCCTGGCGGCCGTCGACGAACCACTCCCCACTGCCGCGTCCTTCGTGCGGATCATCGAGGCCCTGCTCTGGTCGGAGGCTCCGAACGAGTGCCGCGCGCCGTCGGCGTTAGAAGAAGTGGCTGTCCGCTCGCTCGAGAACAACAGAACCAAGGTCGACTTCGAGACCGCCGTCCTCGACGCGGTCGAGCAGGGTCACAGCCTTCGCCAGGTGGGCGAGGCCGCAGGAGTATCCCATGAGCAGATCCGCCGGATCGTCGGGCATGGCCGCCGGAACAGGCCGGGGTTCGACCAGCGGAGTCCAGAGTCACAAAGGAGCAAATGACCATGAAGCTCTCCGCATCCGTCGGGTACACCGGTGATCCGAGGAAGGCAGCCCAGCGGGCCAAGGATCTCGAGTCCGCCGGGATCGACATGATCTGGGTAGCGGAGCTGTACAGCTTCGACGCCATCAGCATCCTGGGCTATCTGGCCGCCCATACCGAGCGGGTGGAGCTCGGCACGAGCATCCTGCCGATCTATTCGCGCACACCGACCCTCACCGCCATGACGGCGGCCGGACTCGACGCCGTCAGCAACGGACGGTTCGTGCTCGGGCTCGGGTCCTCCGGACCTCAGGTGATCGAGGGTTGGCACGGCGTGCCGTTCGACAAGCCGCTCACCCGCACACGGGAGATCATCGACATCTGCCGATTGGTGTGGAAGCGAGAGCGGGTCGAATACCAGGGCGAGGCCTACACGCTTCCGCTCCCCAAGGAGCTCGGGACCGGGCTCGGCAAACCGCTGAAGATCATCAACCGACCGGTGCGCGACGACATACCCATCTACATCGCCTCGCTCGGTCCGAAGAACGTGCAGCTCACCGCCGAGATCGCAGACGGATGGCTGCCCGCGTTCTTCCACCCCGACAAGGCCCGAGACGTGTTCGGCGCCGATCTCGAGTTGGGCTCGAAGCTGCGCGATCCGTCACGTCCTGCGCTCGAGATCCTCGCGGGCGGCACCCTGGCCATCTGCGACGCCGACACGGCGCGGCGGCTGCGGGATGCCGCGAGACCCGGGACCGCTCTGTACGTCGGTGGGATGGGCGCGAAGAACCGGAACTTCTACAACAACGTGTTCCGTCGTTACGGGTACGAGCAGGAGGCAGAAGAGATCCAAGACCTCTATCTCGACGGCCGGAAGGACGAGGCCGCCGCCCTGGTGCCGGAGGACTTCCTCGATGCGACATCGCTGGCCGGCGATGAGGGCTTCGTGCGCGAGCGCATCGCGGCCTACAAGGCTGCCGGCGTCACCCGGCTCAGTGTGAACCCGGTCGGAGACGACCCGCTGAGCCTGATCGAGAAGGTGAAGGCCTGGGCCGACTGAGGATCGTCCGACCGGTTGGACGGGCCAGTTGGTTGGACGGGTGTCGGGCGGACCTACTTGACCAGCGGGTCGCGGGGGAGGCCGAGGATGCGCTCGCCGATCTGGTTGCGCTTGATCTCCGATGTCCCACCGGCGATCGACATCGCTCGGTGCATGAGCACCATCATGTTGCTGACGGCACTCGGCCCGTCCATGAACGCCACCTCGGGGCCGTTCAGTTCGGTGAGGACGGCTGCGACCTCATGACCGAGCTCGGAGCTCACGAGTTTGGTGATGGCACCCTCGGGTCCCGGTTCATTGCCGGCGACGGCACGGTTGGCGCTCCGTAGGTTCAGGAGGCTCATCGCCTGCTCCTGGGCGATGTGGCGTCCGACCCGCGCCGCGCCGCCGGTCAGGCGGTCGGGGTTGGCGTCGAAGGACGACACCAGCGCCGGTCCCGACGGACCCATGCCGCCACCGCCACCGATGCTCACGCTCTCGTTGCCGAGCGTGGCCCGTGCCACCGTCCACCCACCGTCGATGGGTCCGACGACGTCATCGTCGGGGACGAGCACGTCGTTGAAGAAGACCTCGTTGAAGCTCGACCCACCGTTCGTCTGCCGAAGCGGCCTGACCTCGACGCCCTGGGCGTGCATGTCGATCACCATGGTGGTGATGCCGTTGTGTTTGGGTGCATCGGGGTTGGTCCGCACCGTGGCGAGGCCCAAGCCGGCGACCTGAGCTCCACTCGTCCAGACCTTTTGGCCGTTCACCAGCCAACCACCGTCCACGCGGGTGCCCTTGGTTTTGATGCCGGCGGCGTCGGACCCCGCGTCGGGCTCGCTGAACAGCTGGCACCAGATGACGTCCTGGACGAGTGCGGGATGGACCCAGCGGCTGACCTGATCGGCGTCGGCGTACTGGATCAAGGTGAGGATGACCCATCCCGTGATCCCGTAGTTGGGACGGTGGATTCCGGCGGCCGCGAACTCCTGTTCGATCACCAGTTGCTCGACCGCGCCAGCCTCGCGGCCGTGGGGCTTGGGCCAGTGGGGCATGACGTAGCCGGTCTCGATGAGCTTGGCTCGCTGTTCGTCCGGCGGGGAATCCTTGATGCTCTGGGCGAACGCCCGCACGTCGGCGCGGACGGCTTCGGCCTCCGGTGGCAGCTCGATGGCCTTGGATCGGACGACGCCGCGCCGGGTCAGGTCGACCAGGTCGGCCGCCGCCGCGCTGGGTTCGAGGAACGACAGGAGCGTCGTCGCCCGGCGCATGGCGAGGTGGGCGTCGTGCTCCCAGGTGATGGCGATGCCGCCGTGCACCTGGGTGTTGAGGTTGGCGCACAGATCGGCCGCCGGGGCGGCGAGGCTGGCGGCGACGGCGGCGGCGTAGCTGAGCTGGTCACCCCCCGTCGATGCGGCGCGGGCAGCGTCCCAGACGGCCGAAGTCGCAAGCTCGGTCTCGACCTCCATGTTGGCGCAGTGGTGCTTGACCGCCTGGTACGTCCCGATGGGTCGTCCGAACTGCAGACGGTCCTTCGCGTACGCGCTGGCCCGCTCGGTGCAGTCGCGGGCCACGCCCACGGCTTCGGCCGACAGGATCACCCGGGCAAGGTCGACGAACGGGCGGCGAGCGTCGGCGAGCACGGTCGCGGCGGCGCCGTTCAGGGTGACCCGGGCCGACCGTCGTGTCGGGTCGAGATTCGGGGGGACCTCCACCGTGACGTCCGAGTCGGCCTCGATCACCGCGACGTCGTCACCCACGGGGACGACGATCAGCGTGGCCAGACCGCCGCCGAGGACGATGCCCGACCCCGAAACGGTTTCCCCGTCGGTGGTGAACGTTCCTCCGAGCGCGATACCGGCCGTCGTGGAGCCGTCGGCCAGGCCCGGCAGCAGTCGCTTCTTGAGGACGTCGTCGCCGACCGCGCCAACCAGTGCGCTGGCGATCACCGTCGGCACAAAGGGACCGGGCGCGATCGCCCGCCCCAGCTCCTCGACGACGACGACGAGCTCCTGAAGCGAATATCCCGATCCGCCGTACTCCTCCGGGAGGTGGAGTCCCAACCATCCGAGGCTCACCGCATCGGTCCAGAAGGACGGCAGGGTCTCGACCGGGGCCTCCAAGAGCTCGCGGGCGGCGCCGCGGGCGTCTCGTCGGGCCAGGAGATCGGCGGTGGTCGAGCCGAGGGCGCGATGTTCTTCGGTGATGGCGATTGACATGTGGCCAGTGTACGACGGCGGCGTTGTCCGCAGTCAAGGGTCCAGACAGCTCGGTCGCGCAAAAACTCCTGCTCACTAGCCCGGGAACGGCCATCTCGTAACGGAACTACTTCTGACACCGGGACCGGCTTGTCCGTGGCAGCGCGGCCCGCCGCCATGGGCTCACCCCACGTTGAGCTCGTTCGGTTGGCAGTCGGCGCCGGCAAGCCCCAGAATCGACCAGACGCCCTGTCCGAGCTCTTCGGGCCTTGGGCGTACTAATGGGGAGGGATCATGGGAGACCTGCTTGAAGGCCGGGTCGCGATCGTCACCGGGGCCGGCCGAGGGATCGGCGCCGGCGTGGCCCGCCTGCTCGCCCAAGAGGGGGCCAAGGTGGTGGTCAACGACCTCGGGGTGGCGCTCGACGGAACCGGGGAGGACCAGACGCCGGCCCAACAGGTGGTCGAGCAGATCAAGCAGGCCGGCGGCGAGGCCATCGTCAACGCCGACGACGTGGCCGACCATCACGCGGCCCAGGCGATCATCGATCAGGCCATCGGCACCTATGGGCGCCTCGACGTCTTGGTCAACGTCGCCGGCATCCTGCGCGACCGAATGGTGTTCAATCTGTCCGAGGAGGACTGGGACGCGGTCATCCGGGTCCACCTGAAGGGCACCTTCAACACCACGCACTTCGCCTCCGCCTACTGGAGGAGCCAGCGCGAGGCCGACGGCCACTTCCGACTGATCAACTTCACGTCGGGCTCCGGATTGCACGGCGCGCCCGGTCAGCCCAACTACGCCGCCGCGAAGATGGGCATCGTCGGCTTCACCTACTCGTGTGCGAACGCACTGCGGCCCTACGGGGTGACGGCGAACGCCATCTCGCCCGGTGCCGCCACCCGGATGACCGAGTCGGTGCCCGACGGGCGGCGCCGCACTCCGACCACCGACGGCAGCGACGCACGCTCGCCCGACAACGTCGCCCCGGCGGTCGCCTTCCTGGCCAGCGATCGTTCCGATTGGTGCACCGGGCAGGTGATCTCGGCACGAGGGTTCCAGATCGGCCTCTACAACGTGCCGCAGGTCATCCGCCAGATCGCCTCACCCGGGCCCTGGGACTTGGAGACGGCGTTCTCGATGATCGAGGAGTCTTTCCGGCCGGCCGTCGAGGCCACGCCACGGCGCGGTGGTTGACGTTTGACCCGGGCAGCCCGGGTGAGCACAATCGGACCACACCAGGGCAGGCAGCGACCTCTCGACTCCTCGGCACGCGCGTGACGCCGGGTCGCCGACAGCGATGCCCGATCAGGGGCGTGGGCGTCGGATGACCTGGGGGAGGGGCGAGACGTGACGATTCGGGGGAAGGCGTTCATAGCCGGGATCTTCGAGCACCCGCTGCGCGAGATCCCCGATCGCTCGAACAGCCAGATCCACGCCGAGGTGGCCGCCGGCGCCCTCGCCGACGCCGGGCTGTCGTTCAGCGACGTCGACGCCTACTTTTGCGATGCCTCGGCCGGGTTCGGTCCGATATCGATGGCCGACTATCTGGGCCTCCACCTGACCCACCTCGACTCGACCGAGACGGGCGGATCGTCCTACGTCGTGCACGTCGGCCACGCCGCCGAGGCCATCGCGGCCGGCAAGTGCCAGGTGGCCCTGATCACATTGGCTGGCCGTCCCCGCAGCGCCGCGATGGCCGGTCGCCCGGGCGGAGGGGCGACGCCCGACATGATCTTCGAGGGCCTGTGGGGCATCTCGGGCGCCGTGACCGGGTACGCGATGGCGGCGACCCGACACATGCACGAGTTCGGGACCACCAGCGCCCAGCTGGCCGAGGTGAAGGTGGCGGCGTCCCTGCACGCCCAGTACAACCCGAACGCGTTCCTGCAGACTCCGATGACGGTGGAGGAGGTGTTGGCATCACCGATGATCAGCTCGCCGTTGCATCGGGATGACTGCTGCGTCGTCACCGACGGCGGCGGCGCCCTCATCGTGGTCAGCCCCGAGGTCGCCCGGGATCTCGGGCGGACCTCGGCCAAGATCCTCGGCCACGGCGAGACCGTGAAGCACGCCGAAAACGGTCGGCTCGACCTGACCTACACCGGTGCCGTCGTCTCGGGGCCTCGCGCATTCGAGGAGGCGGGGGTGACCCCGGACGACATCGACTACGTGTCCATCTACGACTCGTTCACCATCACGGTGATCGAAACCCTGGAGGATCTGGGTTTCTGCGCCAAGGGCGAGGGCGGCCGCTTCGTGCTGGACGGGGCGCTGGTCGCCCCCGACGGGCGGCTGCCCTTCAACACCGACGGCGGCGGACTGTGCAACAACCACCCTTCGAACCGGGGCGGGATCACCAAGGTCATCGAGGCGGTCCGCCAGTTGCGCGGTGAAGCACACCCCGCCGTCCAGGTCCCCGACTGCACGATCGCCCTCGCGCATGGCACGGGCGGGTCCATCGGGAGCCGCATGGGCAGCTCGACACTGATCCTGGGAACGGAGGACGCATGAGCAAGGCCCTGCCGACACCGGCTCCGGTCAGGCTGCCCGAGGACGAGGAGTTCTGGGCCGCCACCGCCGAGGGCAAGCTGCTCTTGGGCCATTGCGACGACTGCGGCACCCCGATCTGGTATCCAAGGCCGTTCTGCCCGGTCTGCGGGAGCCTGCGAACCTCCTGGTCCGAGGCCTCGGGGCGCGGCACCGTCTACACCTTCACGGTGGTGCACCGCAGCGGCATCCCCGGCTACCGAGAGGCGATCCCTTACGTCGTCGCCTACGTCGAACTGGCCGAGGGCCCGCGTGTCATGACCAATATCGTCGACTGCGAACCCGGTGATGTGGTGGTGGGGATGCCGGTGCGCGTGGTGTTCCATGACACCGGCGAGGGCAACGCGCTGTATCGATTCCAACCCGACCCGACGGCGAGCGGTGATGGGAGCTGAACTGGGGACGTGAGGCGATTTCGATCGGACCGGCGTCCGACGCGGACGGCTCGGCGATGACCGACGCGGTGGGAGGGCTGACCGCGGTTCGGGCGCTGGCCGACATCCGGGTCGTCGATCTCAGCACCGGGGTCGCCGGGCCGTTGGCCGCCATGATGCTGGCCGACTTCGGGGCAGACGTGGTCAAGGTCGAACCACCGTCGGGGGATCCGGGCCGATCCCGGCCCGGCTTCGCCATGTGGAACCGGAGCAAGCGGCGC
>Ga0302325_10003494_pt1 | contig 37004 bp, 27 predicted proteins | sample Palsa_T0_2_FD_201948 | JGI IMG/M metagenome (GOLD analysis project Ga0302325, IMG submission 201948) | Peat permafrost microbial communities from Stordalen Mire near Abisko, Sweden - Palsa_T0_2 | ecosystem: Environmental > Terrestrial > Soil > Palsa > Peat permafrost | place: Sweden: Abisko...
TACGCTTCTCGGGGCTTCAAATTCGCGTGAGCTGGCCCGTGAAGTTGTAAGAGCGAACGAATGCAGATTGACACACTTTCAGCCGTCGTCCCGCCATTACCCGATGACATTGGTGTGCGAGGCTGAGGACAATCTGGCCATCGCGAGAGTGCTCCGAAGTCTTGACGTGTTTGGCTACGTGGAAACCGAGACGGCGAAGATCGCGTAAACGCGCCCGCTTTCAGTCTATTAGTTTTCCTCTGGATGTTTACTAGGCTTGATTAAAAGCTAAGCGGAGCGCCGCGCGGTTAACAGTAGCCGGGTGATGCATCGAATCTACAGCCGCTTGGGTTCCACAGGTTCTTCGACTTCCAGTTCGGCTTAAGGGCCTTAAGCGAATCGGAAACTCTCTGTTTGGCAACTTCTGCTTGGTTCGTTTCAACGAGGTAATAATCCACTTCTTGATTCGGTCCAACAGTTCGGATTACCCACGGACGACTTAATGTCAGCATTCAAACTTCCGGGTGCGCAGCTATTTCCTGGGCTCGCTGATTGCGCGAATCGCGCCGTGTGCGTAAAACAAGCGTGGCGGGCTGGCCAATGCGTTCGCTTTCTTCGTGCTTAAATCCCAACACAGAGGGGCAAGACCATCCCCAGCGTAGATTGACTTGCCGTTGGGCGCGGCATAATATCCGCGCACCAATGCCTGATTCTTCTCCACTTTCCGGACGAACGATTTCCCACTTTCGCATTATTGAGAAGCTTGGGGGCGGGGGGATGGGTGTCGTCTATAAGGCCGAGGACGTAAAGCTACACCGATTTGTGGCCTTGAAGTTCCTTCCGGATGAGATTGCCAGGGACGCGCAGGCTCTCTCCCGTTTCCAACGCGAAGCGCAGGCCGCTTCCGCGTTGAATCATCCGAACATTTGCACGATTTATGAGATTGACGAGCATAACGGGCAGGCTTTCATCGCCATGGAGTTTCTGGACGGTGAGACGCTGAAGCATCTGATCGCTGGGAAGCCCGTGGAGACGGAGACGCTGCTTGGGTTGGCGATTGAAATTGCGGACGCGCTGGACGCGGCCCATTCTGAAGGAATCGTTCATCGAGACATCAAGCCCGCCAATGTTTTCGTGACGAAGCGAGGCCACGCGAAGATTCTCGATTTTGGGCTGGCGAAGACGCTGCCGTCCGCATCGCCGCTGTCGATGTCGGAGACGCAGGATACCGCCGACGCGGTGTCTCCCGAGCACTTGACCAGCCCGGGTAGCACGCTCGGGACGGTCGCTTATATGTCTCCGGAGCAGGCGCGCGCGAAGGAACTGGATGCGCGGAGTGACTTGTTTTCTTTTGGAGCTGTCCTCTATGAGATGGCCACGGGGCAGTTGCCGTTCCGAGGTGAGAGTTCTGCGGTGGTTTTCAATGCGATTCTCGAACGCGATCCGGTTCCCGCGATCCGGCTGAATCCCGATCTTCCGGGGAAGCTCGAAGACATCATTACGAAGGCGTTAGAGAAGGACCGCGAGACGCGGTATCAACATGCATCGGAAATGCGGGCTGATTTGAAGCGGGTGAAACGCGAGACGGAATCGCGGCCCGGCGTAGCGACAGCTTCGGGGTCAGTCGCGGTCGCACAGGAGAGTGGTTCTCAATCGGTTGCGCAACAGACTGGGTCCGGATCGAGTTCGGTGTTGGCAGCAGCGCCAGCGCCGGCATCATCGTCTGCCGTGAAGGCCGGTGAAGTTGCTCGGGCCGCGGGAGGGGAAAAACTCTGGAAGATTTTGGTTCCTGCTGCTGTCGTTATCGTGGCCGCATTGATCGCCGGGTTTTTCTACTTCCGTCCGCGTCCGGCAGCCACGCTGACCGAAAAGGACACCATCGTCCTCGCCGATTTCAATAACACTACCGGGGACCCCGTCTTCGATGATGCTTTGAAGCAAGCGCTGGCCGTTCAGCTTGGACAATCTCCGTTCCTCAACATTCTCTCCGACCGCAAGGTGGCCGAGACGCTGCGGCTCATGGGGCGTTCATCGACTGAGCGCATCACCCGCGACGTGGCGGGAGAACTGTGCGTGCGTACAGGGAGCAAGGCGTATCTCTTAGGATCTATTTCCAACTTGGGCGGCCAGTATGTAGTTGGCGTGGATGCAATCGGTTGCAGCAGCGGGGACACGCTGGCCAAGGAACAGGAAGAATCTGCGACGAAGCAGGAGGTGCTAAAAGCACTGAGCAAGGCAGCAGCCAGCTTGCGGAGCCAACTTGGAGAATCGCTCGCCTCAGTCCAAAAGTTCGATGTTCCCGTGGAGGCCACGACAGCATCTCTCGAAGCCCTAAAATCTTACAGCCTGGGCATGACAACTTCGAGCACAATGGGAGATGCCGCAGCGATTCCGTTCTTCAAGCGCGCTCTCGAACTCGACCCGAATTTCGCCTTGGCCTACGTTGGTTTGGGGGTGCACTACGCCAATCTCGGACAAGCGAGTCTGGCTGCGGAGAATCTCAAGAAGGGATATGCCCTGCGCGACCGCGTCAGCGAGCATGAGAAGTATCGCATTGAGTCCTTGTATTACGACATCGCCATCGGCGATGAGGAACAGGCCATTCAAGTTTACGAACTTTGGTCCAGAAGTTATCCCCAGGATGTTTCGCCCCCTCTTAACTTGGGGGCTACTTACACTGGATTTGGGCAGTTCGACAAGGCCGCTGATGAGACGCAGAAGGCCATACGACTCGACCCAAACATGGCGATTGCATACGGAAATCTGGCAATGACTTACCTTGCTCTCGGCCGCAGGGACGACGCAGCGAAAATGATAAAGGCCGCCGAAGAGCGAAAGCTCGACTTTGAGGAATTGCACTGGGCGACCTACGACATGGCCTTTCTCAACGGCGACACGGCCGAGATGGGGCGGCAAGTGGCTTGGGCAGCAGGCAAGCCCGGAGACGAAGATCTCCTACTCTCTATGCAGTCCGATTCAGAGGCGTATTTCGGAAGGCTCGTGAAAGCTCGGGACTATTCGCGTCGTGCGGTGGATTCAGCAGTCCGCAACGACTCGAAAGAGACTGCGGCGTTGTGGCAGGTGAACGCCGCTTTGCGGGAAGCGGAGTTCGGCAACACAGCAGCCGCGAAGCAAGATGTTGAAGCGGCGCTGTCGCTAGCTCCGGGCCGGGACGTCAAAGTGCTCGCAGCACTGGCGCTAGCACAAATCGGTGAGACCGCTCGCGCGAAGCACATCGTAGATGAACTGGAAAAGAATTATGCGTCGAATTCGATGCTGAAGGTCTACTGGCTGCCGACTATCGAGGCCGCCATAGAACTGAACACTAATAATTCCACGCAGGCTCAGGTGCATCTCGAAGCAGCGGCTCCGTACGAACTCGGACAGCCGCCACCATTACAGGCGGGAACAATGTATCCCGTGTACGTTCGCGGCCAAGCCCAGTTGATTGCGCACGACGGGGCTGCGGCGGCCACCGAGTTTCAGAAGTTTCTTGACCATCGGGGAATCACAATGAATTGCCCACTCGGCGCACTCGCACATCTCGGCATGGCCCGCGCCTACGCCCTCTCTGGTGACACCGCCAAGGCGAAGGCCGCGTACAATGATTTCTTCGCCCTTTGGAAAGACGCGGACCCCGACATTCCCATCCTTCAGCAAGCCAAGGCTGAATACGCCAAGCTGAAGTAGTGCGCGGACTGACGTGGGGCTCCACATCTAACTCCGATAGCATTGGTCGATCTGTGGAGTGATCGGTGCTGCGGTTGAAAAACCAAACGAGCGATTAAAATTTCAAAATATGGATCGAGACTCGCTTGTCGGTACTAATAATCGCCACGCTCCAAACTGACCTAGAATCAGATAAATAGATTCTGAAGCGTTCAGCCTCCGGATTGGCATGGTTCGTGCACTGTAGATATGCGTCGCCCACGAGGGCCAACCCAAGGCGAGGAGAGACACGAAAATGGCAACGAAAAAGACTCAACTGAAATCAGCCAAGAAGGCCAGCAAGGTCATGACATTGGTAATGAAAGTTCCGTTCAAGAAGTAAATCTTCGATCCTGCCCGAGCCCAGGACAGGAGGAATCTGGAGATGAGGGGCTGTCATCCTTAAGGATGATGCCCCTTTTTTCTTGGCCGGCCTCTCAGTTTCAATTCCACTGATTGCAAGACCGCGACCCAGCCGAAAATGAAGCGACGGGCTGGTCTCGCTTCATTGACTCAGAACGATGCTTCGTTATAGTCTGCGCGGCATGGCGTTAGATAACGCCCCGCTGTCGCGAGTCGTATCCGTCCTCAGGAGTCGAATTCAATGCGTAGCCAATCTATGTGCGTTTCGATCGCCATTGTGTGCTCCCTGACGTTGATCGGGGCGCAGCGAGCACAAGTAGAAAAGCCTAAGTTCAAGGCCATTTGGGAGCCGGTGAATTACCCGCAAGACGCCTCACTTCGCGACGTATTTTTCGTCAGCGCCGACGTGGGATGGGCGGTCGGATCGGTAAGCTCCGATGCCGGCGAAGGCGGCGTAATTCTGCATACCGCTGACGGCGGGCAACACTGGGATGTTCAACTCGGCGATTCGCACTCCGCGACGCGAGGTTTTGAGGAGCTGTTCTTTCTCGATGGGAAGCACGGCTGGGCTACGCAGGGTGGGAGCCACCTCCTCCGCACCACGGATGGAGAGACCTGGGAAGAGATCGGCGAGTTATCGGCGACCGCGGTTTTTACCTTCGCGACTCCAGACGTCGGATTTTTTGTACATAGCAAGGATATATCGCGCACCGCGGACGGCGGACGCTCTTGGAAACAAGTCTATCATTGCCGTGACAAAGTAGAAGTCAACGGATTAACGCAAGATGCGGAATGCGAATTCCACGGCATCGCATGCCCTACAGCCCAGCTGTGCTATGCCGCAACGCAGAGGCTGCCGAATAAAGCGGCCGCGATCGCTGAAAGTGATGATGGCGGTTTGACTTGGAAAATATCGGGCCACGTCCCGGAGGCCAGTGCCGGCGACTATGGATTATTGTTTACAGACACGAAGAGCGGCTTCATGCGTGGCTTCGCGGAGATCTGGTCTACCGTGGACAGTGGGCAGACCTGGCGCAAGGCTCCAGGGACTTTTCCCGGCGGATCTTCGGTGCGCATTCACTTCGCGGATCATGAAGTGGGCTGGCTCGCAAACGGCACCACAATCGCTTATACATCGGATGGCGGAAAGCGCTGGAACACGATGGAGGTCCGGTTGCCTGCGGGAATCAACGCATCCAGTTTGCCGGCCCGCGACCGTGGCTACGTGGTGGGAGACCACGGGATGGTTTATCGCTACCGAATCGTACCGATCGAGTACACCTTGAAGGGCATGATTTCAGCAACCGTCATAGCTTCGAAATGACCGACGGTAAGGCCGGAAAGAAGAACTAACTTTGTTGACGGTCTGCTGACGATAACCCCGGTTTCTTACTCCCAAATGCTCCCGGATACTTGCGTTTGTTACTAGAGCTATTTTCACGGTTCCCTCCGACCATTAGGAAATTACAAATTTCTAAGCCTCAGAATACTCACGCACGAAGCCTGTGTTTTCGGCAGGAAATGTACCCGAAATTTGGCAGGGTTTTCTAACCCTATTCTTTTTGCGGTCTTTGAAACGCGAGAGAGGTAGTCGTGGGTTTGTACAAGCGACGTTCGCGAAGAAAGAACGGTAAAACTACCACAGCCCCGATCTGGTGGATGTCTTTCATTGTCGACGACCGCCAACGTTGCGAGAGCACCCACACCTCGAACAAGCGTCTAGCGCAGAAAATTCTCGACATACGGCGTGTTGAAATCATCGAAGGCCGATTCACGTAGCCCGTGAAGTCCCACGTGCCAGGACTGAAGGACTACATTTCTCAATATCTCGAATCGCGCATAGACCTCCATCCGCGCCGATAGCGTTGAGAATCTGGCTCGAAGCTTGCTGCACGTATTGAAGGCTCTCCGCCGGCAGTTTCGCGTCGCCGTCGTACAGGCCGATGTAATCCTGAGCGGCGGTGCCGGTGTCGAATCCGATCGCGCTGCACACGACAAAGGCGACGGCCTCGGCCCGCATTCTGCGAGCTATCGAGAAGCCTTTTGAAATCGGGAAGGGCGTTCGTACCAGTGTTACAGCGAGCATCGGACTCAGCCGATTTCCCGCCGATGGCACCAGTAGCGAGGCTTTGATCGGCCGGTCGGATATGGCGATGTATCGTGTGAAAGACAGTGGTGGCAACGCCTTTGAGCTGTGCCGGGCGGCCGATATCAAAGACAGCCGGGGCAATCCCTAGCCGCGCGTCAAAATTCTTGCGCGGAGATTATATCGTTGCGGATAGCGTAATGGACGAGTTCAATGACAGAATGAAGGCCCAATTTCGTCATAATTTTTGCGCGGTGCGTTTCCACAGTCCTCAGGGTGATACCCAACTTCTCCGCAATGTGTTTATTTGCTTTCCCTTGGGCCAGGAGCAGAATGATTGCTCTCTCACGCGACGTTGGTCTGCTTCGCAAAGATCTAATTTTTTCCGTGTGCTTCCCGGCCCTGAGAAATCCTTCCAAGACAATGTTGGAAAACTTGGGGGGTAGATATACTTTTCCTTGAGATACGCTTCTCACCGCCTTCACGAGTTGTCTGGCGAGGTCCGATTTCAGCACATATCCTCGCGCGCCTGCTTCGAACACGCACCGCACCATCTGTTCCGACTCGTGCATCGTGAGGGCCAGTACTTTAGTTTGAGGGGAAACATGGAGGATTTGTCGCGTCGCTTCCAAGCCATCCAGATGGGGCATGCTGATGTCCATAATCAGCACGTCCGGCTTCAGATTTTTGGCCTTTTCGACCGCCTGCTTGCCGTTGACGGCTTCGCCAACGATTTTCCAGTCACGACATACTCGTAAAAGGGCACACACTCCGCTGCGAACAAGCTCGTGATCGTCCGCCACCAGTACGCCCAAGCGCTTTGCGCGAGGCTTCATGCAGTCGATACCGTCGCTCGGACAGTGGTTCCCTGGTCGCCGGATTCGATCTCCAGCATTCCTCCAATTTGCTTCATGCGCTCTTGCATGCTCGGAATCCCCACACCGGTCAGGGGCTTCCCCCTGTTTTCTCGACGGCCTGAAATCCCGCTTCCCTTGTCGCTCACTTCCAGCGTCACCTTTGCCAGGCTGCGCTGTATTCTTATGGTGGCCTCGGAACTCTCGGAATGCCTCTGGATATTCGTAAGGCTTTCCTGCACTATCCGAAACAAGGCCAGTTCCAACTCTGTGGCAATTCGTCCGAACCCGCGCGAAATCTCCAATTTCACGGTAATTCCGCTGCGACTGGAAAAGCCTTGCACGCAGTGGCGAAGGGCATCTTCGAGCCCGCCCTCTTCGAGCATCGGCGGGTGCAGCAGATAGGATAACGTCCGCACCTCCGCGATCATCCTTTCCGTCAGGGCTTCGGACTGCGCCACCAACTTGCGCGCCTTCCTGTTATTCGATGAAATCGTAGCGCGTAGCCGGCCCAGATTCGTGGCTAGCGCAATCAGATCCTGGCCCGTCGAATCGTGAAGATCGCGGGCAATTTGGCGGCGTTCGGCGTCCTGAGCGTGCATCAGATCTTGCGCCAAACTCCGGAGCGAAGCTTCGCTTTTCTGGATCTTCTCTTCGGCAAGCTTGCGATCGGTGATGTCCTGGGTGGTCCCCACAATTCGAAGCACTTTCCCGGACTCGGAAACGACCGCCGAAAAACGCGTTTGGAAGAACCGAAGCGTGCCATCCTTTGTCGCGGCGCGAAACTCATGTTCTCCGGGCTGGCCGGACGCGACCGCCTGGGCAAGAAGTTCTTTCCCACGCTCCCGGTCAGGGGGGGTCAACAACCCCGAGCAGAATTCTTCGGTGAGTGCAACTTCCCGCGGTGCGAATCCGCGGAGCCTATACATGTTATCGGACCAGATGATGGCGCCGGTTTCCAGATTCCATTCCCAACTTCCCAGATTGGCAAGCTGTTCTGCCTGCGCCAGCAGGACTTCGCTTTTGCGAATCTTCTGCTCACCGAGCTCACGATGCGTAATTTTCTGGGAACTTCCGACATGGCGTAGGGGCATAGGCACTGTGGGAATAACGGCGTTCCGCTTGCGGCTCTTTGGGGGTGGTTTTCGTGTAGCCTTACTTGGGGTCGACATCATTACCTCCGTTAAGCGGACGGAAAATGATCTTTCCCCGCAGCAAAATGTTGCAGATCATAGCACCGCTTGCTGATATCGCAAGGGTCTTCCACTCGAAAAAAAACTGAGCAATGGGGATAGCTGTCCTTCGCCAAAACTCTATCCGCACAGACAATCGCGCAGTTCCCTATCCCTGCATCTCTCGCAGTAGCCACGACCTTGCGTTCGATGTTGTATGGCTTGAGCTCCAGCGCCCCTCTGACAATCCTTGTCGCGCTCGTCGGCATCGCCATGGTCACATTGGCGGCCGCATTTTTTCCGGCCCACCGAGCTGCGTCCATAGATCCCGCGCGCCTTGCGCACGGAGTGAGTCCGCGTAGTCTCGCGATTTGGCTTTTCGCCTACTAACGAACAAATCGCGCCGTGTGGTAAGCGTGATAGTGGATCGGGTCTCCTAAGATGTTAACCGAGGGTGAGGGGTTCTAGTGCCGGATGTTCGCCATGCAGGCGATTACCACACAATCTTGCTCGATTTTGATTCTGACGGGTTGACAGGGCTGAAGATGTTTGGCTTGTTCTTCGGTGAGGTAGACGTTGCAGCAGTAGTAGCGGTCGGCGACGAGAATCTCCGGCGAGGTTTCTCTTCTCAGCGAGACTTGAATTCTGCACTCGCAATCTTTGCCCAAGCTTCGGGTTTTGAGTTTTTCACTCAGTTTGCCGGTCAACTCTACGGCGGTTCTCGGCTGGCGAACAACCGGGCGAATCTTTGATCTTCATGACCGATGGAATTGTCGAAGTGAAGGACCCAAACAGCGTTGGCGTCGAACATCTGGTGGAGCACTGCAGAGGACACGCCACGAGCTCGCCTGCATATCTATTGGATTCCATTTATAATTCGGTGGAGAAATCGTTGGACGGCGACGACCAGCGTGACGATATGGCTGCGGCGGTATTTCATTTCGCGGAGTGATGCGGGTGATTTGGGCTGTATGCGGCAAGAAGAAGCCGAGGGTGACCTACGGCGGCACTTGGGAAGAATGGAACGAAGAAGTTGAAGCCGCCGTCCTAGAGTTTTACAACTCCCGCGATTAATACACCAGTTTCACCATAATCCTCGACGCCACGGTGATCTCGTGTTTTCAGCGGGAACGAAAAATAATCGAATCGGGGCCGAGTCAAATTCCACTCCAGTGAAGGAATGCCTGCCCGCTAGGCATGGCAGTAATAACTACAGAATTTTGTTACTTGTTGTCTGGGAATTCGAGTTCGAAGATGCACGTCCCAATCAGGCGTAGTTCTTAACCCCCTTCGCCTGACCCAACCCGGCATTTTTGATCGATTCAGGAGGGAAAATGGAATCAGCATTCGCCAAAAAACCGCGCACGCAAAGGTAGGCGCGGAACCGGTCATCCACCTCGGGAATTAGACCTGTCCAGGTGCCAATCTCGGGATTGAACACTGCATAAAAAATCTCTTTCGGTGTGGGTAAGTTTGTAAGCATCACACCGGCCATGTACAAGCCATTGTTCTGTCCGCAGACACGAAAACCCGCCCATTTCCGTGCCGCAGAGTTGCGGCCATCGGCGGCAATTATGAGACGCGCTGAGATCTGCTCGTGGCTGTGTCCATTCACAATCACCGTAGGCTCGGTGCCGCACTCGATGTGCTCAACGCTGACTCCCCGGCGCACTTCCGCTCCGGCGTTTTCCGCAGCGGCCAGCAGCGTTTCCTGCATCACCTGGTGGGGGAAAGAAAAAAGAGGCAATTGCTGCGGCGTTGTCGCTCGAAGGTCTCGCAAACCGGCACCGGTACCTCCCTCGACTTGAGGCACCTCGTGGGCGCATTTTTTCTTGAGCAGGTCACAAATCCCGAGTTCATTCGCTTCGGCCACGCCCCAAGGTACAAGGCCCTCTCCGCGCACGCGGTCTTTAAATTGTTTTTCCCGCTCCAACACCAGCACCTTAGCGCCGCGCCCGGCCATCGCTATGGCCAATGAGGACGCGGCAATCCCGCCGCCTACCGTAATAATGTCGTAGCCTGGTGCGGCCATTGCCAACTCCTTCTGAAGTGTCTGCCGGACTTACAATGTGGAATCGAACATCGGCATCTTAGTGAAGCTGTCCGTGAGGAGTCAAACGATCCATGAATGGGACAACAGCCTGATTAACGGTGCTAACCGGAAGTTGAGACGGATGGGCATGGTGGAGCTAGAATGATCTCGCCTGGCGAAACGGAAGCGGGCTCTGCGGGGACGCAACCATGCTGAGGGATAGGCTGGTGTTCGTATCGATGCCTTGATAATTCCGCCCGAAGGGTGGAATTCTCACTGACGGAGAGCGCCCTCTTTCCATTTCAGGCTGAACCAACACAACGCGACATTCAGCGATCTGACGGAACTCGATTAACGGTCCCGCACTCTGAGTTGAAGACGAAACCGGATGCGGACAAGAGAGCGAAAAAGCGCAAGACTGGCCAGTCTGCGTTCAAGTATCCCTTAGTTTTTCCGGTGACCATTGCTATTGATACAAGCTATGTCTTTCTCACACGAATGTATTGCAGGCTCATCAGCTGGTTACGACGGGGACTTTAGCATCTGAACGGCGATTCATACTAGGAACCACCTTTTCAATCACGGAGAACAGTTCTTCTAAGTTGATCGATTTCGTAACGTAGCCGTCCATACCGCAAACCAAACAACGCTCTTCGTCGCCTTGCATAGCGTGGGCGGTCAACGCGATGATTGGTAGATGAGTGCCACTCGCTTCTTCTTTTTCGCGTATCAGCTTCGTCGCTTCAAAGCCATCCATCTCCGGCATCTGCACATCCATCAGGACAATATCGAAGGGCTGTTTGCCCAACGCTTCCAGTGCTTCACGCCCGTTCTGTGCCAACACCACACTGTGGCCCCTGCTCTCCAGAAGTCGGGCGATCAGCGTCCGGTTCACAGCATTGTCTTCCGCCACAAGAAAAGAGAGAGATCGCCGTTGTTCCTGGAGGGTATGTCGAGTGACCAAAGCTCTTTTTCCCGGCTTAGCAAGGTCCCCGGCCAGAACGTGAAGCAATACATCACGCAACTCCAATCTGTCGAATGGTTTGCTTAGGTACGCAGCGACACCAAGTTCCTGGCATCGGGCCGCGTCTCCACGCTCGCCGCCCGACGTGAGAATCACAATCCTAACGTTTGCCAGCAGTGGATCCTGTCGAATTTTTTCAATGAGACCGAATCCGTCCATGTCCGGCATGTGGGCATCGGTCAGGACCAAAGGAAGCTGGGCTCCCGACGCAAGCGCATGCTGTAGGGTTTGAATAGCCGCAGCAGCGCCTGCGACAACCGTTGGTATCATTTTCCAACGGATGACCGAGTCCTCAAGAATGCGCCGATTCGTCGTATTGTCATCCACCACCAAGACAGGCACGCCAGCGAGTTGGGATACATCTGGCGATTCAGTCGGCAACGCGGCGACTCCGGAGCCAACTTGAACGGTGAAATAAAAAGTTGAGCCCTTTCCGGCTTCACTCTCGACCCACAGTTTCCCGCCCATCAGACCCACGAGTTGGCCTACGATTGTTAGACCCAGCCCGGTGCCGCCGTATTTGCGTGTGGTCGAAGAATCTGCTTGGGAGAACGCTTCGAAAATCTTTTTCTGTTTCTCCACAGGGATTCCTATACCGGTATCTCGGACGCTGACGCGTAAAACTGCTCCCTCAGCGCTTTGCGCTTCAGTCTGCACTTTGATCTCTATTTCACCTCTTTCAGTGAACTTGATTGAGTTACCGACCAGATTCACTAGGACTTGGCGGATGCGGGCGGGATCCCCAACGACGTTCGTTGGCACTTCCGAAGCCACATCAAAAATGAACTCTAAGCCCTTCTGCTGGGCCCTTATCGCAAGTGTTTTAACCACTTCTCCCAAACTCTTCCGCAAGTCAAAGCTCAGATAGTCCATCTCTAACTTGCCCGCCTCAATCTTGGAAAAATCCAGAATGTCATTAAGGAGGGTTAAGAGCGCTTCTGCAGATTCCTTAACCATATTGAGGTATTCGGCCTGTTCGGAATTCAGCTCAGTGTCCAGCACCAGATCGGTCATGCCAATGATGCCATTCATTGGCGTCCGGATTTCGTGGCTCATGTTGGCCAGGAATTCACTTTTTGAGCGATTCGCGGCTTCCGCCCCTTGCTTCGCTTGCACCAACTGAGCTTCGACTCGCCTTCGTTCTGTGATGTCCCGGCAGATGGTGGCCATCGCGATTGGCCGGCCGGTGCTTTCTTCGGTAATCTGAAAGATCGATTGCCACATCGGAATCGGCGTGGCCGTTTTCCAGTGTCTAAATTCCGTTTCCCCATCCCATCGGCCCTTCTCCAGGATGGTTCGCACGGCGTCATTGCGGAAGCGCTCCTGTTCCCCAACCGACACGAAATCCAAGATGGTGCCTGGAAGCGGCCCAGTCTCGTCCAGACCTACCATCCTTCTTCCCGCGGGATTGACGAAGGTGACCTTACCCTCCATGGTTGCAGTACCGATAAAGTCACTAGAGCTCTCCACTACGGATACGAGCTTGCGCAGTTCGTCTTCCATGTGCCTACGGTCGGTGATGTCTTGAACATGGGTGATGAACTGTGCGGGTTCGCCGCGGCGGTCCCGAACCACCGAGACCCTCATGTGGACCCATATTACGTTCCCTTGTTTGTGGATGTAACGCTTTTCAAACTCCGCCGAGGCAGCTCGACCGCTGCGCACCTCGTCAGCAGCACGACGCAAGGGCTCCAGATCGTCGGAGTGACCTTCCGCCAACAACTCTTTCTTCGAATATCCCAGCAACTGACACAAGGCTTGGTTTACCCGCAAGAGCTGGTTGTCAAGGCTGGATAGGCACATGCCGAACGGCGCATCTTCAAAGGCGGCCCTGAATTCCTCCGCACTCTTGCGTTGCGCTTCTTCCGCGCGCTTGCGCTCGGTGGTGTCGCGGACAGTACCCAGCAGGGCTGGCTGGCCATGCAGCTTCAGAGCCGTCAGGCAGACCTCAGCCGGAAAAACCTCGCCGTTCTTGCGACGGTGCAACCATTCGACACAATTCTTGCCATTGAGAAACGCGGTGGCAATGTTCCGCTCGCTCGCCACCCGCGAAGGCGTGCCATCGGATTGGTTCGGGGGTGACAAATCGGCGGGTTGCAGCGCCGCGAATTCGGCCACCGTTGCGTATCCGAACATTTTCAGCGCAGCCAAATTGCAATCCGAGAAGCCGTGTTCGCCCATCAGCAAGGTCGCATCCGCTGCGTCCTCGAACAACACCCGATGCTTGCTTTCACTGTCTTTCAGCAACGCATCGGCGCGTTTGCGTTCGGTGACGTCGATCCCCAGGCCGACCAGGCAGGGTTTGCGTTCAAAAACGAGCCGTTTTCCAGAAAACAGGTACGGAGTCTCGGTCTGATCCTTGGCGACGAATGAAGCTTCGACTACGGCCTCACCCGTCGAAAAGGCCTGCTGCATGCGCTCGGCGACTAAGCTTTTATCCGGTTCCTTAAATAGATCAAGAACGGACATGCGGGAGAGTTCTTCTGCAGAGTAGCCAGACAAATCTCTGAAAGATTGGTTCCAACTCACCAATTGTCCGCGTTCGTTGATGAGGTAGAAAATACCCGGTAGCCCTTCGACGATGCTTTTGCTGAAATCCTTCTGAGCCGAGTACCGCCGATCAAACAGAGACGCCAGCACTGCGAGCCCGAGCACCAGCAGCGTCACTATGACGATGCCTGCCATTCCCAGTATTGAAACGTTCACCGCATGCGATAGATCTGGCGCTTCGCCCGACGGCACGAAACTGGCCGCAGCCATCCACGTGTAGTGCATCATCGGAATGGCTGCCCCCATCACGAGAGGGCTCGCAATTTTACGCCAGCCACTTCCCCTTCTCTCCACCCTGGCATGGAACGCTAGGCGAAGAGCTAGGAACGAAATGACGATCCCAAGCACAACTGACAGAGCCACAAGGGCAATATCAAAATGGCATTTCGCAGCCAAACGCATGGCATCCATGCCGATGTAGTGCATCGCGGCAATGCCAACTCCCATAAGGATGCTTCCTACCACTGCCCTCCATGCGCCCATGAATTCTCGACTCACGACATACAAGGCCACGGCGGAGGCCAACATGGCCACCAAGAGTGATAAAAGGACCGTAGGCCAGTTATAGAGCACCGGCATGGGCAAAATAAACGCCAGCATCCCAATGTAGTGCATGGACCAGATGCCGAGCCCCATCGCTGACGCTCCGCCCAGCAACCAAATCGATCGAACACGACCTCGCGCCGCTGTCACTCGACCTGCCAAATCGAGAGCTGCATAAGATGCAAAAATGGCGATCACAACAGACAGAGCTACGAGTCGATAGTTGTACGCACCGACAAGCGCTGTAGGATCTGAAAGCATAAGAGAGCACATTGGTATGGACGGAAATATTCCGCGTCACCCAGAACATGTTGGCGGCTAACCGAATCCACTAGTTGCTGGGCTTGGTATAGTTTCGGCCGGCTTGGCGGTGTGGGACTGTGCAAGACAACACACGAAGCAATCCGGTGTCGGGTTGGATAACCACACGTCTTCTCAACCTGAGAGGGTTGATTTAGTCCCGCGAGGGTGAGAGAAAATCACTCTAAAGGAGAGCTGGAGGCGCCGATGAGGAGCCACAAATCGGAGTAGATCGTGACGCTGCTGCGGAAAGTAGAAGCAGAAATCGCGAATGCTAAGACCACGCCGCAAGCCTGCAGGGACGCCGAGATCACACAACCGAGCTACTACCGCTGGAGAAAAGAATTCGGCGGTCTAAAGCTGGATTAAGCGAAACGGATGAAGGAGCTAGAGCGAGAGAACGTCAAGCTGAAGAGTTTGGTGCGGAGCTGTCCTTGGAGAAGCAAGTTCTCAAGGATGACGGAAACTTCTAAGCCCTAATCGGCGTTGCACGGCGGTGGGGCATGCGCGGAAGAAATGTGAATTCTCCGAGCGACACGCTTGCCGGTTGGTGAAGCAGCGGCGTGGAACGCAGCGCTGCCTGCCGAAAAACTGAATTTTGCGCTTGAATACGGCGAGCCATATCAATGATGTATGACCAGCGAATTGGAACTTGAACTCTCGCTGTCCGATAAACATGTGTTTGTGGGCAGAGAAATCTGCATATTTCAGGTGCGCCAAATAAATAATTTACGGGCCGAATCGAAACTGGGTATTTGGGCAATTGGCCTGGCGGACGGCGTGCGTTAGCTCTGGGGCTGCCGTGAGCTGGTTCGAATGTTCCGTGAAACCGCCACAGATGAAAAGAGGTACTACCCCTCAGTGGACAGCAGTTTCTATCATTCCCCTCTGAAGTAAACAGGCGAATTCGGTAGCGACCAGAGGCCGGCAGAATAGGTAGCCTTGTCCCTGCGCGCACTTCTGGGCTTGAAGGTATAACTGCTGTTCTCGCGTTTCTATGCCTTCGGCCACCACCAGTTGCCCGAGGCTCTTGCCGATATTAATTATGGCACCCACAATCGTGGAGTCATGGCGATCGGCGGTAATCTGTTGGACAAAGGATTGGTCAATTTTCAGGATGTCAATGGGAAACTGCCGAAGATAGCTCAGGCTGGAATAGCCGGTCCCAAAGTCATCTACCGCAAGAAGCACTCCCATCATTTTAAGCTCTTGAAGTATAGAGGCCGTGGATTTGGCGTCCTTCATAAGGGCGTTTTCCTTGAGCTCAAGTTCGAGACGTTGCGCTTCCAAGCCCGTTTCCGAGATTATGGTTTGGAGGCTTTCGATAAAACTCTTATCGCGAAACTCGCAGGCAGAAATGTTTACGGCAATGGGCAATGGCGGCAGTCCTGCGTCCTGCCAGGCGCGCGCTTGCCTGGAGGATTCGCGCAGTACCCAACGGCCGATATCGCGAATTAGACCGCACTCCTCGGCGACGGGCACGAATTCGGCGGGAGGAACGAGTCCCCTGTCAGGATGCTGCCAGCGAATCAACGCCTCGACTCCCGTGATCTCGCCGGTTTCAAGACAAACCTTGGGCTGGTAATGCAATAAGAACTCTTCGCGCTCGATGGCACGGCGCAGACTGCTTTCGAGAGATTGCCGCTCGACGGCCTGCAGATTCATTTCCGCCTTGAAGAACTTGAAATTGTGGCGCGCGCTTTCCTTCGCATGGTACATGGCCATATCCGCATTTTGGATGAGCGTTTCGGGATCTTCTCCGTCTTCCGGATAGACGCTGATACCGAGGCTGACATCGATATTCTGATCCTTGCCTCCGATGGAATGGGGAAGGGCGAGCGCACTAAGAATTTTGTTCGCGCTAGTGGCCGCGTCTTCAGCACGGGTGATCTCCGAAAGCAGGACGACGAATTCATCTCCGCCCTGACGGCTAACTGTGTCGGAACGCCGCACGTTAGCCACCAGCCGCTTTGAAACGGACCGAAGCAGGTCGTCGCCCGCGGCATGTCCCAGCGAATCGTTGATGGCTTTGAAATGATCCAAATCCAGAAACATAACGGCAATCGGCCTGTGCTGGCGGCGAGCCAACGCAATGGCCTGAGAGATGCGGTCGTTGAGCAATACGCGGTTGGGCAACTTGGTGAGAATATCGTGCTGAGCGGCGTGCGCCATTTCGAGCGACATGGCCCGCGCCGCGCCCACATCATGGAATACAATCACCGCTCCGATGACACGTCCGGCCCGGTCGTGGATCGGTGCGGCGGAGTCTTCGATGGCGATTTCAATTCCGTCCCGGGGGATCAGGATGCAATTCACGGTCAATCCCACCGTCCTGTTTTCCTCGACGGCCATCTCCATGGGGTCTCTAGCCGTTTTGCGCGTGGTGCCGTCGATAATTGGGAAGACCGTGGCGAGAGGTTGGCCGATGGCGTCTTCGCGGCGCCAACCAGTCATGGACTCCGCAACGAAATTGAGATAGCTGACGTTGCCGGAAATGTCGGTGCAAAGAACGGCGTCGCCAATCGAGTTGAGAGTGACTAGGGCGCGCTCTTTCTCTACGTGCAATGCATCCTCGACGGCCTTACGTTCGATCGCGTTGCGCAGCGCGCGTGAAAGCGAATAGCTATCGAGGTGAGTCGGCAGGAGATAGTCTTGCGCACCGCGGGCTACGGCTCGTTGCGCTAAGGCTTCGTCACCGTCTCCGCCGAGGATCAGAATCGGGATTTGTGGCGCGGCGGCGTGCAATTTGTCAAACGACTCGAAACCTTGACTATCTGGCAAGGACAACCCGAGCAAGACGGCGTCAATATCCTTCTTAGCCAAGCGCTCAAGACCCAGAGAAAGTTGGCTAACCCATTGGACGTCGAACTGGCCTATAGGCGAGTCAGCAAGGACAGCTCGAATCGCATTGGCGGCGGCCGGGACAATTTCAACCAACAGTATTTTTGAGTTTGTAGCATCTCTGGTCACGGCTAGACGCGCTTTCTGAAGGGGGTACAGCGAAGAATAATAACAATTCAAAGTGTTACAGTTGATTTCGCACCTGTCAATGGGTCATCGCTGCAAATTTCTCGTTGATTACCTCGTTTGCGATAGTGACATTCGAGGCCGTCTGTATATGTGAGATTCGACGTGCTCATATTTCGCAAATTGCTCTGCCGACAAATAGATGAGGCTATTGAAACAGTCGGATGGGGAGCAGATCTATTTGCGGAGTGCGCAAAAGCAGGTCTTGTACTCGAGGTCCGTACCGGAGACTGTTCGTTCATTGGCAGGAACCAGCACGGCAGTCGGTGCATGCGCTGTCCGGAACGCCAGCCTACAAGCAATCCCTGGAGGCGGCTGCTCCTCAGAACTTGAAACGGATGGCGAGGCGCATCGTGTGTCGATACAAAACAACGAATACTAAGTCAACGCTGGGGTCGTCGTGGCGCATATTGATCCGGCGGCTCCTTCGAGAGTGTTTCAAAATGAGTGGTACTGCATGTTTGTGGCCATAAATAAAACCCACTATCAGATTTCCATTCTCTTGTCCGATATAGATATAGAGTCAACCCGCCCAATGAGGGTAGATCGCACAGCTATCAACTCGCAAGGGGCCGAACCGTGGAAATTGACGAAAGGAAATACAAGAAACTCATTATTGAAATAATCGCGGCATTCCAAAAACTCGATACAGAACTTCTTGCGCACAAGATGGTATTTGACGCCCTGATAAAACCTCAATGCTCCGAAGCGGAACGTTCTCTAGAGATCGCTAGAAACAACCCCAGAATTCAAAAGATAATGCGTGAGAAGTACGAACTGCCTCTGGAAAGACTCCTAAAGCAAGTTGACGAATCAGTTCGGAAGAATAGTCTTCTGAAATGGGTCGAACAATGGAAGCCGTCGGGACCAGTGAACTAGATTGTATTCAATGAAGTCTGTCGTGGATTGTACTCTTCGAACCAACGACCGATCGACGCTCGCCCTTCATCCACACTGCGATACATCCCTCACGGGCCACCGAATTGGAACTGTGCGATGCCGAAATCCACAGAGCAAGAATAATTTGGCCCGCCTACGTAGTTTTACGAGTAGACATGCAAGCTGCTACGCCTTATCGTCGCGCGCCTTCTCAATTAAGGACACGATGACAGACCACGCGACCCCAGCTCGCGCGCCGTCAGACAGACAAGTCTATTTCGACACGCTGATCGGGGAATCTGCTTCGATGCTGCGTCTCTTCGATCTGATCGAAAAGATTAGCCAGTGCAGTTCTCCGGTTCTCATAACGGGCGAAACTGGGACGGGAAAAGAGCTGGTCGCGCGTGCGATTCACTTCAGCGGGAAGTATTGCAAGAAAGCGTTCGTCCCCATTGATTGCTCCGCGCTAACTCCTTCTCTAATTGAGTCCGAGCTATTTGGACACGTCAAAGGTGCCTTTACAGGCGCGGATCAATCCAGAACGGGCCTTCTCCAGAGCGCTAACGAGGGAACGATCTTTCTGGATGAGATTGGGGAACTTCCAATCAACATGCAGGCCAAGTTGCTACGAGCCCTACAGGAAAAAGAGATAAGACCCGTGGGTTCCTCGGATCGAATTCCGATTCAAGTGCGGATCATAGCCGCTACAAATCGGGACCTTGAATCAGAAGTCCGAGCGGGAACGTTTCGTATGGACCTGTTTTTTCGATTGAATGTCTTGCAAACCACACTGCCCACGCTGCGTGAGCGAAAGGAGGATATCCCGCTTCTGGTTAACCATTTTCTAAAGAAATTCTCAGACCCTTTGGAGCAGCAGCGTTCGATCTCAGAGGACGGGTTGCGCCGGTTGAATGGCTACGACTGGCCGGGGAATGTCCGCGAATTGGAAAATGTCATCGAATGTGCGCTGGCTTTAAGCTCTGGCAATATCCTGACGGCAGATGACCTGGCCACTCAGCCCTATTACGTATCGGCGCCGGACGCCAACGCGTGCGTCACTCTGGCGGAGCTTCAGCACCGCGCGATCCTTTACGCCCTGTGGAAAACTGATGGGAATCGGTTGGCTGCAGCGCGACTCTTGGGCATGGGTAAGACCACTCTCTACCGCAAGCTCATAGAGTATGCGAAAGTTCCGCAGACTTCTCTCGGTGCGGCGAGAGAAGAGATCACACTTTGAAGAAATGATTCACCGCAGTTCGATAGGGTTCGCGCTGAATCGATTTAGTCGTCCTTGTATCTCCGGAAGCTTCGCCATTTCAGCTTCCACGAAGCCAAATACGTCGAGTCCGTGCATAACCTTTGCGATCTTCTGGTTGTCCTCAGCCTCACACACCAACGTCATCGGGTACCGGCGGGATGCTGGCTGAAAATGGGTCAGTTTGCAGTCATAGGCTTTGACAATTTCGCGTGCTAGTTCACGCGAATTGTTGATCCCAAGAAGCGTATGGGCACCAAATCGTCCGGGACGTACTCGCACAATGTATAGGGACAATGTCGTAACCTCGTCCGAACAGGCTACGCGCTCGCGCGGCAAATTCAATCCGTATAAATACGGTAATGGGACTGGCTGCCGTAGCAGGCTAGATGGTGCTTCGGGTCGAGCTGAAGTCCAGTCCCGTTACGCGCTTTACTTCCAAGCGCTCAACCAAAAAGATCGCGGTCGTCAGTGGGGAAAAATGCCCGTCCGGTTCGCGTAGCGTACCAAGTCGCTTAAGGATGTAATCTGAAGCTTGCGCGCGACATTGCTGCGGTGGGATTCGACGGTGCGCCTGCTGATGGCAAACTGTGCCGCGATCTGTATGCTTGTCATTCCTTCGCAGACCATTTGTACGATCTCGACCTCGCGCGGCGTGAGGTGTGCAAGCGGGGCGACTCCGTCAGGGCCGCGCGGCGCACCTGGATTGGACAGACGCGATCCCGTAATTGTATCGACTTTGTGGGAGATCCGCCGTGTGAGGTAGGGCCGATCATCACGAACGGCACGCAGTGCGTCCAGCAACTGGTCGTCGTCATCGGATTTCAAGACGTAAGCACGCGCGCCCGCTTGCAGACATTGACGCTCGATTTCGTCGCCGAAATGCATCGTGAAAATGACGACTTTCACCTTGGGAGCTTCCCGGCGAAGCTGGCGCGCTACGTCGAGACCGTTTCGATCCGTCAAAGAAATATCTAGCAGGACAATCTCAGGAGTCAACGCTTCGACGAGGCGCAAGGTTTCTGCGCCGTCCGAAGCCTCGCCCACGACGCTGAATCCGGGCTCCGCTTGGAGTAGCGCGCGCATGCCACGCCGCACCACTGGATGGTCATCAGCAAGCAGGATCTTCACTGGCTCGTTCGCTAGGCTCTTCGTCAAACCAGGAATTTCTGAGAGTGCTTCGGCAGCCGCGTTAGCAGAAAATTCTCGAGAATCGGATTCATCTGGCGGAACTACAGCTTGGCGAGTTTTGTGCCAGGACCGCTTACGCGTGCCACGAGCGAACTCATCGATAGAGGAACGTGGAGCGCTAGAGGCGCACACTCCAGACATAGGACAACCTCATTCGCAAAACCAACGTGGTGATTCCTGGCCCGTTTGCCTAACACAGTCTCAATGCCGGGTACGGGAAAATAATTGCAATACTCCTTGTCTCCAGGAGTACTTTAGCTTGTATGTCGTCAACATAAATAGTACACATAGTATGTATCTCCGCGCAATATCGTTTACCGAACTGTGATCAGCACCGGATTGATAAAATCTCGGGCCCGACCAAATTAGTCTGCGAATCCACGAAGCGCACGTTACGCGATAGCCCAGGGCGGAAGGAGAATCTGTATGAGCCAAGGCAAGCGATCGCGCGATGAGCTTGAATTGAGAATCGCTGAACTAATTCGGGCAAATGAGGAACTGAAAATTGAGATTTCCGAGCGCATGCGAGCCGAAGATCGCATCCGGCTCGTCCTGGATACAACTCCAGCGCTAATACTCAGCTGTCGTCCTGACGGATACGTCGATTATCTCAATCAATCTTGGCTTAGGTACTTGGGCCGCTCTTTAGAGGATCAGCAGGGCTGGAAATGGACGGGCGCGATTCATCCTGAAGACGTCGGAGAAACCACGGACGCTTGGCGCGCGTCGTTAGCCGAAGGGAAACCCTTACTACATGAAGCGCGCGTTCGTCGAGCGGATGGGCAATATCGCTGGCTGTTGAACCGCGTAGTGCCGCTGCGCGATGAGCATGGGAACATCGTCAAATGGTTTGGATCGAGTATCGATATTGAGGACCGCAAGCAGGCGGAAACGCAGTTGAAGACGCTGATTGATGCGATCCCGCAGCAAATCTGGAGTTGCACGCCTGACGGCATGGTTGACAATTGCAACGCCCGGTGGCGCTCTTACACGGGTCTAGAGCTGGAAGGCCTGCGAGGCTTTGACTGGCTGACTATAATTCATCCCGACGATCGAGATGGGGCGATTAAGGCTTGGCAAGAGTCAGTGGCAAATGGAACGCCTCACGAACACGAAGCCCGTCACCGGGCGTCCGACGGGACGTACCGATGGTTCTTGGGACTTGGCGTCCCGCTTCGCGATGCGGAAGGATGCATCGTAAGGTGGTACGGGACGAACACCGATATTGAAGATCGAAAGCGGGCGGAGGATGCCCGGCGGCAGAGCGAGGAATCGCTTAGCCTATTCAGAACGTTGATTGACCTATCGAGTGACTCAATTAAGGTGGTTGATCCAGACACGCTTCACGTTCTCGACGCGAATCAACAGGCATGTGCAGAACATGGCTTCACCCGCGAAGAACTTCTGTCTCGTACTGTTTTCGATCTCGATCCAACGCTGGATCATGACGAGTATCTCAGGCGCAGCAAGAAGTTGCGCGAATCTGGGTCCTTAATCGCGGAGGCTGTCCACGTCAGGAAGGATGGCTCGACTTTCCCCGTAGAGATTAGTATTAGCTTCATCCAACTGGAGACGAGAGAATACATCGTTGCGGTGTCTCGCGACATCACCGAGCGCAAGTGGGTTGAGAATCAACTGCGGCGCCTCTCGGGGCAACTTTTGCGTTTGCAGGACGAGGAGCGACGGAGGATCGCGCGGGACTTGCACGACTCGACAGGCCAGAATCTCGCTGCGCTGAAGTTGGTTCTCGGCCAACTCTCGCGCTCAATTCCCCAATCTAGCAAGGCGGCGCGTCAGTACCTCTCGGAGTCTCAGGCGTTGGCGGCACAATCCATCCGTGAACTCCGCACTCTTTCCTATTTATTGCACCCGCCGATGCTGGATGAGGCCGGGCTAGAAGTTGCGATTCGTCTCCACGCGGAAGGCTTCGCAAAACGCAGCGGAATTCGAGTCGATATTGAAGTGTCTGCGAGTTTCGGGCGCATGAAACGGGATGTCGAGTTGGTTCTATTTCGGGTTATTCAAGAGAGCCTGACCAACATCCCCCAGCATTCGCGAAGTACTCACGCTACGATACGACTGGGCCGCAACGCGGGCGAGGTCGTCATCGAAATCAGCGACACTGGTAACTCGAAGCCTGGCGAGAGCGGCCCGTTCACACCTGGCGTTGGCATTTCCAGTATGCAGGAGCGAGTGAGACAAATTGGCGGCCAGCTGGCGATGGAATCCGGCAGTCGCGGGACCACGGTGCGCGTGACGCTACCGGCCGGGTTTATCACGCACGAAGAATCCTCGAATCCAGAGCAACATCCGGCGGGTCCTTCGCGCGAGAAAATCTAAGGCAGCAACTGGTTCCTCAAGTAATTCAGATTAAACGACAGACTGATGCTCTCTCACACACGGTCTCTACCCGAGATTAGTGAAGCTGTGTTGCTGGGATCTCAGGTTCCTGCGGTGAGGTTGGAGGCTGCGTTCGCGAAGGCCGCGCTTATCGTACTTCCGAGCATCTTTATCGTGGTAATCGCAACCAAGGCAACGAGAACCAGCAACAGTGCATATTCCGTAAGGTCCTGGCCAGCCTCCTCGCGATATAGCCTGAGCACAGTTTCTATCATGTCCTTATTGCTCCTTCAAGTTTCTAAACTCGGACCAACCAACTTCGCGCGCCAGTTCGCATGAAACTCTTAGCTCCTAGCAGTGTGTCGCCGCGTCGTCCGGAAGCACGCGCACAGCGTATTCCGACATGTCGTGACCTCGTCGGAACAGTGTACGCGCTGGCTCGGCGAATTCAATCCGTATGAATACGGGTAATAGAACTAAACGTCCGAGATCTCTGAGTGTCAAATGGTTGCGGAAGGCGACGAAAAATCGAACTTGGTTGTTACGCGCGGCAGAATTTTGTATCATATTCGCAGGTTCATTTGAATTATAGGCGGCGTTCGAAAGCAGTCCCCACCTCGAACGCGGTTTATTTCTACGCCTGTGACAATTCACCAAAGACTTGTCTTTAAAGGGCGTATGGCGGACAAAAATGCAAAAACGATTACATGCGTGCCCTCAGTGCGGCAGCGAGAAGGTGCGACGTGCGGTGCGAAAGGGCATTATTGAAAATGTTTTACTCCGGTTAGTTGCAATCAGTCCTTATCGATGCTCAGTCTGCGACAAGAGGTTTATCGACCTGGTCACCGGCGGGGCTACATCGCCCCTCCGTAACTATTGAAGGCCAGGCGGCATGGCTAAGACCGAGAAGAACTGTTGTTATGGCCGACTACAGGATCGAACCGGGCGGCCTCGTTGTGAGTTAAGTCAGCGAGTGAGTAACGCGGCGGGGATTGGGGCCGAAGCCGAAGACAGGAGCTTGCCCGGGGTTCAGGAAAAGTTCCGAAATGGCGGAATTTCTCAGGGCAGGCGAAGCCGCAGGCGTCATGTTCGAGGGGAGAGGATTTCTTGCGGACAAATCGTAGAATAAAGCTATGAGCCAATCAGAAGGGCGAACCGCCGAATTCTTCCCTCTTGAAAAGGCATATCACTCCCGGCTCTCTCGCGCCGCATTTAATCGAATACGTCCGCGGAAGTCTGTCGTTCGCTGCCGGTAACCAATGACAGAGTGAACGGCATCAAAACATGCACTCGCGCACCCAGCCGTCCGGCATCTGTTAAGAAAAAATCGGGCAACAAAAAAGAACCGGGGGGCAACTTCGCCTCCCGGCTCCGGTTCATCGCACGCTTCGCAAATTCCGCCTCGAATTAGTGGGGGTGCTGTTCTTTGCCGTTGGCCTTGTCATGGTGAATCTCTTTACTTGTCTTGTTCTGCTCCTTATTCACCTGTTTCTTTTCCGCGGGAGTCAGCTTGCCACCGTTGGCCTCGCGATCCGCGTGAACTTGCTGATTAATATGATTCTCATTCTTTTCGACCCTGGCCGTTTCGCCCGGCGTCATTTTGCCGTTGGCAACGCCATTGGCGATCCGCTTCTGTTGGTTTTCCGCGCGTTCTCCGACTTTGCTCATCGCAGGATTGGCGGGCCGTCCGTGATTCACTGATGCGAAATTGGATTTGTCCATGCTGGCCGCGTGTTCATGCGACATCTGTTCGGACGTTGGTGCGACGTGCGGCTCATTGTCGGCCGCTCGTTCTGCTGCCGTCGGTATTGCAGTAGTTCCGCCGGGGCCGCCGTTAAAGCTCGTGTGGTTGTTCACCGTGGTGTTGTTTACCACGGTGTTGTTGACGTAAGTATTATGGATCACGGTGGTGTTGACGTTCGTCACGGCCGTGTTATACGCGAAGTGTCCCCCCTGCCATGCTCCGCCAGCGAATCCCACGCCTCCATAACCGAAGCCGTAATTCACGCCACCATAGAAACCCACGTGCGGTCCCCAGTAGCCGGCATGAAAAGCATAAACTCCTCCGCCCCAGCCCCAGTACCCTGGGGTCCACAGGACGCCGACTCGCGGCGGGCTAATCCAGACACCCGGCACCCAGTAATAACCCCCGCTGTAGGCCCAATAACCCGGCGTCCAGATATAGCCTTCGATCGGGCAAGCAGGCTGAACGTAAACTGGCAATGCGGGTGGCCCCACGTGGACCGAGATGCCCACTGAGATTTGCGCAGAAGCAGGAGACGCCAGCGAAAAAAGCCCTAATGCTAAGAAGATTGCAGAAACAAGTGCTCGAATGAATGTCAACTTATACATTACAAATTCCTCCCCCTAATCGGATGTATAAAACTTTCAACTCTTAGTCCGCGCACTCGATATTGAAGCGCGTTAGGTCGCTACTGTATCTAACACCGGAATCCGAAAAATGTTCTTGGTGTCTTCCGTCGATTCTAGGTTCGGTTAACCCCTGATCTAACAATTGACGATCGAGGGACGAAGCCGAAAGAGTTTCCCGAGGATGTACTTCGAGGCGGTTAATGTGTTCGAAACCATCCATGAGGGGGGCTCGGCTACGTTGTGTTTGCGATGGCTGCCCAGAAACCCTCTTCCGACACCGTCTGTAGTATCGGATTTGACGTGCCCTATTTCTGCGAATTACTTTGGCCAGAAACAGATAAGGCAGTTGAAAAACTGACGCGCAAAGATGATTCATAGGCATTTTGATGGGGTAGATTTGATTTCTCGCGCTCGCTCTTTCGGCCCCGGTTCTGCCTTACTTCTCAGGCTATATTGGGTTCTGGACCATTGCGCTGAGCGAGGAAGCGCACCATCCGTTTCAAGTTCTGGGCGGTAACCGCCAGCAGGAATTGCTCGGTGACATTCCACGTGCGCCGCAATCGCACGCGGTGCGAGCGCATCTGCTGTTTCAGCTCGGCGAACAGAGCTTCGATCTTGTAGCGCGCTCGCTGCGACTGCTTGTCAGCTGTCGTCTCTTGCCGAAAACGCGCCGGCGTGGCTTCCACTGCTAGGATCACTCGACTGTCACTGTCGATCAAATAGTTGTCGTAGTGGGCTAATGTTGCCGGTCCGCCCTCGATGGCCCGAGCTGCATGCAGACGGGCAGATTCTGCGGATAGCGGCGGAAGAGTCGTTTCAGCCAATTCTTCTTGGGTAAACTCGAAGATAAAAGTCCTACCGAAATATTTGCCACGGTGTCGCCGGGCAAATCGCGCCGCTCGCCAACGCTAAGGGACTCGACAGTGTCAGCCGTGCCGGCGGGGTGCTCTCGCGCTATTTGCTGGCTCCCACAGCGACCCAAGCAGTGTGATCCCAGTCACTCCCAGCATACTTCCCGCGAAAATGGCTAAGGAGCTTCTTGCTGTCGAATCCGTCAGGCCAGAATGCACCAACAGAATCCCGACAACGAGAAAGCCTTTAGCTAAAAGGCTACCCGCGCTCCGGAAATCATGCCACATCATGTCATCCAACCTTCTATCCGCTTTAGTCTGAGGTCGTGTAAATGGGCTCACAGCCGCATTCCGGATTCATACAGATCCAGCGCTCCCCAACTCTCGTGTACATGGCGGATAATATCCAAGCAAGGTCATCGTGGACGTTTCGGGGGATTCAAGTCTCAGTGCCATTGTCCAGGACGCTTCTCGCCGCGTCGATACGTCTCCTCCCCACAAAATTATTTGAATAACAGAAGTCGATCAGTCCACTTTGTTACACGTTCCTATGAGTAATCACAGCAGCTCTCGACACAAATACGGAGGTAGTTCCCATTGACGACGGAATTGGCGAGAGTATCGTTGGCCCAGCGCCCGAACGCGTCCACGACCCTCAAACCCATCGCCCTGCGGACAACGCCGGGGATTGTTTCGCACGCTGAATGGCAATCCTCAGTCGCATTGACAGATTTACGCCGCCATCCCGCACATATGGAAGCGCGAGCATGGATCGCTCGTTAGATCGAAGAGCACAATCACGACGGGTTGGAAACCGTACTCCGCGCGAGGCCTTATCGGCTTTCGCAGCTGTACTAAAAAACGAGGCCCTGACTGTCTAAATTAGTGGGGAGCACTACAGAACTCTCTTTTGCGTTCGTCGATATCCACGGACTGATCGTCAACACTCAGTGGCGTGCGGAGTTGCCGCCAGGGCCGTTCCCCGTAGCTGACAATACCCTAATTGTGGTCGGATCATTACGGACGAATGGAGTTACGGGATTCGTTATTCTCGAAGATAAAGTCGATCGAGAAAGTCATGACTCGGCGAACGGCGAGGAGCTATTTCGATCGTGCCTCAGGCTTGTTTGCCGCGGAACTGGATTACGACGAGGGTGATGTCGTCGGATTGGGGCGCGCCGCCGGTGAAATTCTGCACGCCGGCGCGGATAGCTTCGGAGAGTTCCTGGACGGTCTGGCCGCTGAATTCCTGAAGGAGCTTCCGCAATCCGGCATCCTCGAGCAGCTCGCCGGCAACATTGGTGGCTTCCGTGACGCCATCCGTGTAGATGACCATGAAATCGCCAGGAAACATTTGAGCGACCGCGCCGGTGAACTCGGTGTCGGGAAAGAGACCGGCGGGAAGATTCACGGATTCGAGCGCTTCGAGCGAGCGATCTTTGCGCCGGATCAGCGGCGGAACGTGCCCGGCGTTCACGTACTTGATTTTGCCGCCCATGTCCAAGACGCCGTAGAAGAGCGTGGCGTAGCGCTCCTCGGCGCTGCGCTCGGTAAAAAACTGATTCACGCGCGCCACAAGGTCGGCCGGCGACACGTCGAGCGCGGCAGTGGTGTAAATGACGCCCTGAAGCACGCTCGCCAGCAGCGACGCCGAAATTCCCTTCCCTGAAATATCGCCGACGAAGAATCCGTGCCGGCCGCCCGTCAACTCGACGAAATCGTAACAATCGCCGCCGACGGAATGGCAGGCGAGCGTGAAACCGTCCACTTCGAACTCAGGCTTTGACGGAAATCCTTTGGGCAGAAGCTGGCGCTGAATCTGGCTGGCGATTTCGACTTCGTGGTCGAGCCTGGCCTTATCGCGCGAGGCGGAAAAGAGGCGTGCATTTTCGATGACGTTGGCCGCTTCACGCGCGAGCGTGCGGAGAACTTCGCGATCGAGCTCGGAGAAGGCGCTCGAGGCGACGTGGCTATCGAGATAGAGCACGCCAAGAAGCTCGCCCTGACGCGCGGAAACCGTGGCGTCGAGCGCTTCGATGAGCGGCAGCTTCTCAACCGGAATGCAGACGACGGTGTGCAGTTCGAGGCGCGCGACGCTCTCCTGCTGGCCCATCGCCGTGTCGTCGCCGGTATCGCTGACGATCAACTCGCGGCGGCTGTTCACCACACGCTTCAATACGCCGGATGAAATTTGCACGAGATTGTGCGGGATGGAATTGTGCTGATTGTCGCGCGCGACCGTTGTGGTCAATTCGCCTTTGGGGTCGGCGAGGAGAAGCACGCCTCGCTGCGTGCGTGTGAGTTCGATCGCGGCGTCCACGACGGTCGTCAGCACGTCTTCGAGCGATAAGCCGGTACCGAGCGTTCGCGCCACTTCGAGAAGAACGCCGAGATGATGGAGCTCGCGTGAGCCCGATTGCGTGGGCGCGGGCGCGTCGACTTTATCGATGAGCTCCTCGAGCGTGGCCGCATCGCCGACGTATATGAAGCGGTAAGAATCCGTCATTCCGAAATCGACGTTGTCTTTGGGTCGAAGCTCGTGGCGGAGAACTTTTTCGCTGTTGACGTAGGTGCCGTGGCGGCTGCCCATGTCTTCGAGGACGTACTCGCCATCCGCCGCGACGATGCGCGCCTGCTGGCGGCTGATGCGGCTGTCGCGAAGGGTCAGCTCGTTGCCGGCCTGCCGCCCGATGCGGAAGGGCATAGTGATAATTTCCACTTCGCGGCGAGCACCGCCGGGTTCTATCAGAATAATTCTAGGTGCGCGGGCCATGGGTGATTTCGCTGCCCTGGTCACGCAGAGCTGACCGCTCGCGCGCCCAAGGGGCGAATGCAACGCTCATGGTAGGTAAAGACGCGCTCGATGTAAATAGCTTCAGCCGAGCCGGCGTGCTTGGCGCGGAAACACCAGGGGTATGCTTGCGCGGTTATCGGTCCTCATGTAAGGTTTCAGCACTTGTTCCGGGGTCAGCTTGGCGAATCATTTTGCGCTTGCCCGCAATCATCGCAGAGAACGGATTGCGGCCGGTGCGAGCGCGCGTGACGGAGTTCACTCCAACACATTTTCTTCGGATAGATGGAGGAGGCGATCGTGAAAGGGTTCAAGCAGTTTCTCTTGCGCGGCAATGTTGTCGATCTGGCGGTCGGCGTGGTGATCGGAGCGGCGTTCGGCTCGGTGGTGACAGCCATGGTGAAAGATTTGCTCACGCCGCTGATTGCCGCGGTGGTCAAGGCGCCCGATTTCTCAGGACTTTACTTCACACTGAATGGCAGCAAGTTCCTCTATGGCGAATTCGTCAACGCCGCGATTGCATTCGTCATCGTTGCCACAGCCGTGTATTTCTTTGTCGTATTGCCGATCAACGCGCTCATCGCGCGCGCCAAGCGCGAACCACCGGCGGATCCTACGACGAAGAAATGTCCGGAATGCCAGAGCGAAATTCCGATCGCGGCGCGCCGCTGCGCGTTCTGCACCTCCGTGATATCCAGCTAGGAACTTCGGTCCGGCAGAAACTTCTGCAAGGAATTGCGGTTCAAGCGGATCGCGCTTCGGTTTGTTCCCGCTCCCACGCGTTGCTGAGACGGCGCGTGGTCTCGCGCAATCTTACGGCGAGATCGAAGACAGTCTCGACGCGCTGCAGCAGGTTTGGGGCGAGCTTATCGCGGGAATGCTCGAGAAGAAGTTCGGCGTTTCCGAGAATCCCCGTCAGAGGATTGTTGAACTCGTGGCGCAGGATGGACGCAAAGTCCGGGGGCAGCTCGCCCCACGGCAAGCTTACCGGTGAATCCGCAAGCTCGGCCCATCGAAGCCGGCGCGCGATGAACGGGGCCACCAGTGAAACAAATTCACCTACATTAGGAACGAACTCAACGTCGCCTTGGGCGATCCAATGCGCGAGCTCGGCTTGACGCCGGGGGGCCGCGAGCACGATGACGGGCGATGATTCGGTAAGCTGAAGCAACGTCTCGCCGAGAGTCGCCGCGTCCAGTATGGATTCATCGAGAAGCGCGACTGCCGCAATCTCCCGCCGGAGACAATCGCGAAGGTCTCTCAAGTTGCCGCAAACGGTAAATCGAATGCGCTGAGGCCGATCTTGCGCGGCGGTCGTTATGGCCATTGCCACGGTCTGATCGCGAAGGCCGAGGACAACGTGGTGATCGGGAAAAGCGAGGCTTAGATTTGTGCGTTTCACTGCGTGTTCTCGACCTCCAAGTCGTTTGCGGCTACCTCGTGGGGGCGCGTGAATGGCCCGCCACCAGTTTCCGCAGCATCCTTTTCGAGGAGACGGTTCACGGCGATTTTGAGCTCCTCGAGGAGAAACGGCTTGTCGAGGTGGGGCAGATTAAGAGGGTCGAGAAAATCGCGCGTGCGCGGAGCGAGCGTATCGCCGGTGATGAACAGAATTTTGTCGCGCAGTGGACTTCCGGCACGCACGAGCGATTCGTAAAACGCTTGGCCATCGAGACGCGGCATGCGCAGGTCGCAAATAATGGCATTGTAGCGATTCCGCGAAAGCCGCGCGAGGCCTTCCTGGCTATCGAGCACGGCATCTACGTCGTGGCCTTCCTCGGTGAGGACGTCAGCGATGAGGTGCGCGACGGTTGGCTCATCTTCGACCACCAGAATGTAACCTTTGCTCGAGCCTCGGCGCGGCGCTGCCTCTGGAACCACTTCCTTGGTTGGCTCAATCGCAGTCACCGCGGCAATCGGCAACTCCACGAGAAATCGCGCGCCGCCGCCGGTGCGATTTTCAAAGGAGATTTCGCCGCCATGCTGGTGGACGATGCCGTAAACGATCGAAAGGCCGAGGCCCGTGCCTACGCCGGATGGTTTCGTGGAGAAGAACGGGTCGAATATTCGAGAACTGATCTCGGGAGGAATTCCAGGTCCGTCGTCCGCGACTTCCATCGAGACTCGTTGCGCCGCGGAACAGAACGTACGGATGCGAACGTGGCCCGAGCCGCGGCTCTCCAAGAGCGCTTGCTCGGCATTGACAAGCAAATTCAAAAGGACCTGCTGCAACTGGAATGGATCAGCCATTGTCGGGGGCAGATCCCGCGCGAGAGAGGTCTCGACGATGATGTTTTCGATTTTCAGTTCGTAGCTCCGCAGCGCGAGGGTGCGTTCGACAATTTCATTCAAGTTCGCGCGGGAGCGCTCGGGCTTATTCTCGCGCGCGAAGAATAGGAGATTCTTCACGATCCGGCGCGCCCGTTCGGCTTCCTGATAAATGTGCTTCGTTTCGGTGAGGTGGACGGGCAGCAGGCCGCGGCCTAGAAGAAGCTGAGCGTAACCCATGATCGCCGTAAGCGGATTATTCAGCTCGTGGGCGATGCCGGAGACAAGCTGGCCGAGCGCCGCCATTTTTTCCGTCTGCAGGAGATTCGATTGGAAATTACGCCGGCTGGTAATGTCCTGATAGATTTCGAGCCAGGCCACCACACGACCGAGAATATCTTCGACCGGCCGGCAAGAACGCTCGATCACGCGACAAGTCGGCTTCAACAGCTCCAACTCGTCGACGGCCGGTTTATGATCGCCGTCCCGGCTCGCACGCGAGCGAAATGAGAGTGATTTCACGGTGCGCAAACGATCCCCGAGAAGCAGCTCCAAATTCTCGATTTTGCCTGACCGGCGCGCTTGCTTCCACTCGAGTCCGAAAAGTTGCGCAAATGCAGGATTCAGAAATCGAATTCGCCCCGCCAGGTCGAGCAGCAGCACCCCCGCCGGAACCGCGTCGAGAACGACACGAAGCTCCGCTTCGAGCTGCCTTGACATCGGAGAATCTTCGACACCCATCTTGGGTGGGAGTGATCCCGGCGCGCGATTACTGGATTCCACTGTCTCTCGCATCGACGGAGCTACCAGCGGGCGTTGACGATCCCATAACTGCAAAGCAAAGCGATGGAGATGGTGATGGCATACTCGATGACACGACGGGCTGTATTGCGGATAGCACGCGAGTTGTATTTCATACATCCCCCACGCGTATTACTGCAAAGTTCTGACCAAGTTTACGGGGAAGTTAAGCCGCTTGTAATCAGGTCAATGGGATGAGGAGAGTACGGACGCCTCGGCGCGCATTCCTGTTTTGAAACCCGTCCGTCCCTAAATAGGAACGGCCAATACAAAACGAAATGTTTCGCTCGGAGGTTCGGACCGTCCGCGTCGGCAGAGACAGCTGGTTTTGTTAGCTGGCTTTGTTAGTGGGGCGCGCTCAGGTTCTCGGGGAGCGACTGCGCCCCGTATTCCTTGAGCTTGCGATACAGAGTGGTTTTGCCGATGCCGAGCATGCGCGCGGCGGCAAGTTTGTCGCCGCCGGACTCGCGAAGCGCGCGAAGAATGGCTCGGCGCTCGAGTTCCTCAAGCGGCATCATTTCGTCCTTTTCCGGAAAGCGATCAGAAGAACCGAACTGAAGGCTCGACGGCAGGTCCGCGATTTGCAGAATGGGGCCGGAACTGAGGGCGACCGCGCGCTCGATGGCATTTTCCAGCTCACGGACGTTGCCCGGCCAATCATAAGCGATCAGGCGCGCCATGGCGTCGCTCGAAATGGTATTAATCCGCGTTCCGGTCTGGGTGAATTTCTCGAGAAACGCGTTCACGAGAAGAGGAATATCCGTATTTCGCTCGCGCAACGGCGGCAACTTGATTTGTACAACGTTCAAGCGGAAAAAAAGGTCCTGGCGAAACGAACCGCTGCGGACGGCGCCTTCGAGGTCGCGATTCGTCGCCGCGATAACGCGCGCGGATATCGTGACGCGTTCGGTAGAGCCGACGGGCTTGATTTCGCGCTCCTGCAGGGCGCGCAAAAGTTTGGCCTGCAAGTCGATCGGTAAATCGCCGATTTCGTCGAGAAAGATCGAGCCGCTGTCGGCCGCTTCGAGCAAACCCTGTTTGTTCTGCACGGCGCCGGTAAACGCGCCCTTCACATAGCCGAAGAGCTCCGATTCGATCAGCGTGGGCGTGAGCGCCGAGCAATCCACCGGAACGAACGGCTTGTTCTGGCGCGAGCCCATATAGTGTATGGAACGCGCGACAAGTTCCTTGCCGGTACCGCTCTCGCCCAGAACCAGAACCGGATAGTTGTGTTTGCTGACCTTTTCGATCAGTTTGTAGACGCGCTGCATCTTCTGGGAAAATCCGATCAGCCCGCCGAAATCCCGGCGCGTGCGCAATTGTTCGCGCAGGACGCGATTTTCGTTGTCCATCTCGAGCGAACGCACGAGCCGGTTGAGCTTGCTGCGCAAGTCATCGATCCGGAAAGGTTTGGTGACGTAGTCCGCGGCGCCGAGGCGCGTGGCTTCCACCGCGGTGTCAATCGTGCCGTACTGCGTCAGCACGATCACCGCCGTCTCCGCATAATGCTCGCGAATACGTTTCAGGAGCTCGATCCCGCCGAGTTGAGGGACGCGCAGGTCGGTGAGGACGATGTCCACCGGCTCCTCGTCGAGGATTTCGAGGGCGGCCTCGGTTGTCGGGACGGCCGACGCCCTATATCCGGCTTCGGTGGCCACGTCGCAGCAAAGGCGCCGCGTGGCGTCTTCGTCATCAACAACCAGGATTTCAATCGTAGCTCGGCGGTCGGCCAACGCAACTGTGTCAGTGCTCGCGCTCAATTCGGCACCCCTTTGCGTATATCCCGTGGATTACCAATTCGAGTGCAAGCGGCGAACCAAATCAGGAAATCGCCGCAGTTGGCGTGTTGTGAAAGACTTAGCGTGATTCTTGTCGCTTTCGCCGGAGGGGAATGTATTCCCAATTCGACATTCGGAACAATCAGGATTTCTACGGACTCTTCGGAAGAATCTGATTCGAAGCAAGATGCCGATTTGGTACGGTGCAGAAAACCAATGCGGGAAAGTTGTGCCAACCTCGAAATGTATTTCGGTGAACGAAATGAATTTCAGGTTGGTGCTAGCGATTCGAGCTCGAAACAGATGCTGTCGTCTTTCGTCCGCCTGATGTGAACGCGTGTGTCACGCAATGACCCTCGTCCCCCCTGGAATCTCTGGAGTGACACGACGGCGATATGCTGCATCTGATTTGTTGCCGGCATCCCACCGGCGTGGAACCGGAATACAGAACAGTTGAAATTCGTCGCCCGCGAGGGCGCATGTCATGGAGGAAATATGCGAAACGCAGCTTACTGGATGCTGACGTTCCTACTTTGCGCGGCCAGCCAGCCCGCTGGGCTTCGCGCACAGCAGCAGTCCGCGACTTCATCGGTCACACAATCAAACGGCACCGGAGCGTCCATCGGCCAATCGAGTGGCCAGCCGAACGAATCGCCATCGGAGATTCCCACGGGGACGCGATTTCTCGTCGCGTTGCAAAAAGATATGAGCACGAAAAACGCGAAGGCGGGCGAGCGTTTCGTCACTCGATCGCTCGATCCGCTCACCGCGCCGGATGGCACATTTATTCTAAAAGGCGCGGAAGTACGCGGCCACGTGAGCCGCGTTGAGCCGGGAGGGACAACCGGCCGCGCGCGCATCTGGCTGAGCTTCGATGATATTCAAGCGCCGGGCCGACGGCTCCCCATCGTCGCGGAAGTGACGCAAGTGCCGGGCGAGCATTCCGTCAAGCCCGGCGAGAACAAAGAAGGCGAAATCGAAGCGCGAACCAGCGCGGGCACCCGGGAATTTCAAGCGGCCGCAGCCGGAGCAGCGATTGGCGCTTCCGCTGGAGCCGTGAAGGGCGGGCCGAAAGGCGCGGCGATGGCTGCCGCAGTCGGGGGCGTCGCGGGATTTCTCGCGGCTTCCGGCATCGGCCAGGAACTCGACTTGATCGAAGGCACGAAACTCGAGCTTGAGCTGCTTCGTCCGCTCGCCCTCGGACGGCGTTAAGGCCGAATCGCGGTCCAGACAATCGAAAATTGCTGCGCACCGGCTGCTGGAGACCTCTCCCTGCGGAAAGTTGGGGCGCGTTCGGCTTGGCTTTCCCGCCCCCTGCTGATACATTCGAGAATTGACCATGCCAGAGAATATATCCCCTCTACGTATCCTCATTGTCGAGGATGAAGAAAACGCGCGGAAAGGCTACGAAGCGCTGCTACACCGCTGGAATTACGACGTTCTCGGCGTTGGAAGCGGTGAAGACGCTCTCGCGCGAATGGGAGAATTCCAGCCCGGCGTAATTCTCGCGGACGTCGAGCTGCCGGGAATGAACGGAATCGAGCTTCTCGAGCGCCTTAGCCAGGAAAAAGACGGGGTTCCGGTGATCATCATCACGGGCCGCGGCAGCGATGAGCGCGTGGTGCAAGCGATCGAATCCGGCGCGTTTTGGTATATCGAAAAGCCGCTGAAGCCACCGGTGCTGAAGTCGCTGCTCGATCGCCTGGTGGCGATGCTGCGCGACCAACGCGCCGTCGCGTCACTCACGCGGGAGCTGCGCGACGCCGGAAAATTGGGAAGTCTCGTCGGGGCATCGAAGCCGATGCAGGAAGTGATGCACCAGATCGAGATGGCCGCGCCCTCGACGGCTTCGGTGCTCATCACCGGCGAGACGGGATCCGGGAAAGAAATGGCGGCGCGGACGATTCACCAACTCTCTCCACGCGCCGAACGGCCGTTCGTCGCTATCAATTGCTCGGCGATCCCCGAATCGCTGATGGAGAGCGAGATTTTCGGACACGAGCGCGGAGCGTTCACCGGCGCAGCTGAGCGGCGGCTCGGCTGCTTCGAATTGGCGGACGGCGGCACACTGCTTCTCGATGAAATCGGCGAGATGCCTGCTCCCACGCAGGCGAAACTTTTACGCGTGCTGGAAGACCACAAAGTCCGGCGCCTGGGGAGCAAATCGGAGACGCCGATTGACGTGCGAGTGCTCGCCGCAACGAACAAGGACCCGCAGCAGGCGGTTTCCAAGGGCCAGTTGCGCCAGGATCTTTATTTCCGGCTGAATGTTTTCCACATTCATTTGCCGCCCCTGCGCGATCACAAGGAAGATTTGCCCGGGCTCGTGGAATATCTTTTGAAAGAGGTCAACGCAAAACACGGGCGGCAGGTGGCCAGCATCGGGGCCGAAGTGATGGATCTATTCAAGTCGTATCCGTGGCCCGGAAACGTGCGCGAACTTCGCAATGTGATCGAGCGCGCCGCGATTGCGTGCGACCGGGGCACGATTGGCCGGCAGCACTTGCCGGCCGACTTCGGCCACGCGGCGGTGACGGAATCTTCCGAGCTTTCGGGCCTGCGCTTCCCGGTGGGAACAACGGTGGACGCCGCGGAGCGCGAACTCATTCTTCAAACGCTGGCAGCCACGAACCAAAACAAGACCCGAGCGGCCGAATTGCTCGGGATCAGCCTCAAAACCCTGCACAACAAACTGAAAGAGTACGAAGTGCTGCACAAGAATGCCACTGAGTCTTAAGACCAAGTTCACGCTGACGACTTCGCTGGTCGTGCTCGTGGTCGTCGCGCTCGTGTCGTGGCTGTACTTGGCGCGTCTGACGAACATCGTCATCCGGCAGGC
>Ga0302325_10003497_pt1 | contig 36985 bp, 23 predicted proteins | sample Palsa_T0_2_FD_201948 | JGI IMG/M metagenome (GOLD analysis project Ga0302325, IMG submission 201948) | Peat permafrost microbial communities from Stordalen Mire near Abisko, Sweden - Palsa_T0_2 | ecosystem: Environmental > Terrestrial > Soil > Palsa > Peat permafrost | place: Sweden: Abisko...
GGCTGAGTCCGGTGGACTGGCCTTTCCTCAGGGGCTAAAGCCCCGTTGATTTTTCGGGCCTTACGTACGGGCTAAAGCCCATACCCTTCAAAATTGATAAACGATCATCTGTGTGAGACACACCGCTAGATAGGAGTAGAAGCAATACCCACCCGCCGGTTTTGGCCTGCAAAACCCGCGCGTAACGCGCCAAACCAGGAGTTCTGCCACCGCCTGAGCGATTCAGACCATCCTCTCCAATGCAATTCGTTTTAGCTTGAAGGTTGAAGTCTGGAGATAGTGCTGGGAATACGGAGGGACTTTGAGTTAGCAGCTCAGATCCGTTTCGCTCTAAGCAGATTTTCCTGAAGGCTCATTGCTGGCGAGAGAAACACGTACCTCGCTGCAAGTCCTGGGATGCGCGGATTTGATTCTGAGGGCGGCCGCGCGATCGAGTATCCATGGCACGGCGTTTCGGGGACGCCACACACGAACGCGATAGGTGGTTTCCAATGAAGACTTTTCGTATGCGGTTCCTCAGTTTAGCTCTCTCGGCTGGAACTCTCCTGGTTGGCGCACTTATCTCCATGCCGGCGGCAACGTTCGCGCAGGTCTCAATCGGTGTCAGCGTCAATTTTGCGCCTCCCGCTCTGCCGGTGTATGTGCAACCGCCATGTCCGCAGCCGAACAACATGTGGACACCCGGCTACTGGGCCTGGGATGGCAGTAGCGACTACTACTGGGTTCCTGGAACCTGGGTCGCGGCGCCACAACCCGGCTATCTCTGGACGCCCGGCTATTGGGGCTATGGCGACAACGGCGCTTACGTCTTCAATGAAGGCTATTGGGGGACGGAAGTCGGCTTCTACGGCGGCGTTAACTATGGATTCGGCTTTTTCGGTGGCGGCTTTGCCGGCGGTGAGTGGCGCGGCGGACAATTCGCCTACAACACAGCCGCGGTATCCGTAAACACGACCGTGATTCGGACGACTTACATCAATCGAACCATCATCAACAACACCACCATCATCAACAACGGTCACACCAGCTTCAACGGCGGACCGAATGGAGTTACCGCGAGGCCTACCGCCCAGCAGCAAGCTTTCGCCAGACAGACTCACCTGAAACCAACCGCGGTTCAATTGCAACAGCGGCAGGTTGCAAGGGAAGATAAGGCCAATTTTGCTTCCGCAAATCATGGCGTGCCCGCCCACGCCGCACTGGCGCGTCCTGCTACCAGCGTCGCCGAGCTGCAACGAACTGCGGTGAAAGCGAAGGCTGCGCCTGGGGCGAGGCCGTATGTAGGTCGTCCGGCGGCTACTGCAGCGCGTTCCGCGGAAGCGCCGAAATCCGCGACCAGAACCCCTGCCGCGGCCCGCACAGCGCCGGCAGAGAAGCCTGCTGCTCACCCCGCGCCAGCGGAGAGGGCCGCAAGGCCTGCGGCTAAGTCCGAGGCCGAGAGGCGCCCGACGGAACCAACTTCGCGCGCCAGTACGGCACCGAAACCTGCGGCTCGTCCGGCTCCCGCTAGGCCCGAAACCGAAAAGCGTTCCACTGAATCAACTCCGCGCGCCACCACAACGCCGAAACCGGCTACTCACACCGAAACCACAGAAAAGCCGGCAAGACCCGCCCCGAAGCCCGAGACGGAAAAGCGATCAGCCGAGCCCACTCCGCACGCCAGCACAGCACCAAAGCCAGCTACTCACTCTGAGCCTGCGGAAAAGCCGGTGAGGCCTGCGCCCAGGCCGGAAGCTGACAAGCGCCCCGCGGAACCTGCTCCTCATGCCAGCACGGCGCCAAAGCCCGCCACCCACGCAGAGCCGGCAGAAAAGCCCGAGAAGGCAGCCCCGAAGCCGGCGGCTGAAAAGCGTCCGGCTGAACCCGCGCCGCACGCGAGTGCCGCGCCTAAACCAGCCCCGAAGCCCGCGCCGCGTCCCGCTGCGCCTGCCAAGGAGCAGCCAGAAAAGCATCCTCAAAGTTAAGCGGGCAGCAGGGGACATCTTCATCGTCGAGCGGTAAGATGTCCCCATGCGCCTCCGATCTCCCAATTGCCACCCGAAACCCAGGCCGATCGCCTGGGCTGGTATATCGGAGCGCCTTTGGCGCTCAGTTCTGGAAAGTTATCTGGACCGTGGCTGACCGATGCTTCGACGCATTCGGGTTCACTTCGCATCCCGCACCTTGCGCAATCGCTGGCTTTCCGCAAACTCCGTCCGAGCCTTTTCCATTTCTCCTGCTTGCCGGTAGGCGTGGCCCAGCTCGAAATGCACATTCGGATTACTCGGGTCCAGCCGCACCGCCGTCTCAAGTTCCTTGACTCCTTCGGCGGCTTTGCCGCTCTCTTCGAGCGCGCGCCCCAGCTTCTCATGGCAAAGCGCGCTCTTTGCTGCGAGGCTAACCGCCTTCGCGAGAAATGGCACCGCTTCTGGCGCGCGCCCCTGGTCGAGCAAGAAAGCGCCAAGGTTCAAGAACGGCCACTCATCGGATTTTTGCCGGTCTGCCAACCCGGCTGCGGCTCGTAAAGCCGGCTCAGCCAGCTCCGGTCGATTCTCGGCGTCGTAAGCCAGGCCGAGATTCTCTTCCGCCCGCAGGCTGTCCGGCGTCTGCTGTAAAACACGCAGATACATCGCTTCGGCCTCATGAAATTGGCCGCGCGAATAGTAGCAGCGCCCCAGGCTGTACAGCACCTCGACATTCCCCGGTTCCATCCCCACCGCCAACTCCAGCCAATGCACCGCGTCGGTGTAATCGTCCAATAGCACATAGTCCAGCGCCACCGATCGCAATTCGCCGGCATCCGGCTTACGCAGTTTGGCCGCTCGCGTATAGGTCTCCAGCGACTCCTTCGGCTTGTCCTCCAGGCGCAGCATCAACCCCAGGCGGTAGAGCAGTTCCGCCTGGTCTGGATGCGCTGCAATCTCGGCCCGCAAAGCGGCTTCATCCGCCGCCAAAGGAGAAGCCGTGGGAGCATCCCCGGAGATCGACGCTGGATTCTGTGCTGGATTCAACGCGGGATTTGCCGTTTGGGCCGCGCATGAGGCCGCCCACAAGAGCGCCAGCCCATAGCAGCAACTTGTCCGAAGAATCGCCTTCCAATTCGCCACGTCAGTCCGCAGTTGCATTTCCGTCCGCAACAAGTGTACGATGCCGCTCAAGAAAACGTTTGCCCGGATTCGGAGAATTCCCATGCATCGCCTCTTCCTCGCCGCCCTTCTGGTCCTCGCCGCCCCCGTCCAATCCCAAACCCCCAAGGCCCTGACGCTCTCCGGCGACTACCCCATCACCCATGACCCATCCATCGCCAAAGAGGGCAAAACCTACTACGTCTTCGCTACCACATCCAAAGCTCCGGAAGGCCAGTTTCCCATCCGCTGCTCTACCGACCTGCTCGCCTGGAAGAACTGCGGTTACGTTTTCCCGGAAATCCCAGCATGGATCCGCGAAGCCAGTCCTAAGACGCGCGATCTGTGGGCTCCCGACATCTCCTTTTACAACGGTAAGTACCACCTTTACTACGCCTACTCTCGCTTCGGATCCAACGACTCCGGCATCGCCCTGGCCACCAATCTCACTCTCGACCCCACCAGCCCCAAATACCATTGGAACGACGAAGGATTGGCGCTTAAGTCCCAACCTGGCGACGACTTCAACGCTATCGACCCCAATTTGATCCTGGATGGAAAAGGACAGCCCTGGCTCTGCTTCGGCAGTTTCTGGACCGGCATCAAGATGTGCCGGCTCGACCCCGCCACCGGCAAACCTTCAGCCAGCGACTCTACTCTTTACTCACTCGCGCAGCGCGTAGCCCCGCCCCAACCCGAGCCGCCAAAACCCGGACTTCCTGCCAACTGGCAGGCGATCGAAGCGCCCTTTATCGTTCATCATGGGGGCTATTACTACCTGTTCGTCTCTTTCGACCTATGCTGCCGCGGTACCCGGAGCAGCTACCGCACCATGGTCGGCCGCGCGCGCGAAGTTACTGGGCCGTATCTCGACGCAGAAGGAACCCCCATGCTCAAGGGCGGCGGCACGCAGTTGCTCTTTGCCAACAGCCGCTGGCTCGGCCCCGGAGGAGCATCCGTTCTGGTGCAGCCGGAAGGGGACTACATCGTCTTTCACGCCTACGACGCCGAGACTGGCAAGCCAGCGCTGCAGATTTCAACCATTACCTGGCAGGACGGCTGGCCGCAAGCTGCGCTCGGCACCACCGGAGAATCGAAATAGCCTGCAATAAAAAAGGTGGCCGCGCCGTGCGCAGCCACCCGAACTTTTCAGGGATTGATCTCACTCTAGTCTCGTCATGCGCAGATGTCTTGCCCCATTGGGGTGGATTTGCACCCCCCCCGTTCGATGGAGATTCCGCTCCCAAGCAGCCCGCATGACGACAGAAACATGAGAGATATTCGATCTCCGGCCTTCAAATCTTCAGGAAAATCTTGTTTCGGTAGAGCACCAGGTATGTTACCAGCCAGCAAGCTGCCGCGTACGTCAGGCTGAATAGGAACGAAGCCATGGCCACATTCGGAATTACATGCAGTATTCCGTGATACACCCAATCCTGCGTGCCCATGCCTTTTGCGGGATGCCACAAGCCCAGCGAACTTGCTCCGACTTCAGATAACTCATAGGCAAAGATCGCATTTGTTCCAAAGGCCAGCAGAATGGTAGCGAAGAAGCCGCGTTTTCCCGTATCCGGCTTCGAGCTGGTTCGCATATCTCCTATCCACAGGAAGAAGGCCAGCAGGAGCAGACTCCACCCTGCGGCGAAGAGCACATACGAGCTGGTCCAAAGCTTCTTGTTGATGGGGAAGTCGAAGTTCCAGAGGCCGCCGAGCACCAGGCAAGTTACAGACGCAATGGCGATTCCGCGCGTCTTCTCGACCAGGGTCTTTCCGGACTTCAGCCACAGGCCAACCAGTATCCCAATCAGCATGGTTCCCAGCGCGGGAAGCGTGCTCAGCAGGCCCTCGGGATCGCGGGTGCGCTCGTACAAGTGCGGCGCCGAGAAAATTTGCCGGTCCAGCCACGCGACCAAGTTCCGGTTGGGATCGAGCAGTGGAACATCCCGCCCCGGCATTCCAAACCCCGGTACCGGCACAAACTTCATCAGAATCCAATAGCCGACCAGCGCGCCGACCAGAGCCACAACCTTGCTCTTCCATCCGGGGAAGAAGATGTAAAACGACCCGATAATCAGGTAGCAGAGCGCAATCCGCGGCAAAACTCCATAGAAGCGCAGCGTAGCCGGGTGAAAGAACGGGAAGTTGTTCACGACCATGCCGAGCAGGAACAAAATCACCGAGCGCCGCACTACATGGCCCCAGAGCGAAGCCTTGCTTGCTCCAGCGGCCAGCCGCGAAGCTGTCGAGAGGACGGTCGAAACCCCAACCAGCAGCAGAAACGTCGGAAACACGAGGTCTGTTGGCGTGAACCCATTCCACTCCGCATGTTTCATGAACCAGTAAGCGCCGTCGCTGCCGTTGTCGTTGACCATGATCATGAATCCGATGGTCAGCCCGCGCAGCAGATCCACGGAAAGCAGCCGCTTTGGCCGCTCCAGCGTCCTTGCCGTATCCAAACCCTTTGCAGCCACAGCCGGTGTACTCATCAGCGCCTCCATCTCCCAAGTTCACGACTGAAATCTATAAGCCACCAGCATACCCCGGCGAACCCTTAACCGCGAGACTACGCCTGCAAAGTTGTCTCCTTGGGAGGAGCAAGGAGCCTAGTCAGAGAACGGTAATGGAACCCGGTCTCCGCGAGGTTTCGCGAAATTGCAAGAATTGTTTGCGAGATAGGCCTAGCGCAGCTGACTTTCCAGCAGCTTGCGCACGCGCGACTTCGGCTCACCGGGGCGGTAGGCCGGCAACAGCGCCAACCCTTCCTTCGCCGCGCTGCGGGATTTGTCTACCTGGCCGGCGGCGCGGTAGGCCCGCGCCAGAGACTCCCATGCAGAAGCCAACTGGCGATGGCTCATGGTCACGCCGCGTTCTCCGCAATGGACCGCCAAAGCCGGGTCGCGCAGGGTCTCCGGCTCCACTTCCACCGCCGAGTTCCCGGCGTCGTCCAGCGCCATTGCGGAGGCATCCGGCTTGAGCGCTGTCGCTTTCAGGAATTCCATCCCCTGTCGAGACATCCCAGCCCAGTCCCCCGGCTCGCCTAACTCGAGGCCCATCGTACCCACCTTCACCTGCGCGTAGGCGCGGTAGGTCTGCCACCGTTCATTGTTGGGATTCAGCTTCAGCAGCCGGTCCAGAATCCCGATCGTTTCGGCATACAGCGCCTTGCCGGCCTGCAAGTTCCTGCGCCGCTCCGCTACAGGATTGGCCGAGGGCGCAGCCAGCGCCGGAGTCGCCGCATCGTCATACGAACCTGCCTCATCATCCAGCACTACGTCCAGGTCCACCAGCGAACGCTCGTCCAGCGGGTCGGCCTCCACCATCTTCCGGCTTACGGCAATTTCCTTGTCGAAAATCGCCATCGCGTCGGCGTAACGGCCAATCTCTTCGAGGGCATTGGCTTCCTTGCGTTCCACCATTCCCCGTAGTCGTACCATCGACAGATTTTTCTGCTCAGAGGCGGGAAGCGCGTCTGTTCGCGCCATGGCAGTCTCAAACTCTTTCAGAGCCTGCGCTGGATCGTTATCCATCTCCACGGACCCGATTTTCATCCCCATAATCGCCAATCCGCGCTTGCAGCGCACAAAGTTCGGGTCCACGTTCAAGGCGCGATAATCCAGCTCAATCGCCTGGCGGTAAGCTTTCACGGCGTCTTCGGGATCGTTCATGTTGTTGGTGCCGGGCGCGCCATATTCGTCCCCTAAAGCGGCATAAGACGACGCCGCTTCGGCAATGAGGGGCGCGGGCGTGTGCGGATCGGTCAGCAGCGCATCAAAGCTCCCTGTCGCCTGGTGCATCGCTTCTACGGCTTCGGGCAGGTGAAATGTCTGCCAGAGAATCTCGCTGCGCGCGTCCTCCACCGTGGCCAGGGCGTGCAGCGCATCGCGATCGTTCGAGTTCGCCGCCAGCGGCTCGGCAATGGTCAAAGCCTTTCCCAGACTGGCCAATCCGCCGGCGGGGTCGCCCAGGTTCTGGTCGTACGCATTGCCTTGAATATTCCCCAGCCGGACGTAGGCGTTCACCAGATCGAGCTGCGTCTGCCGGTCGCCCTGGGCGTCTTTCGCCATGCGGTCCAGATGCTCCAATACCCGCGTCACCAGCAGCTTCTGCACTCCCGTCGAGCCGGGCAGCTCCTTGATCGCTTCGTCCAGCTCGGAGAGCAGGCTGTTGCTCAGCTCGCGCAAATCGGCCGAACGCGCTTCCGCCCGGCGCCGTTCCTGGTTCGCTATCCGCGATTGCCACAGCACTCCGGCAACGCCAACGGCCAGCGTCAGCGCCAGCACTGCCGCACCGGCGATCGCCAGCCGGTTGCGCCGGATAAACTTCTCCGCACGGTATCGGAACGTCCCGCGCCGCGCGGCTACTGGCCGCCCGTCCAGGTAATCCTGAATATCGGCCGCCAACTGCTCTGCCGTTCGATACCGCTCCTGAGGCTCTTTGCGCAGCGCCTTCAGCAGAATCGCTTCCAGATCCGTGTCGAGCCGCTGATCTGCGCCGGCTCTGGAACCGGAGACAGCGGTCGGTCTTCGCGGCGGCTCATGGCAGATGACTCGGATCAATTCCTGCTGGTTCAGATCCTTGATCTCGTAGGGCAGGCTGCCGGTGAGCAGAAGATAGAGCAGCACTCCCAGAGAATAGGTGTCGGAAGCCGTTGTAATCGGATTCCCCAGCACCTGCTCCGGGCTTGCGTACTGCGGCGTATAGGCCTGAAATCCCTGCCGCGTCAGATCGCCCTCCTGCGCGGCCAGCTTTGGTGAGGTGAGTTTGGCCGTCCCAAAGTCGAGCAGGCGCGGCGTGCCATCTTCGGCCACGAAGATGTTGTCCGGCTTCAGATCGCGATGGACAACCAGATTCTGGTGGGCAAACTGCACTGCCTCACAGACGCCGATGAAGAGCTTCAGGCGCTCCCGCATCCCAAGCTTGCGCGCGTCGCAAAAGCGATGGATTGGCGTGCCATCCACGTACTCCATTGCCAGGTAAAGATCGCCTTCGACCGTTACTCCACCATCGAGAAGCCGCGCAATGTACGGGTGCTGCAACCCCGCGAGAATCTGCCGCTCCTGCTTGAATCGTTCGCGAAAGAAATCCGTCGCCAACGGCAGATCGATCAGCTTGATTGCCACGCGCTGGTCGAACTGGCCGTCCACTCGATGCGCAAGATACACCGCGCCCATGCCGCCGCGCCCGAGCAGCCTATCGATCTCATATGGCCCCACGCGCCGGCGCTCCAGCGAGGCTGCGCCGCCGGTCTCCGAGCGCCCGCGCCGCGACGCCGTCAACTGCTCTTCCGCTTCGCAGGCCCGCAGGAGCGCCCGCACTTCGGCTTGCAGAGTTGTGTCCCCACCGCAGCGCTCCGTGACCAGAGAGTCGCGCGCCTCCGCCGGAGCATCCAGGGCCTCGTTGAAGATGGCCTCGATGCGGACGAAAGTCTGAATTGCTTCGTTCGACAAAGGAATGACCTCGGGGATTGCGGTGCTGAAGCTTCACCAATCCTGCCTGAGACTGCGCAAAAGGCGCGCGAAAAGCCTCACTTGGCGTTCGCAATCCTTTTCAGTCATCGCCTTCGCCAGAGTCGGGACCGGCGCCGCCCTCCGGATGGATCTTCCGGTAGAGCCAGCTCTTGATGAACTTCAAATCGCGATCCACCTTGGCCTTCGAGACATTCATGAGCGCCGCCGTTTCTTCCGTCGTGCAGCCCAAAAAGTAGCGAAGCTCGATCAACTGCACTTTATATGGGTCGATCGCCGCCAAGTCTTCGAGCGCCTGGTGCAGATCCAGCAGCTCCGGGCTGCCGATATGAATCCACGCAAGATCGTCGCTCAGCGGTACACGCTGCATTCCGCCGCCGCGCGACTGCGCCTGATTCCCGCGCGCGTGGTCGATCAGGATCATCCGCATCACCTTCGCGGAAAACGTGTAGAAATGCCGCCGGTCTTCCCACGCGGCCTTTTTCTGGTTCAACAGGCGCAGATACAGCTCATTGACGAGCGAAGTCGCTTGAATCACATCCGGATTCCGCTCCCGCCGCACATACGCCGCGGCCACCTCGCGCAGGTGCGGATAGACCAGCGGCATCAGCTCTTCAAACGCCGTGGATTCGCCGTCCTTCCACTTGGCCAGGAGTACAGTAATCTCTCCCTTGCCCGGCTCAACCGCCATCGATCCCGACCTCTGGTTCACGAATGGAATTAGAAGCCAAGCGTATCACTTTCGCAGGGAAATTTGGCCAAGAATCATCCGGGACCAAGCGCAAAAAGACTGCCGTCATCCCAGTCGCAGGCGTAGTGGCCTGTTATGAAACTTGACGATACGGAGCCAATCCGGCTGGGAGAAAGCAATCCGGATACGGATCGCTTAGCCGGGGACAAGGCAATTTGTGGAGATGTTTCCGAACGATTCGGAAAGCTGGAGTTGGGCGAATCTGGCAAATCTGTATGTGCAGTTGGGGCAGTATGCGCAGGTGATCGACGCCGGAGAACATGCGCTGCGGGTCGATCCCCATTCGGCTCCGGCGGCGCGGGTGCTGGCGCAGCAAAAGCAAACCAGCGCGGCAAAGGCCGAGTATTTGTTTTTCTTTCAGGCGTGGAAGGACGCGGATTTGCCGATGCTTGTGGCGGCGAAGCGGGAGTACGGGCGCGTTCCCCCGCCCACAGGACCGTAACCGAAGCGGATTCGTTGACTTTTGAAACGCTCAGGCCGGAGATTGTAGCTAGCCTTGCTGCGACAAGGTCTGCAGCGAAAAACTTTGGTCAATTTTATACAAAGTGTTTTCTATTGGCCAGTTACAGGAAGGACTTTGTCTCTTACACTGATCAGAATAGTGGCATAGGAGATTATGCAACGTTCTCTTTTTTCCCTGTTACTGTGGTTCTGTCCTGTGGCGTTGGCTGCCCAGGTTGCCGGTCCGCCTCCCTATGAGATTTTTGCCGGCTACTCCTGGCTGTCGAACTCGTTCAACGGAGTGCCGGGGTCGCGGCAGCCGCTGAATGGCGAAGAGGCGAGTCTGGCATTCCCTGGGTGGCACGGGCTGCGGGTGAAGATCGATGTTGCGCGCTACTCGGGTACCAACCTCGGCGCGAGCCAGAATGCGGTGTTCATCATGGGCGGCGGCCAGTACGAGCACACCTTCCATCATGAACGCGTCTTTGGGCAGGCGCTGTTTGGCGACGTGGGAATGAATCGTTATTGGGGTCCGAATGGGACGCCGGGCGAAACGGCATCGTTTGTTACGCAACTCGGGGGCGGCGTCGATACGCCGGTCAGCCGCAACTTCGCGTTCCGGGTGGAAGGGGATTGGCGGAACGAGAACCTGGCGCTGATCAAGGCGATCAATAACGTGCTGCCCTATCGAGTACCGGGGCTGCCGCAGAACTTCTTCGGCATTACCGCGGGACTGGTGTGGCTGCCGCACGCCGAGTCGCCCGCTTCCGAACCAGGTCAGCACAAGGAGCAGCCGGAGAGCGAGTTGACATTGGAAGGGATCAATTCATTCGGACACATTCACATCTTTGCCAATAGCTGGTGGAGCTATCTGCATGTGGGCGGGATCGAGTACGACCGGCACTCGTGGGGCAGGTTCATCGGCGCGCGCCGGGATTATGTGGCGGAAGTGCTGCCGGTCGCGATTCTGCGCCAGCCGAACGGCACGAACGTGTACGGCATTAGCCGGTTGAGGACCTTCGAGTCGATCTACGGTCTCGGCATCTCGCCGGTAGGCATGAGGCTGATGTGGCTGGACAAGAAACCGGTCAGGCCCTACTACACCGTCAAAGGCGGATTGCTCGCGTTCGATAAGAAGGCGACTTCGCAGGACGCCGCGTATCTGAACTTTTCGCTGGAACAGTCGGTCGGCGTTCAGGCGCGGGTGACGGACCGGGTCGACGTACGCGCGGGCTTTGAGGTCTTCCACTTCTCCGACGCGTTTATCGTTCCCAGCAATCCGGGATTGGACTCGATGACGTATACGGGCGGCATCACGATGCATCTGGGAAAACTGGGCGAGCAGCCGCTGTCACAGTAACGTCACAATCATATTGAGCGGCGCGCGACGCGTTACACTTATTTTCGATAGATAAGTTTGTCGTTCTGGACGACCATGTGTCGTCTTCCAGCAATTTAGTGCAGTATCTTGAAGAGCCGGGCCCGGAGAGCGGCCCGCTTACGGTCTTAGGATGCAAATGAAGTCGATGATTGCGCTTATAACGTTGACCCTGGCCTTCGGTACAGGGATGCTTGCAGGCCAGACAGTACACCTGCCCACCAGCAAGGAATTGATCGGCGAGATACCGGGGCATCCACAGCGGCTGAACAGCCTGCCCATGTCGATGGCTGTCTCTCCCGATGGACGCTATGTGGTCACGGTGAATGCGGGTTATGGGACGTTTGAGTCGAACTATGACCAATCCCTTGCGGTATTGGATACGCAGACTGGAAAGATTGCCGACTTTCCCGATGCGCGGACGGCAGAGCGGGCCAAGCAGACGCTCTATTCTGGATTGGCATTCAGCCGCGATGGCAGCAGGATCTTCGCCAGCATGGGTTCAACGACCGACCCGGCGGGCTCGTTGGGCAAGGATGGTTCCGACACCGGAAGCGGCATTGCAATGTACAGCTTTCAGGACGGAAAGGTTGCGCCAATCGGCTTTCTGAAGCTGCCCTTGCAGCAGCTTGGGCCGGGGCGCAAGACGAAGCTGATTGGCGGCGTAGATGGGGACAAAGGAGAGCCGTTTCCGGCAGCGATTGCGGTCCTCGGCACGGCTGGCGCGGAGAAGCTGCTGGTGGCGGATAACTTGTCCGACGATGTGTTGCTGATCGACCCAGAGAGCGGAGTTGTCGAGAAGCGCTTCGACTTATCGGAGAGCGATGCGGTTCCTTCGACCTTTCCAATTGCGCTGGCTGTTTCCAAAGATGGCGCGCGGGCGTTTGTGGCGCTCTGGAATGCCTCCGAGATCGCAGAACTGGATCTGGCTAAAGGAACGGTAGGACGCAAGCTGGCTTTGCTGAAGCCGTCGAGTCCGGTAGCGCCGGGGACGCATCCCTGCGACTTGATGCTATCTCCGGATGGAAAGACGCTGTATGTCGCTCTGGCGAATCGCGATGCCGTAGCCGCGGTCAATGTAGGTGCGCGCGAGTTCGCGGTGAAGGGTTACTTCGATACGCGGCTTCCGGGGCAGAGTTACTTTGGCGCGGAACCGGAGGCGCTGGCGCTGAATGCCGATGGAAGCCGGTTGTATGTTGCCAACGCCATTACCGATGCGATTGCAGTGATCGACACAGGCAAGCTGACCGCAAAGGCTGCGAAAGAGGGGATGGTGGAACCGGCGGGGTTTGTGCCGACCGAATGGATGCCGATGTCGATGGCGTTTTCCGGCGGCAAGCTCTATGTCGCCACGGCCAAGGGCAAAGGCACGGGACCCAATAACTTTCCGCAACGGATACCGGAGGGAGCCACTGCAACCAGGCGCCTGCAGAGCCCCACGAGTTACATCGGCACACTGCTCTATGGCTCCATGGCGACGCTCGATGCAGCGGAAATGGACCGGGAACTGCCGCGCTGGACTCCGGTCGTGCTGGAGTCGAACCGGATGAAGGCGGCGCAGGAAAAGATTGCGTTTGCGGACGCTAAACCGGATCGAATCAAGCATGTGATTTATATCATCAAGGAAAATCGCACTTACGATCAGATCCTGGGCGACCTGACGAAGGACGGCAAGAAGGTTGGCAACGGCGAAGCCACTTTGACTATGTACGGCGAGGCCATTACGCCCAATGAGCACAAGCTGGCTCTTCAATTTGGGGTTCTGGACAATTTCTTCGATTCTGGCGAGGTTTCGGGTGACGGGCATGTCTGGTCCACGGCTGCGATCGGCACCGATTATCTGGAAAAGACCTGGCAGCAGAGTTATCGCGGCGGCGAGCGGACTTACGATTTTGAGGGCGTAGTGGCGGAGGGTTATCCGCTCCTCCAAAAGATCCCCGATGTGAATGAGCCGAATAGCGGCTATCTGTGGGGCGACTTGGCCGCGCACCACAAGACGTATCTCCACTTTGGCGAGTTTATCTCTTCGACTTTCTGCGACGAGAAGAAGACGGCAAATCCGCAACAGGGGCCGATGTTGAAGGGCCGCGATTGTTCGGAGAAAGCGATTGCACCCGGCGCCGCGATACCGGACGAGTGGGGCGGCGGAGTGAATAAGTGGCCCTGGCCGATTCCATTGATGGCAAGTAACATTGCGACCAAGCCGGAGTTAGTCGGGCATTTCGCGGAAGAGGCGCCGGACTTCAATCTGATGATTCCGGATCAGATTCGCGTGAACATCTTTGAGCGGCATTTGAAGCAGTGGGTTGCGGATCGCGAGAGCGGCAAGGATACGATGCCGAGCTTCGTGATGCTGCGCCTGGGCAACGATCATACGGCGGGAACGCGCCCGGGAGGGCCTACGCCGAAGTCTTCCGTCGCGGATAACGATCTGGCCGTGGGACGCGCGGTGGAAGCGATCTCGCATTCGCCATTCTGGGACGATACGGCGTTCTTCATCCTTGAAGATGACGCGCAGAATGGCGCCGACCATGTGGACGCGCATCGCAGCGTGGCGCTGGTGGTGAGCAAGTATGCACCTCATGCAGCCGGCGGAGGTACGTTTATCGACAGCCACTTCTACTCGACCGTCAGTGTCGTGCGGACGATGGAGACGTTGCTGGGACTGCCGCCGATGAATAACAACGATGCGTTCTGTTCGCTGATTGGCCCAGAGTTTTCCGGGGCCGGCGATCAGCCCGCGTTCGATGCCGACTACTCGAACCGCGACAATGGGCTGATTTTTACGGCGAATGCGAAGCGGGCCGCGGGCGCCGAGGAGAGCATGAAGATGGACTTTCGCCATGCGGACCGGGCCGATGCGCAGAAGCTGAATGTGATTCTGTGGAAGGACGCGAAGGGCGATGCGAAGGTGCCGCCGGCACTGATGACAAAGCATAAGAAGATACCCAAGGATGATGACGACGATTAACTCAGGCGTTGCCCCAGCCGCCGCCGCCGGGGGTTTCCAGGCGGAGAATATCGCCCTTCTGGAGTTTGCGGCTGCATTTTCCGGGTAACTCGACCGGCTGACCGCCATTCGCTGGAGTTATGACTGCTTTTCCCGGTGTGCCTGCTTCGCCGTCTTCAAGCCCGTATGGTGAAAACTTTCTGCGGTCGGCTAACAGCGTTACCTGCGCATCGGCCAGGAGCTCGATCTCGCGGATAAGTCCATCGCCTCCGCGGTACTTTCCTTCTCCGCCGGAGCCTTTGCGGTACGCGTAGCGGCGGACGCGGAAAGGATAGGCATATTCCAAGGCTTCGACGGGTGTGTTCAGCGAGTTGGTCATGTGCGTTTGTACGCCGGAGATGCCGTCGATGCCCGAGCGGGCGCCCGCGCCGCCGGCGGTGGTTTCGTAATACGTAAACTGCCGGTTGCTGCGCGGGTCCAGGCCGCCGATGGTGAGATTGCTCATGGTGCCTGCGCTGGCAGCGGGAATGCGCGAAGGAATGGCTTGCGCCAGCGCGCGGAGAAGGACATCGACAATGCGCTGCGAGGTTTCCACGTTGCCGCCCGCGACCGGCGCGGGTGGAAGCGCATTGACGATGGTGCCCTCTGGAGTGATGAGCGTGAGCGGTCGCAGAATGCCGGCGGTTGCGGGTGCGTCGTCCTGGAGCAGGCAGCGCAGGATGTAGAAGCACGCGGACAGCGTGATGGAGCGAACGGCGTTGACGCTGCCTTGGACTTGAGGCGAGGAGCCGGTGAAATCGATGGCTATTTGCGCGGCTTCGGGGTCGATTTGCAGAGCTACCGCTATCTTGATTGGAGTATCGGTAACTCCGTCGTCGTCGAGAAAGTCCTCGGCTTCAAGCCGCCCCGCGGGGCGGGTTCGCAACTGGGCGCGAACCAGGCGCTCGGAGTAATCGAGTAACTCTTCGATGAGCGATTGCAGCTTTGCAGGGCCGTATTTGTCCGATAACTCCTGGATTCGCCGCTCGCCTACGCGGCAAGCGCCAATTTGCGACTGAAGATCGCCTTCCCGCTCTTTCGGGGTGCGGACGTTGAGCAGGATGAGGTCGAGCATTTCCCGGTCGAGAACGCCGCCGCGAACAATGCGGATGGGCGGGATGCGAATGCCTTCCTGAAAGATTTCACTCGCCGGTCCCATGGAGCCGGGAAAACTGCCGCCAACATCGGCGTGGTGGGCGCGGTTGGCTACGTAAAAAGCTGGCGAGTTACCGGAGTCAGTAAACACGGGCAACACCATGGTGATGTCGGGGAGGTGAGTGCCACCGGCGTAGGGATCGTTGAGGATCGCGATATCTCCGGGTGCAAACCGGATAGCCGCAATAGCAGCCTCGACGGACATAGGCATGGAGCCGAGGTGAACGGGCATGTGGTCGCCCATGGCAATGACGCGGCCGAGGCCATCGAAGACGGCGCAGGAGTAGTCGCGGCGCTCTTTGATGTTGGGCGAGAGCGCAGTGCGGCGCAGAGCCGCACCCATCTCTTCCGCGATCGAATGAACGGCGCTTTGGAAGATGGCCAACTCGATCGGGTCGGGCGATTGCAGCGTCATGCGATTGCCTCTTTGGGGATGCTGATGACCAGGTTGGCGTAGCCATCCACGTTGGCATGGCAGGCCGGTGGGAGGACAGTGGCGGAGGTGTATTCGACGATCATGGCGGGGCCGTGAATAATATCGCCGGGGGTCAGTAAATCGCGGCGGTATAGCTTTGCGGGCATGGGTTGGCCGTCGAGGTACATGACTTGCTCACCGAGGCAGGCTGCGTGGCCGTCACCGGGGATGGGCATTGCTTGTTGCGGTAGCCATGGCTCGCCCTGTGCGATCATGCGCAGGCGCAGATTGACGATTTCGACAGGCTTATCGGGATTGCTGAAGCCGTAGCGCTGTGCGTGTAACCGATGGAAGGATTCCATGGCGAGGCTTGGCGCTTGGGAATCGTAGCTTACGTTCAATTCATAACCCTGACCGCGATAGCGAATGTCGAGACTGCGATGGGCCTGGCCCGCGAGTCCTTCGGCCTCAAACTCCGCGGCTGCGCGGCTCTCCAACTCTTGAAAGATAACTTCGATGCTATCGATGCTGCGGCCTTGAAGCATGACGGTGCGGGAGTAATCGCGGACGTGGTGGGCGAGAAGGATACCGACCGCTGAGAGCGCGCCCGGCATAGCGGGGATGAGGACTTTAGGAATGCGCAAGGCTCGGGCCAGGGCGCATGCGTGGAGCGGGCCGCCGCCGCCGAAGGCTACCAGCGCGAAGTCGCGCGGGTCGTGACCGCGTTCGATGGAGATGACGCGGATAGCTTTGGCCATGTTGGTTTCAATCACGCGCAGGATGCCTTCCGCAAAGGCCTCCGCCGACGCGAGCGGGCCTTTGTGCGCGTCGAGAATTTGCGTTGCTTTCGCGCCGTGGAGGGTCACGCCGCCACCCAGGAAACTCGACGCATCGAGGCGGCCGAGAAGGAGATTGGCATCGGTAACGGTGGGCTTGTCCCCGCGGCCGAAGCAGATCGGACCGGGGTCGGCTCCGGCGGATTCGGGACCGACGCGAAGCAGGCCGCCTGCGTCCCAGCGCGCGATAGAACCGCCTCCAGCGCCGACGGTGTGAATGTCGAGCATGGGAACGCCGATGGGAACGCCGGCGACAATGGATTCGCGGGTGAGTTGCGCGCCTCCGTGGGCGAGATCGGCGAGGAAAACGTCGGTCGAGGTGCCGCCCATGTCGAAGCCGATGAGGCGGTCGAAGCCAGCTAGCTGAGCCATGCGGCAGGCTCCGATGACGCCGCCGGCGGGCCCGGACAATACCGTGCGAACGGGCTCCTGCGAGGCCAGGCGCGCGGGGATGATGCCTCCGGAGGATTGCATTACGTCAACACGGCTACCGGCGTGTTGCGACGCCACTTTTTCTTCCAACTGAGTTAGATAGCGCGACATGCGCGGGGCTAGATAGGCGTTGACGACGGTCGTTGCGGCGCGCTCATATTCGCGAAATTCAGGGAGAATGCGGTGCGAGGTGGAGATGGGGAGATTCAGCGTCCGCAGTGCGGCTTCGACACGCCGCTCGGTTTCCGGTTGGGCGAAGGAGAAAAGAAGCGAAATCGCGATCGACTCGGCATCGCTTGCTTGGATTTGAATTAGAAGCTCTTGTAACTCGCTTTCTGTTGGGGCGCGCAGGATTTCGCCCTCGGCGCCGACCCGTTCCGGAACGCCGAAGCGCAGTTCGCGTGGAACGATGCAGATGGGGATGGGCGCAAACCAGTCGTAGAGAAAGGCGCGGGTCTGGCGGCCGATGGCGATGGTGTCTTCAAACCCTGCGGTGGTCACAAAGGCAACGCGGGCGCCCTTGCGCTCCAGCATCGCATTCGTTCCGACGGTAGTGCCGTGCCGGACTTCCAACGCCGCTCCGTTGGCAATTTGGCTGAGGGCTTCGAGGATGGCCTGGGATGGATCGGCGGGCGTCGAAAATACCTTGAGGACGTGGAGTTGGCCGTCCGCGAGGTAGACGCAGTCGGTGAAGGTGCCTCCGGTGTCGATGGCTACGCACATTTGAGTGGATTCCCGCAGATGAATTGGAATTGTTCGGCAAAATGCATGGGTCTTCCCTTTAGACTCTAATGCACGAGCGTACCGGGTGGGAGGGTTGATAGATCGGGCTTTCAGCCCTAGATTCGATCATGTCCCCGTTTACCCGGCCCGATGGGCCGGGCTGGTATAGTGCGCGCCTTTGGCGCTGTGAAAGCATCGCAATTTGGAAAGGTTGCGTAGTCGCATGTTGAGTTGGCTCATTGAAGCTACCGTGGATCAGAAGCGCAGCCTCGCGGCTGCCTTTCTTGGGTACATGCTGGATGCGATGGATGTGATGCTGTATGCGTTCGTGCTGGGGCAGATCCAGAAAGAGATGCATTTTTCGGCTGCGGTGAGCGGGGCGATGATGTCGGCGACGCTGGTGGCGGCAGCGGTTGGCGGAGTGGGCTTTGGATGGGTTGCAGACCGGTTTGGGCGGACGCGGGCGCTGACCTTGAGCGTCCTGATTTATTCGGTGGCGACAGCGGCTTGCGGGTTGACGCATACGGCACTGGAACTGGTCCTCTGCCGTGCCGTGCTTGGACTGGGGATGGGCGGTGAGTGGGCGGCGGGCGCGACGCTGGTGGCGGAGACCTGGCCGGCGGTGCATCGCGGCAAGGCTCTGGCGCTGGTGCAGAGTTCGTGGGCGGTGGGGTATGCGCTGGGCGCGGCGTTGGTGGCCGTAGTGCTGCCGCATTTCGGATGGCGGGCGGTGTTTTTTGCCGGTGTAATTCCGGCGCTTCTCACCTTCTGGTTCCGGCATGGACTGCGCGAGTCTGACGAGTGGACGCGGGAGCGCGCGTCGCGGACTTCGGCGTCGCCGCGGGTTGGGCAGTTGTTTCGCGGAGGGTTTGGGCGGTCGATGCTGGTTTGCTCGACGATGAATGCCTGCGCGCTGTTTGCCTGGTGGGGACTGTTCACCTGGGTGCCGAATTTTCTTTCGCGGCCGGTGGCGGAGGGCGGGCGCGGGCTGAGCATCGTGCAGACTTCGTCGTGGACGATTGTGATGCAGGTGGGGACGTTTCTGGGCTATGTGATCTTCGGCTATATTGCGGACCGGGTGAGCCGGAAATACACCTATATCGGCTATCTGCTGATGGCCGCGGCGCTGGTGCCTCTGTTTGCGCTGGTGCGCGACGCGAACTGGCTCCTGGTGATCGGGCCGCTGGTGGGTTTCTTTGGAACTGGATATTTCAGCGGGTTTGGAGCGATTGCCAGCGAGTTGTTTCCTACCGAGTTGCGCGGGACGGCATTGGGGTTCGCCTACAACATTGGACGGGTGGCGAGCGCGGCTGCGCCGTATCTGATCGGGGCAGTTTCTGAACATGCAGGGTTGAGTTATGCGCTTTGTTTGACTTCCGTTGCTTTTGTGGGCGCGGCGTGGGTTGCGACGGCGCTTAGGCCATCCTCGGTCCGCGAAGCATAGCATAGCGCCACGCGCTTTTTGACTTTCGCTTTTGCCCCTCCGGAAGATGCAGGGCAATCGCATTTGAATGTGCTTGCGTTTGGATTTGTGCTTTCGAGGCTCGGAGCAGGTCGAAAAAGAGACTACAGGGGGCTTGAAATGTGACAGGGGCTAAAGCCCGACCTCTTTTGGGAGTGTTTTGCGGCACGAGGAGTCTGGGTTGAAACCCAGACCTACCAGTCATGCCCTGTTACAAGGCTTGCTTCGATGGAGTATTTGTGGCAGCCTGAGACGTTCGCTTGCCATGAAAGTTCAAATGCTTTTGCCCCGTCGAACACGCGGGATTGATCGCGGGCTTCGGCTGCCCGGTCTTCGCCTGCACGCCGGACCCGTTTCCCGACCTGATGGCTGTGGCGCTCACCCGGCAGGATATTCACCCGCGGGCCGCCGGGCAGGAGATTGCCTATATTCGCGGAGCGAATGCCTGACAGTGCAACTTGGGCAAGCCAGAAGGCGGGTGGGCGATGTAATATCGACTTTCTTCTGCATCGCCGCGGATTGACTTCCGTGCCTGCGGCAGACTTGAGCAGCACTGGAGCATTTCCCCATGGAATTTCATATCTCCCGGGCGATTCGGGAAAAGTTGGCTGTGGATGGGCTGCTGTTCAGCTATGCGGGCAACGTTGTCTTTGCCAATGTGGCCGCGAGCCGGAGGCTGGCCAATCGGCTGAATGAATTTCGGAATGCGGACGCTGACCCTTCACGGGTGGTCAATGCCGGGGCGCTCTTTGCCATGGGCATGATTGACGAGCTGAAACATGCTTTTGTGGCTCGTTACCGGCGGGAGATCGATCCGGCGGTCCTGTCCGAGGCGCTCAAGTGGTTTACGGTCAGGATTGGGCCGGAGCAGGTGGAGCGGCTGCTGCTCAATTTTGTGGAGCTGTTTCCCGGCGTGGATGTTTTTCAAGGCAAGCTGACGGCGCAGCAATGGTTGGCCGGCGCGACGGAGGGAATGTCCAATCGCGAGGCGGCGCTGGAAGAGCTGATGCTGCTTTGGATCACTAACATCAACCCCGCGTTTACGCCCTTTCAGGAGCTTTTTGACGACAAGAGCCTGCAGGAGAAGACGCAGTACAAGAGCGTCACGGCGGGGCTGCCGGATTATCTGAGCACGCGGCCTCCGGTTGACTCGGAAGTGGGCAGTTTGTTTCAGGCCTTGCAGGCGCCGATGCTGGCTTCGCCGGATTCGATTACCGGGCAGTTGGAGTTCATTCGCGAGAACTGGCAGAAGTATCTCGGCGAGGATCTGAACCGGGTGCTGCTGGCGATCGACGTGCTCAAGGAAGAGGATGTCGCGATCTGGATGCGCTTTCATCCGCCGGGGCCGGACAAATTTGGCCATGCCGCGCCGACGTGGGGTACGCAGGGGTTCATCGGCGATGAGTTTGTCGGCTTCGACGATCAGGGCGAGTTTGAGGTGGGCGCGGATGGTGTGCGGCGGAGGCGCTACGCCGAGGGCTACCAGGCTCCGCTGGTGGAGTATGAGGCGTTTTCGGCCGATCAGGCGTGGATGCCGAATGTGGTGCTGATTGCGAAGAGCACCTATGTCTGGCTGGAACAGTTGTCGAAGAAGCACGGACGGCATATCCATCAACTGGACCACATTCCGGATGAAGAGCTGGAGCTGATGGCCTCCCGCGGCATTACTGGCTTGTGGCTGATTGGCTTGTGGGAGCGCAGCATTGCTTCGCGGACAATCAAGCGGCTGCGCGGGCATGGAGATGCGGTCGCTTCGGCCTACTCGCTGAAGGAGTACAACATCGCGGAGGATCTGGGCGGTGGATACGCGTATTCCAATCTGCGCGACCGGGCGGCGCGGTTTGGGCTGCGCCTGGCCAGCGATATGGTGCCGAATCACATGGGCATTGACTCGCCGTGGGTGATCGAGCATCCGGATTGGTTTATCTCGAAGCCGGATAGTCCCTATCCGGCGTATAGCTTCAACGGGCCGGATATTTCTCCCGACTCGCGTGTGGAAATCAAGATTGAAGACCATTATTACGACCAGACGGATGCGGCGGTGGTCTTCCGCCTGCGCCACTTTGGCGGACAGACACGGTACGTTTACCACGGCAACGACGGCACTTCGTTTGCCTGGAACGACACGGCGCAGCTCGATTACTCAAAGGCGTACGTGCGAGAGCATGTGATGCAGACGATTCTGCATGTGGCGCGGCAGTTTCCGATTATCCGGTTTGATGCGGCCATGGTGCTGGCCAAGCGGCATGTGCAGCGGCTGTGGTTCCCGTTGCCGGGGGCAGGCGGGTCGATTCCATCGAGGGCCGAGGATGCGATTTCGCAGGAGGCGTTTGACGCGCTGATGCCCAACGAGTTCTGGCGCGAAGTTGTAGATCGCGTGGCCGTCGAGGTTCCCGGCACGCTGCTACTGGCCGAGGCTTTCTGGCTGCTGGAGGGGTATTTCGTCCGCACGCTGGGCATGCACCGGGTCTATAACTCGGCCTTCATGAACATGCTGCGGGATGAGGAGAACGCGAAATACCGGTCGTATCTGAAGAAGACCATCGAGTTCGATCCGGATATTCTCAAGCGCTATGTGAATTTCATGAGCAATCCGGATGAAAGAACCGCTATCGACCAGTTCGGCTGGGGAGATAAATATTTCGGCGTCTGCACCATGCTTTCGACGCTTCCTGGGCTGCCGATGTTTGGCCACGGGCAGATTGAGGGGTTCACCGAGCGCTACGGCATGGAGTACAAGACCGCCAAGATGGACGAGAGCGAAAATGAGGGGCTGATTGCGCGGCACCGGCACGACATCGCTCCGCTGCTCAAGAGCCGCTGGCTGTTTGCGGAGAGCGCAAACTTCTTCCTCTATGATTTCTGGAATGACCATGGCACGGTGGACGAGAATGTCTTTGCGTACTCGAATCGCATGCACGGGCAGCGGGCGCTGGTGTTTTACAACAACCGGTATGGCTCGACTCGGGGCAGCATTCATCATTCGGCTGCATTCATGGATAAGGGCAGTGGCGATCTTCGGCAGACTTCGCTGGCGGATGGGCTGGGATTGCCTGCGGATTACTCGCTTATTCTGGGTTATCGCGATATCGCCAGCGGTCTCGAATATCTGCGCCGGGCGACGGACCTGCACCATCACGGAATCGGCCTGGAACTGCGCGGCTATCAGACGGTGGTGCTGCTGCACTGGCGTGAGCTCTATTCCTCTGCCGAATATCCGTGGGAGCAACTCTGCGACGATCTGGGCGGGCGCGGCGTGCATAGCGTGGATGAGGCGCTGGTGAAGCTGAAACTGGGGCCGATCCATGAGGCGCTAGGGCAGGCAGTGAGCGCGGCGAATGTTTACCGGTTTGCTGAGGTTTCGGGCGAGCCTGCGAAAGCTGCGAAGTCGGCGGTCAAGTCCGTATCGGAATCGGCGCCGCCGGTTGAGTCCAAAGCTGAACCCAAAGCGACGGCTCAGTTCGTCGATCCACGGATTGAGAAATTCCTGGAGCGGTGCCAGTTCTGCTCGGAGAAGATTCTGGCCAATCTGCCGGGCGATCTGGCAGAGGCGTTGCACGGCCAGGCGATTCCGGAGACGGACCCGAAGCAAGTTCTGCAGGAAGCAGCTCTCGCTGCGCTGCAACTGCCGCATTTGGAGCGGAAATTCTCGACGGACTGGCCGCCGGTGGTGCGCTACACGCTGCCCAGCCACGAGCCGGGAGTGTTGATGGAGCAGACCTGGGCGCCGGTGCTGGCGTGGATTCTGTTGAGCAGCCTGCCCACGCCGGGGATTCGCGCGGCGCTCTTCGACAAGCTGCATCTGCGCTCGGCCCTGGCGGAAAATTTCTCGTCCATGGGCATCGATGGCGAAAGAACGTGGCGCGCTGCGGCGGGTATCCGGCTTCTGCTGGCGATGGAGGACAATCCCTTGCTGGCTTTCGATTCCGGGGAATTCTGGCAGGAGCCGGATGTGCGCTGGCTGGCCGGGGTGAACGAGTCCGAGGGTGTCCTGTATCTGCACAAGGAGCGCTTCGAGGAGTTGCTGAGCTGGCTGCAACTGCCGGGCTTGCTCCAGATTGCGCAGCAGCCGGTTGAGGCTCAGGCGCGGGCTGTTCGCGAGATGGAAGCGGTGGTGACGCGAGCCTCGAAAGCGGCGAAAAAGGCTGGGTACAAGCTGGAGAGGTATCTGAGCCAACCGAGCTTGCATGCAGAGCCCCCGGTGGAAAAGACGAAGGTGGCCGTGCCAGAAGAGAAGGCGACGAAGGCCGGGGCTACAGTGCAGGAGCCTTGAAGGGGCATTGGATTTTTCAATATTCGCAGTGAGTGGAAAATGGGGGGAAATCGCGATGGCATTTGAGCCGTTTCACTATGAACTTGAGGAATTTACCGACGCAAACGGGTGGTTCACGACGACCATCCACTGCCACGGCAAGATCGTCAGCGACAACACCAACGAAGTGCGCACCCTGATCAAGCCGCTGATCGAGCGGGGCGGGCATATCATCCTCGATTTCAAAGATTTGCAGTTCTTGGACAGCGCCGGGCTGGGAACTATCGTTTCGCTGAAGGTTTCTTCGGTGGGGCGCGGGCTTTCGAAGCTCGACCTGGTGCACCTGACGCCGCGCATCGAGAAACTGCTGCTGCTCACCAATCTCTTTGAGCTATTCGCCGGCAACGTGCCTAGCCATCTGCTGTAAGAGTCGATTCGCACTGCGCTGCTTACGCCCGCAAGCGCGGGCTTGCCCCTGCGCGCTCAACCCCTCTGTTCAATTGAACACAGCCACCACGCCAGCCGAGTGAGAAGCTTGAGTTCCTGGCTCGGCGCGCTGCCGGAAGTTTTCCGGCACGGCTCTGGCTGGGGAAAGTGACAGGGAGAGCGACTCGATGAAAGAAAATTCAGGGACTGATCGAATGGGGAAATTTCCGATTCTAGCTTTGCTCGCGCTGGCGAGCTTGGGGCTGCTGACGGTGGCTGGGTGCAAGTCTGCGACCGATCAGACCGCGCAGAGCACGGATGCTTCGACTGCTGCGACGACGGACGCCGCATCGACCAGCGCCAATCCGCAGGATGCGGGCGATCCGGCGAATGCGAATCTGGCGCCGATTCCGGCCTCCTACACGACGGCTTCGACAGGATCGAGTTCTTCCGCGAGCCAGCCGCAGAGCGCGCCGGCTCCTTCGTCCGACACGGATTCCGGTGGGGCGCAGTACAGCGACGCCAATTACACGCCGCAGCCGGACGATTACGCTCCTCAGCCTCCACCGGAGATGCCCGAGTATCAGCAGCCGCCGATTCCCGATTCCGGCTACCTTTGGACTCCGGGATACTGGGCCTGGGCGCCGCAGGGCTACTACTGGGTTCCCGGGGCGTGGACGCAGCCTCCCTATGAGGGCGCGCTCTGGACGCCTGGGTACTGGGGATTCTTTAACGGACGCTACGGATTCTGCCACGGTTACTGGGGCCGGTATGTGGGCTTCTACGGCGGCGTGAATTACGGCTTCGGCTACGTGGGAGTGGGCTATCAAGGCGGCTACTGGCGCGGAAATCAGTTCTCCTACAACCGCTCGGTGAACAATATCGGCAGCGTCCACATCACCAATGTGTACGACCGCACCATCGTCATCAATCGCACGATTGTGAACAACCGCGTGAGCTACAATGGAGGCCCGCAAGGAATTCGCTTGCGGCCATTGCCGGCGGAAGTGGCGGCATACCGCGCTCCGCACGCGCCGCCGATGCAGGCGCAGGTGGCGCTGCAAAAGTCCTCGATGAGCAACCGGGAGCAGTTTGCCGCGGTGAACCACGGCAAGCCGGCAGCGTTTGTGGCTACCAGGCCGTTGGCCGCCGACCACGGGATTCACCCTCCGCCGGAGATTCAGCCAGTGGCGCTGAAGACCCGTCCGGAGGAAGCGCGCCCCGCCGCTCAACCTGCGGCACGGCCCGAAGCGAGACCCGAAGCGAGACCCGAAGCGCGTCCTGAAGCTCGGCCGGAAACAAGGACAGAGCCAGCGCGGCCGACGCCGCAGGCCCATCCAGAGGCCCGCCCTGAAGCCCGGCCAACGCCGGCTCCGCATCCTGAAACACGGCCCGAGCCTGCGCCAAGGCCGGAAACGCGTCCTGCACCAAGGCCCGAGACTCGACCCGCTCCAGCGCCGAAACCGGAAGAGCATCCGGCTCCGCACCCTAAGCCGGCTCCAGCAAGGCCGAAAGAAGAGCCTAAGAAACCTGAGTAGTGTCGCGCAAAGTTAAGACAAATGGCGCATTTCTGGGCGGTCTATGTGGATCGCTCAGGAATGCGCCGTTTTGGTTTTGGATGGAGCGGCTTAGCTATTTCGATTCAGCAGCGAGCTGCTCGTCTGCGGTAGGGCGCATGTGGGCGCGCAGGGATTGGACGGTGAGTTCGTCGGCGTCGCGCAGGGAGGGGAAGAGGATGGTCCAGAGCCCCGTCACCATCATGGCCCCGATGCCGCCGGCGACGGTGGCGCGCACCGCGCCCAGCCATTGCGCCGTGACGCCGCTTTCAAATTCCCCCAGCTCGTTCGATGCGCCAAGGAACATGGAATTGACGGCGCTGACGCGGCCGCGCATTTCGGGCGGCGTGGCCAGTTGCAGTACAGAGCTGCGGATCACGACGCTGATCATGTCTGCCGCGCCGGTGATGGCCAGCGCAATCAGGCTGAGCGCGAGGTTGTGCGACAGGCCGAAGAGGATGGTGGCTGCACCGAAGATTCCCACGCAGACAAAGAGGCGAACGCCGGCATTCCTACGCAGCGGGTAGCGCGCCAGCAGCAGGGAAATGGTGAGCGCGCCCACAGCCGGAGCGGCGCGCAACATGCCAAGTCCCTTGGGGCCGGTGTGGAGGATTTCCTGAGCAAAGATCGGCATAAGAGCGGACGCTCCGCCAAGCAGGACCACGAAGAGGTCGAGCGATTGCGCCCCGAGCAGGATTGGTGAGCGGCGGACATACTGAAAACCGGCGAAGATCACCTTGAGCGAGATGTCGCGATGCTCCATGCGTCCCAGGCGGACGTTCAGCGAGCCGATCAGAACCAGAAACGTGACCAGCGAGGCGAGGGTGGCGATGTAGACGATGCCGGCGCCAGCCAGAACCCCATTTGCGAGGCGGGTCAGCGGCAGGGTGAAGAGGATGCCGCCGATGGCCGGTCCGGCGATGTTGGCGAACTGGAAGATAGCCGCGCCCCAGGTGACGGCGTTGACGAAATGGCCCTCGGGAACCAGGTGCGGGATGAGCGCGGAGCTGGCTGGACCGGAGAATGAGCGCCCGGTGCCGATGAGGAAGAGTACGGCGTAGATCAGGCGGACATCGCGCAGGCCGAGGATGGCGATGGCCAGCAGCGCGCTGGTGCAGACGATCTGCAACGCGTAGCAGAGCAGAATGACGTGCCGGCGGTCGTAGCGGTCGGCGACATGGCCGGCAGGGAGCAGGAAAAACAGTCCGGGAAGGAACAGCGCCAGGCCGGTAAAGCCGAGATCGAGCGCGCGATGGGTGATGGAGTAGACCTGCCAGGCGACGGCGATGGTCTGCGCCTCGGCTCCGATAATGACCGCCGCGCGGGCCATCTGGTAGCGCCGGAAATCGCGCGAGGCAAAGGCCGCCATCCCTCGGACAGGCGTGCTGTCGGGAGGTCTGTCTGCCTCGTCTGCTGGTTCCGGAGCCATATGCTGGTTTGGTCCTGAGAAGGCTCTACTGCTTGGGCGAGAAGTAGCCTTTGCGCGCTCTCACTTGGTATTTCTGATTGAGCGCATAGAGGTAGATGGTACGGAACGCCCCGTCGGCTCTGAAGTCCGCAGGAGTGTAGGTGAGGTCGTACTGGCTGCGCAGTTCCTCTTCAATGCTGGTGAAGCCGCTCGACATTTCATCCACGGAGGGCGGAAAGAAGGCGCGTCCGCCGGTCGCCGCGGCCATTTGCGCAAGATAATCGTCGCCTTTGCCGCGGCTGGGTGTCCAGTTGGTGCTGATGGCGTAGATGATGGTCTCGGAGCGCTGGCACATCTTGATGGCGTCGTCGATGACGGCGCGGCTCTGGTTGTCGTTGCCGTCGGAGACGAGCACCATGGCGCGGCGCACTGGTTCCTGCCCGCGGGAGATGTCGAGCAGCTTGTCGCGGCAGGCTGTGTAGACGGCGTCATACATGGCGGTGCCCCCGCCGGGACGCAGCTTCATCACGCCGGTCTGCAAGGCGTCTAGGTTGTTCGTCCAATCCTGCGTGACGGTGGGCGTGACGTCGAAGCCCATGACGAAAGCGCGGTCGCTGCGGGACTTGACGATCTGGAGCAGGAATTCGGTGGCTGCCTGCTGCTCGAACTGGAAGCGCTGGCGGATCGAGGTGCTGGCGTCGATGAGGATGCCCACGCGCAGGGGCAGATTGGTCTGCTGGACGAACGACGAAACTCTGGCCGGAGCCTTCCGGTCGTCGAGCAGCGCAAAATCGCTCTGCTTCAGGTTGGGGATGAAGTTGCCGTGCTTGTCGGTGACCGTGAAGATCAGGTTGACCTCGTTGACCGAGGTGACGATCTTGAACGACGAGTCGTCGGGGTTGCCGGATTGGCCGTTTCCAGACTGGCCGGCGGGCGCCTGAGCAGGCTGGGCCTGAGACCCGGCGGTGGGAGTCGTGGGCGCGGGCTGGGTTGCCGGTGGAGTCGCAGGCGTCGGTGTTGCGGGTGCCTGCGCAGCGACGCACAGCGCGAAAGAAAAACCGAGGGTACAAGCCAGTACGGCGGGGAAAATCAATTGTCTGCTCATGGCAAACTTCATTCTATCAATCCTCAGGCAACTCTTCTGAGAGACGCTCGGAAATCGCATTGGCTGCCGGATTTTGTATCGGATCGCGCAATTGTTCCAGAAAAACCTTGAGCTCCGGTGGCAGCGGCGATTGCAACTGGACCATTTTTCCCGAAATGGGATGGGAGAACTCCAATTCGGACGAATGCAGGAAATTGCGATCCAGCTCCAGCACCTCGCGCGCCGCCTTGCGGGTCGTGCTGAGGGGCAATGCGATGATCCTGGCCGGCGCGCCGTAGAGGGTGTCGCCCACGACGGGATGCGAAATCGACGCCATGTGAACGCGGATCTGGTGGGTGCGTCCAGTCTCAATGCGCACTCGCGCCAGCGTGAATGGGCCGAAGCGCGTCTCCAGCCGCTCGACGACGCGGTAGTGGGAGACGGCGTGGCGCGCGCCATCGAGGCGGCGGGTGGTCATGCGCGTGCGGCGCACGGAGTCGCGGCTGATGGGCGCCTGGATGGTCGCGAAGTCCTCAGGCAGCTTGCCCTGGACGAGTGCGATGTAGGTCTTGGTCATGCGCCGGTCGGCAAACATTTCCGCCAGCGCTTCATGCGTCTTGTCGTTCTTGGCGATGACGATCAGGCCGCTGGTTTCCTTGTCCAGCCGGTGCACGATGCCGGGGCGCAGCTCACCGCCGATGGTCGAGAGCGAGGTGAAACGGTGCAGCAGAGCGTTAACCAGCGTACCGCCGCTGCGCGCCTCGTCGGTGGCCCCGGAGCCGGCGTGGACCATCATTCCGGCCGGTTTGTTGACCACGGCGAGGTCGGCGTCTTCGTAGACGATTTCGAGGGGAATGTCCTCGGCGTGAGCTTCGAGCGGCGTAACCTGCTGCTGGCCGGTGACGACGACCGATTCACCGCCGCGCAGCTTGAGCGAGGCTTTTTCGCGCTTGCCTTCGACCAGCACTTCGCCCTGCTCAACTAACGATTGGACGCGGGAGCGGCTTACGCCGTCCAGCGCGCCGGTGAGGAACTGATCGAGACGCCATCCGGCGGCTTCGACCGGCACCAGCAGAGTTTGAGTTTCAGACATGCATTTGCTTTCTGCGCGGCCAGTCCCACAGGACGAGGCCGCCGCACACTACTAATCCCAAGCCTACCAGTTGTGGAATATCTACGCGTCCCCCGAGCAAGACGCCGCGGCCTTCCCAATCCCGGTACATCTCGGTGACAAAGAGCAGAGAGCCGGCTCCGAGCAGCCAGATTCCGGCTACATCGCCCCGGCGGCGCGCCAGAAACATCCAGCCGAAGCAGACGCAGGCCAGCAGCAGTGCGCCCAGCGCGGCGTAAGCCTGAACCGGGTAGAGCGGGATGCCGAGGGGTGTTCCGCTCCAGCGGGCGGCCTGTGGACTGGCGTAGATGACGGCCCAGATGCCGGGAGTGAGGGCATCGCGGCCAAAGTCGCTGCCGGCCATCAGCGCGCCAACCTGCTCGGCGGCCATACCCAGCGCAACCGGCGCAGCCAGGCAATCCGCCACCGCGGCCAACGGCAGGCGTGCCCAGCGCGCGTACCAGAGCACGGCGACTGCGGCTCCCGCTGCCCCTGCCACTGTGAGCAGCGGATGATGCACCATGGCCACGGCCAGCAGCCACGAGGGATGGCGGCGCAGGCCGCTCAGGTTCATGGCGATGAGCAGAAAACGCGAGGTTGCGAGCGAGGCAAATACCGCCAGCACAATCATGTTCCAGGCATGACGCGGCGCCGACTCCGCTGCGATGCCCGCCTTACGCGCCGTGGATTGAGCGAATCCCAGCGCCAGCAGAACGCCCAGCGCCGCGCAGGCGCCGTAGCTGGGAACGAGCAGGGACCCAATCTGAAAGAGAACGGGATGCATCGGAGGCGATTGTCCTCAAAAATAAAACAGGCCGCCCGGTCTCAGGCAGCCTCGCGTTTCGCATTGGAACGCAAAGAAGTAAAGACCGACCCACGTGGCCGTGAGCATGTGCGCTGGTGAACCCGTCCTAAGACGGCGGGACTCTCCGCGCTTCGTTAGGCATCCCGGACTGGCGGGCACGGCACACGGAAGCGATTGTCGAGTCGAGTCCCTGTTCAATGAATGTTGGTTCAACCAGCGTTAACCGGCTCACCTGCTTTGCAGGTCGGTCTCTGAAATGGATGCTAGGGCATACGCCGCGAAATGGCAAGCGCCTGCCCGGAATTTGCCCGGAATTGCGTCCGAAGGCTAGCGGTGTCCGCCCCCGCGGTGAGTCTGCTCGAGCTGAGATTGCTCCAGCTCCTTTACGTCCAGAACGCCGTCTTTGTTGGTGTCCAGCCGGTCGAACTCCGCTTCCATGAATGCCATGAACTCTTTCTTGGAGACGGTGCCGCTCTTGTCCGAGTCCATGAGAACCAACAGCTTCTTCGCTTCGAGCTCTCCAGCGGCAACGGGCTGGGATTGCGGCGTAAACGACGGCGCAGAGGCCGTTCCCGCCTGTCCGCTGGTGATCGATGTTCGAACGGCTGCACCCACGGCAAAGATCCCCGCCGCTGCCACGATTGCGATCCACGTTTGTCCCTGTGTCATCGCGTTTTCCTCCATTTACGGCTTCAGTCGCTTCATGTCATTTCTGACAGCGCTGCCAACTCGCGGGGAGTATACACTCAGTCGGAACGTGGAGTCAGTCGGCCTGCCGGGGTGAGAGATGGAAGAGCATGGGTCTCATTTTGGGACTGAAGGCAGATTTATTTTTCCCACAGGGCACGGCGAGGGCTCCAATGGAATGAGGCACTTGAGTGCTCGCGTATACTAAAGTAACCAAAGAGCAGAAAACCGAACCGCTCTCAAGTTGGAGGACACCATTTCTACGCGCATGCGCATCGGCGATCTGCTGCTCCAGGCCAAGCTGATTTCGGCGAAAGACCTGTCCGCGGCGCTGGAAGTTCAGGCGACCCGTGGAGGGCGGCTCGGCGACCTGCTGGTGAGCGCCGGATGTCTCACGCAGGAGACGATGGACTCGTTTCTCAACCGCATGCCTTCCGAGCCGCACGACATTGCGGCAACCAAGCTCGACCCGACCGATTTGCTGAGCCTGCTGGTCAAAAGCATTTACGTCGATAACCTCGAATCGCTCCGCCAGTTTATCGCCGCCATCAAGCTGCCATACAACATCGTCGTCGAGCTGGTGCAGATGGCGGTCGACCGGCAACTGCTGCGCACCCTGGGTACGCGCGAGTCCGGCAATCCGCTGGACATGAGTTATACCTTCACCGACGGCGGACGGCGCTGGGTGATAGACGCGCTGGCGCAGATGCGCTACACTGGGCCCGCGCCGGTGACGCTCGACGAGTTCAATCAGCAGGTCAACATGCAGAAGTTGACCAACGAGTTGATCACCTACGATCGCATCCGTGAAGCTTTCGGCGATCTGACCGTAGCCGAAAGCATTATCGAGCAGAGCGGACCGGCGTTGAACTCGGGCAGAGCCATGCTGTTCTATGGGCCGCCGGGCAACGGGAAGACTTCCGTCGCGCTCAGCTTTGCCAAAGTCTTCAACGATGTGATCTATGTGCCCTACGCGGTTTCTGTCGAGGGCCAGATCATGCGTGTCTTCGACCCCAGCCTGCACGTGGTGTTGCAGCCTGAGACGGCAGAACAGGATGGCGCGCTTTCGTTTCTGCGGCGCGAAGAGCACGATGCGCGTTGGGTTCCGTGCAAGCGGCCATTCATCATCACCGGCGGTGAATTGACGCTCGAAATGCTCGATCTGCGCTTCGATCCCGGAGCCAATTTCTACGAAGCGCCTCTGCATGTAAAGGCGCTGGGCGGGTGTTTTGTCATCGATGACTTCGGCCGGCAGTTAGTGTCTCCGACTAACTTGCTCAATCGCTGGATCGTGCCTCTGGAAAGCCGCGTGGATTATCTGAAACTTCAGAACGGCAAGAATTTCAGCGTGCCGTTTGAAGAGATGGTGATCTTTTCCACCAATCTCGAGCCCGAAGACCTGATGGACCCCGCGTTTCTGCGCCGCCTTCCATACAAGATCGAAGTTGGAGGACCGAGCCGCGAACGCTATTGGACGATCTTTGAAAAAGAGTGCGAGCGCCAGGGGCTGAGTCTTCCGCAGGAGTTATTCGACCTGATCGTGCATAAGATCACGGTTGAAAAAGAACTGGAACTGGCTGCCTATCAGCCCAAGTTCCTCGTCGACCAGGTCGTGGCCACCTGTCGCTTCATGCGCCAGCCGCCGCACTTCGAGCCTCGGTTTATCGACTATGCGTTGAACAATCTCAAGGTCCGCCGTACCTCGCCGTCCAAGGCGACCTCGGCGACGGTTCGCTGACGGCTACTGCGGCGAAGGCCAGTGATACGAAGCTAGAAGCTTCCCATCCGTGCCGATCAGCAGCAGTGCAGCGCGACCGCTGGGCAGTGTTCCGGTGAAGGATTTTCCGCTACGCGCATCCGTGAATGAAACCTGCTGCCGATTCGATTCGGAAGTGAGAACGTAGAGCGTAGCTTTCGAGTATTCGGTTGGGCAGATCAATATTCCCGGATCGCCGATGCTTGTCGTGTAAACGGGTGCGATTTGGGCTAACTTCATCGCGTAACTGTAGACATCGCCGACTGCCTGCAAGTTGTCGTTCAGTTCGATGGGGAGGGCGGAAAAGAGAATGTGTCCCTGGCCGAAGGGTTCTTCCTCCCAATCCTTGCCATCGGGCAATGCGGCGCGGTTCAGTACTGTGGTCTTGTTTCCGGAGTACACCAATCGCTCCTCTCTATCGGAAAAGCTCAGGATGGAATCCCGCAATGTCAGCGGCGCCAATGTGTACGGAAGTCCGGCTGCCTGCTGCCGGTCCGTCGCGTGGAAGTGCTCGTCCTCGCCAAACGGTCCAGTTACCAGAAGAACCGCGCCATCCCGAACTCGTTTTTCGATTGCCTGCCATGCCGAGTCGGTAAGTCCATAAGGCGATGGAAGCAGGATGAGTTTTGGCGAACCGAGTAACTCGGTCTGATATTCGCCCACCGCGTAAGCTTGTCCGCGCGCGTAGTGATAGAGCGCGCGCACTGCCGACTTCTGCGCTTCCAGAGCCAGACCATTCGACACTGACATCTGATACGACTGGGGCAGCACGATGGCGACATCCGGGAGGATCAGCTTATCCGCGTAAGGGGCTGCCTGGCGTGCAAAGGCGCCGAGATCGTGCATCATGCCTTCCCATACCCTCGCCGAGCCGTCGCTGCGCTGCATGCCGAAGTCGACCTCACGGGCCCAGTCCCACTGCATGGCGCCGCTGCTGCCGGCCGCAAAACCCAGAGCCCACTTGCGCTCGGTCAAACCCAGGCCCGTGAACTCGTCATAACGCCATGCGCCGTCGGAAGACCATGCGGGCTGGTAGCCGGTTTCGCCTGTGATATTGGGCACTCCAGGGCGCTTGGCTGCGACGGAATCCCATAACAAAGCATCGTCCTGCCAGTAGGTGTGATTGGTGGTGAAGGAAACCCCCGTGCCTCCGTAAAACTGATTCAGCACACGGTCGGTCGCACCGCCTTCATCCTGCCCGACATTGATCAACTGCGTGGGGCTTGACGCGCGAATCGTCGCGACCATTCCTTTCACCCAGCCGATGAACATATCCTGTGCAAACAGGTTGTAGTCGAGCGCGCGAATCTGGTTGGGATTGCGATTGCGGTCGTAATGCATATCCGCAATCGTAACCAGAGGAATGCCATCGAAGCTTCCCAGAGCATTTATCGGAACCGACCAGGCGTCGCTCAGCTTCTCCAGAGAACCGTATTTCTCGCGCAGCCACTTATGCCACGCTGCTATCTCGACCGAGTCGCCGTTGGGATAGTTACCGCTGAAGATATGCTTCGGATTGGAATAACTCGGCTCATTGATCAAATCCCAGGAGAGCCACGGCACATCCTTGAATCGCTCTGCTACCGAACGGACATAGGCCTGCTCCGCCGCAACGGCCTGGGGGTCGAGATAAGGATTTGTGGAGGTTGCATCGCCGGCTCCAGTCTGCGCGGTCTCCGGCGTCCCGGAGCGGGGCGAAAACGCGAAAAAAGTGAAGTTGACGGCGATGCGATGACGCTGTGCGCAGAGCAGAAACGCCTCGACATTGCGCAGGAATCGCTCGTTTGCGCCGCCCGTCGAGGGATCGATAAATTTGGCGTTGTTCATCCACACGCCGGTGCGGACGAAGCTCACGGCGTGGGCTTCCATTTCGGCGAAATCCTTCTCCCAGACCCAGGCATTGCGCGGACCGGAGAAATCCCAGCCATTTTCTTCCGTCGTAAAGTAGTTGGTGCCAACCGGAAAGAATGGCTTTCCATCCTTCGATAGAAAGTCGCCATGCACGCCGAGCGAAGGGCCGGAAGCGATGGCGCTGTGATCGGTGACCCAGAAGCCATTCCGATAGAATTCGCGCGGTCTGTCGTCTTCCCTGTATACGGCCGAGACATCGTAGAAACCCGCGGGCAGTTGCAGATGCAAAGTCGAATCGACATCGGCACGGCCTTTTGCATCGGTCGGAATTGAGGCTGTTGCGATCGTTTTCAGGCCGGACTTCAACTCAAGCCGGACTTCGCCTTTCGTTGCGATGTCGAGGCGCTCCTCGCGCGGCGAGTGCCAATGCACCGTGATCTGCGTCGGCTCTCCGGGGCGCATATCCGCGTACTGCGTTTCAATCGAGAACTCAGCCGCGCCTTGTATGGCGTAAAGCGCGGCCTGATGAACGAGGTGAAGGCCATCGCTGGTCTGCCAGTAGCCAGGCTCTGGATCGAAGTCGAGCGCAACGATACGCCCGCCGGTCATGCGGCGCTCGGCCGTGTTCCATCCATTGGCGACAACCACCGGGGCGGCGACTAACTCTCCAGATGGGTCGGCCATATAGCCGAACCCATCCAGCCGGCCCTCCAGAGTAAAGAAGCGGCGCGCCCGAATCGTCAGCGCAGGCAGCCAGGCATAGCCTGCCTTCCATTGAAAAGAAGCGTTCTCGGCGACGGGAACCTCGTAGGTGTGGCGAAAGCCGATCGCCCGCGAGTAGGTGTCCTGTTCGCGCTGGGCAACGTATGCGCCATTCACCAATTGCACGGGGACGCGCATGGGCTGGCCGCCGAGGACGAGCAGGTTTCCTCCGCCGGCGAGATACGCTTCGATCGACTTCCAGGCACCTGCCGGGAAGGCCGAACCGTTCGGAAGAACCAGAAGATTCGCCCCGGCAAGAGTGCCAGCAGCCGCAAGCGTGGATGCGTTCATGAAGACCGGCTGTGACCCCGCCTCCGGCTCGACCGCCGCAAGGGCCGTTGCGATGCTCTCGGAGTTAACCGGCGTACTGGCTACCGTGGGAAAGCCCGGTTGCCAGAAGACAACAACCTTAGCTTCGATGTAAGATGGCGCGAATGCGAATGCAAGAAGAATCCAGCAGGAAATTCGCGTGCGCCGGAAGTGGGATGAGATCATCTCGGGACTCCATGAGCGAATGTAGGATGGCGCGTCCCGCGGTCATATTTCCAGGATTCACCGTGAATCGGGGGAAAACGGTTGCAGTCCATGATAACGCTATCTTTCCGCGATGGTCACGAAATCAAATTCTCCGGGTACTCCGGATCACCGGGACTGGAACGGCGGGTTGTACACCGCAAATCACATTGGAATGTTGCCCTGTTCAAATGCGTTCGATTGCGATAAGCTATGTCTTCCGTCTAACTGCGAGGCCTGCCGGAACTTTGAGAAGTAAAGCGCCAATAGAGCGAAGGAATTATCTCAGCTTCTCACTCCTCCAGGAACTAGTAAACGATAAACAAGGCGGGAATCCCAAGTGAATCGCAAACCTACCATGAGCGACGTCGCTCGCTTGGCTGGCGTGGGGACTATGACTGTGTCGCGAGTCTTGAGCGGCACCGCAAGGGTCTCCGAAGACACAGCCAGACGTGTACAGCAAGCCATCGAACAATTGGACTATCGCCCCAACGAACTGGCTCGCGCCTTGCGGGGCCAGCGCAGCCGCACCATAGGGCTGATCATTCCGTATCTCTACGACCCTTTCTTCGCCAACTGCGCCCACGCCGTAACCACCGTGGCTAAGGAGCAGGGCTACACGGTCATCATCACGACTTCGGACGAAGATACCAACGCCGAATACGATGAAGCGGAACAAATGTTGCAGCGCCACGTCGAAGGACTGGTCATCATCCCGGCCAAGGCGCCTCAGTCGCGCCTGACGCGCAGCCTCTTCGGTAAAACTCCGGTTGTCGTCTTCGACCGGCCCGTTGCCGACACTACCTTCGACATGGTGCTGGTGCAGAACACGTCGGGTTCCCGGCGCATGGTCGAGCATTTGATCGAGCATGGGCACCAGCGCATCAGCTTCATGGGATTGAGCCGCAAGCTCTACACCATCAACGCTCGCCATCTCGGCTACCGGCGCGCAATGCAGGAGGCGCGGCTGCCGGAGACGGCATTCTTCGGATGCGACTCGAAAGAAGATACGCTGCGAGCGTTGGAAGCCCAGATGAACAGCAAGACGCCGCCGACAGCCATCTTCGCATCGAACAATCTTTCCATGCGTTATGTCTTTGCGGCGCTGGTCAGCTTGGGCGTAAAGGTGCCGAATGATATGGCGCTGGCGGGATTTGACGATTTCGATCTGGCTGAACTGACGGTACCCGCGCTGACGGTGGTTCGCCAACCGGCGCAGGAGATGGGGCGCGTTGCAGTGAACCTGCTCTTTGAGCGCATCCAGCGCGGTGAACTGCCGCAGACCGGAAACCGCATCGTGCTCCCGGTCGAACTCGTCCTGCGCCGGTCTTGCGGTTGCAAGCATCGCAGTCCGATTGTGATGTCTTGAGACTCTGAAAGCTAGCCGACAAATCGCGTAGCCGCGATTTCGGTTCGGCCCAGACGAAACGCCGCAAGGTCATCGCGCTGCTTGCCTTCAATCAAGTCCGAGGCGATGTCTCCGTAGACCGGTGCGCACTTGAAGCCATGCCCGGAGCAGCAACTGAAGACCAAGACATTTTCGTGCATCGGATGGCGGTCGACGAGGAAGTGGTGATCTTCGCTGAGCGTGTAAATGCAGGGCTTCATCGATGCGGGCCGCGG
>Ga0302325_10003500_pt1 | contig 36948 bp, 32 predicted proteins | sample Palsa_T0_2_FD_201948 | JGI IMG/M metagenome (GOLD analysis project Ga0302325, IMG submission 201948) | Peat permafrost microbial communities from Stordalen Mire near Abisko, Sweden - Palsa_T0_2 | ecosystem: Environmental > Terrestrial > Soil > Palsa > Peat permafrost | place: Sweden: Abisko...
CGGCCGCCCTGAAGGAGCTATTGGCAGGCGGGCGGCCGGCGACGGCCGGTTTGGCGATCATAGACTGCCGCTTCGACTTGAGGCAGCCGCAAGCCGGCCGCCGGCTCTATCTATCCGGGCACATTCCCGGGGCCCGGTATGCGGATTTGAACGAAGACCTGTCCGCAGCCGTAACCTTAAGCACCGGCCGCCACCCGCTGCCCCACCCTGCAAAGTTCGCGGCCACATTGGCGCGATTGGGGGTTGGCGGCGGCGTGCAGGTGGTGGCCTACGACGCCGACAACGGCGCTCTCGCCGCGCGCCTATGGTGGATGCTGCGCGCCTGGGGCCATCATGAGGTGGCCGTGCTGGATGGCGGCTACCCTGCATGGATCGCCGCCGGCGGCGCGACGGCTGCCGGCGAAGAGCCGCCGGCCGATGCGGGCTCGAGGCAAGCGTCTGCCATCGAGGCGTGGCCGGTGGTGACAACGGCGGAGGTCGCTGAATTGCGGCTCGATCCGCGGCGGCTGCTGCTGGATGCACGCGCGCCTGAGCGCTACGCCGGGTCGGTCGAACCCATCGACGCGGTCGCCGGCCATGTGCCGGGAGCCGCGAATCACCCTTTTTCCCACAACCTTGCTGCCGATGGCCGTTTCTTGAGCGCTGAGGAATTGCGGCGCCGCTGGCAATCGCGCTTAGGCGGGCATGAACCCGGCGCGGTGGTGGCGATGTGCGGCTCGGGCGTCACCGCCTGTCACAATCTGCTCAGCCTCGAGATTGCCGGATTGTCGGGAGCGAAGCTCTACGCCGGTTCGTGGAGCGAGTGGATTCGCGACCCGCACCGCCCTGTCGCGCGCGGCGACTAGGCCATCCGCTACCCGATTTGGGGACGGCGTCGTCATTTACATGCAGCCACAATTTGTTATCTTGCGCGCCACATGAATACACCCGCGAAAGTCCTGCCGGTGAACCACGCCTGGAAGGTGGAGGAGTCCCTCGACCTCTACCAGGTCGAAGCCTGGGGCAAGGGCTATTTTTCGATCAACGCAGACGGCCATGTGGTGGTCCGGCCGACCCAGGACGCCAGCCGCGAGATCGATCTGTACGAGGTGGTCCAGGGTCTCAAGGCGCGCGATCTGCACACCCCGGTGGTGATCCGCTTCTCCGACATTCTGGCTCATCGCCTGCGTCACCTCGCCGACGCCTTCGGCACCGCGATCTCGGAGAACGATTACCGCAACCGCTATGCCGCCGTGTTCCCCATCAAGGTCAATCAGCAGCGCCTGGTGGTGGAGGAGGTATATCGCTACGGTAAGGCGTTCGGTTTCGGCCTTGAAGTGGGGTCGAAGCCCGAGCTGTTGGCCGTCATGTCGATCACCGAGGACGCGCCGGACCGATTGGTGGTGTGCAACGGCTTCAAGGACGAGAGTTATATAGAAGCGGTCATGATCGCCACCAAGCTGGGGCGATCCATCATCCCGGTGGTGGAGAACTTCGAGGAAATCCACTCCATTCTCAAGCACGCCGAGCGCTACGAAGTGCGGCCGAAGATCGGGGTGCGCGTCAAGTTGGCCAGCGAGGGTGCCGGCCGTTGGCGCGAATCAGCCGGCGAGAAATCCAAATTCGGCTTGTTTATCAGCGAAATTCTCGAGCTGCACGCGCTCTTGAAGGAACGCAACATGCTCGACTGCCTACAGCTGGTGCACTGTCATCCGGGCAGCCAGTTGCAGGACATCAGACGCGTCAAGGACGCCATCAACGAACTGGCGCATGTCTACGCCGAGCTCAAGCTGATGGGCGCGGGCCTGCAGTACATCGACATCGGCGGCGGCCTCGGGGTCGACTACGACGGCAGCGGCACCAACTACGAATCGTCGATGAACTACACCTTGAACGAATACGCCAGCGATGTGGTGTATCGCATCAAGAGCGTCTGCGATGCGCGCGATGTCCCGCATCCCATGATCATCAGCGAGTCCGGCCGCGCCATCGCGGCACACCACAGCTTGCTGGTGTTCGATACGCTGGGCTCCTCCAAGCTCGATCAATTCAAGATCACCGGACGCCCGGACGAGGATTACCACGGCTCGGAGGAGGTGCCGCAGCCGGTGCGCGACCTGTTCGACAGCTACCGGTCCGTGAATGAACGCCGCCTGGTCGAGTGCTACCACGACGCTCTGCAGGCCCGCGAACAGGCGCTCCAGATGTTCAACCTGGGGTACCTGAGCCTGGAATTCCGCGGGCTGACCGAGCGGCTGTTCTGGGCGACCTGCTCCAAGATCCGGGACTATTGCCGCAAGCTCGACCGGGTACCGGAGGAACTCGAGAATCTGGAAGCGGTTTTGAGCGACATCTACTTCTGCAATTTCTCGGTGTTCCAGTCGCTGCCGGATAGCTGGGCCATCGGCCAGGTGTTTCCCATCATGCCGATCCAAAGACTGAACGAAAAACCGACGCGCAACGCGGTGCTGGCCGACATCACGTGCGATTCGGACGGGAAAATCGACAAATTCGTCCATCCGCGAATCACCAAGCGCACCTTGGAGGTGCACGAGCTCAATCCACCGGAAGCCTATTATCTGGCCGCCTTCTTGGTGGGCGCCTACCAGGAGACTTTGGGCGATCTGCACAACCTGTTCGGCGATACCCATGTCGTGCACATCAAGCTGCAGGAGGCCGGCGGATGGTGGATCGAGGAGATCGTCAAGGGGGACACTGCGACCAAGGTGCTCGAGTACATGGAATATGACACCGACGAGTTGTACCCCCGCATCGCCCGGGATTGCGAACGCGCGGTCCAAGAGGGGCGGATGACCCTGACTCAGGCCCAGGCCGCGAAGCGTTTCTATGAGAACGAACTCAACGGCTATGCTTATTTGGAAGTCGAATAAGCCGTCTTTCTCAAGGGTTTGGCGTTTGCCAACAATAATCTCTGGGCGTAGCATCGAGTCGTAAGGTTCGTGTTCGAATCACGTGCCTTATGGGTACAGGCCTCGACGTTGCGATTGGCGCGGCGGTGTCTGCGTGTTGAAGATCTTCTAGTGAGATTAGTTGAATGACGACGATCTACGTTGGCAACCTGCCATTCACCGCCACAGAGGATGAGGTCCGTGCGCTGTTCGAGCGCTACGGCAAAGTGGATTCAGTAAAACTCATCAACGACCGCGAGACGGGACGCCCCCGTGGATTTGCGTTCGTCGACATGTCCGCCGGTGAAGCACAAAACGCGATTCAACAGACCAATGGCTTCCAAATGGGCGGCCGACCGCTCCGCGTCAATGAAGCGCAGGAAAGGGCGCCGCGTTCCAAGCCAGGTGGCGCTGGCGGTGGTGGTGGTGGCGGCGGCGGCGGTGGCCCGCGTCGCTGGTGAGATCTCGCCGCGCTTTGAGAGCCGTGAGGGCTTCGCGCGTGGCGTGTTCACCACATTTCCTTGAGCTGCGCGACCACGTCCACGGTCGCCGCTTCGCTTGGGGTTAGATTCTCAACGCCCACTGTGGTGCGCACCGACACGCGCTCGCAAGTTTCCATGACCTTGTCGGTCATGAAGCGGCTCTTTGCGCCGTAAACGTGCTTGTCGCCGAGCCGCTGCTGCTGTGTCACCTGGTACTTGAGCGGGGCGCACAAGTGCAATTCGTTGCGGGCGCGGGTCATGGCCACGTACAGCAGGCGCCGCTCCTCCTCGATCAGCTCCGGCCTTCCCGTCGAGAATTCCGAAGGAAAGTTGCCGTCCGAGACATTCAGCACGTAGACATTGTCCCATTCCTGACCTTTCGCCGAATGAATGGTCGACAGGACGACATAGTCGTCGTCCTTTGACGCGGCGCCGGCCTGATCGCTGGTGACCGATGGTGGGTCCAGGGTCAGTTCGGACAAGAAGCGCTCCCGGCTCGGCTGATTGGTCGAGAGCTGCTCCAGCTGCTCCAGATCTCCCATGCGCGTCCAGCCTGAATCGTAAATGCGTTCGAGCTGCGGCTTGTACCAAGTTCGCACCTCGCCCACCTGCCCCGGCCAGGGGGTCTTGGGATCGGCGAGCTTTTCGAAGAATTCGCAAAAGCGCTTCCATTCCATTTTGACCGGCTGCGGCGCTTCGAACGCCGCCAGGCTCTTCACCTCGTAGCCGCGCGCTTCCAGATGATCCAGCACTTGCTTGGCGTGGCCGGGACCGAAGCCGGGCATCAGTTTCAATACGCGGAAGCCGGCTACCGAATTGCGCGGATTGTCGGCCCAGCGCAGCACGGACATCATGTCCTTGACGTGCGCGGCCTCGAGAAACTTCATGCCGCCGTACTTCACGAAGGGAATGTTGCGCTTCAGCAGCTCGACTTCGAGCACATCGCTGTGGTGCGAGCTGCGGAAGAGAACGGCGTGCCGCCGCAGGGATCCGCCCACTTCACGGGTCTGCAGGATCTTGCCGCTGATGTATTCGGCCTGTGCCTGTGCGTCGTCCAGCGCCACATAAAAAGGTTTCTGATTCGATTGCCGCGTGCCCAGCAGCGTTTTACGGTGCTGCCGGGCACCGTCCGACATGAGCGCGTTGGCGCTGTCGAGAATCTGCTGAGTTGAACGGTAGTTCTGTGCCAACACGACGATCTCGGCCTTCGGCTTGAAGCGGTCGGCAAAGCCGAGAATGTTTTCCACTGCGGCCGCGCGAAATGAATAGATGGCCTGTGCATCGTCTCCAACCACCGTGACGCCCTTGCCGTCCGGTTTGAGCGACTGGATGATTTCACCTTGCAACGCGCTGGTGTCCTGATATTCATCGACCAATACCTGATCGAAATTCTTGGCGAGGCTCTGCGCAAGCGCCGGCGTCTGCATCATCACATGCCAATAAAGCAGCAAGTCGTCGAAATCCAGCACACGGTTCTTCTGCTTGCGGGCGACGTACTCGCGATAGAGGCGCGTAAGATCCGATTCCCAATCGCGGCACCACGGATACTGCTCCTCCAGGGTCTGCTTCAGGGACAACCGCGTGTTCACCCGATAGGAATAGACGGCGAGACACACGTCCTTGCGCGGGAAGCGCTTTTCCTTGGCCGAAAATCCCAGCTCATGGCGCACCACGTCCATGAGATCCGCGGAATCGCTGCGATCCAACACCGTAAAGCTCGGATCCAGTCCCAGATGCTTGGCATACAAGCGAAGAATGCGGTTGCCGACGGAGTGGAACGTGCCCGACCAGATGAGCCGCGACACGACGCTGCGGTCGCCCGCCTTGCCGCGCTCGGACATCACTTCGGTCACGATGCTCTGGGCACGCCTGATCATTTCTTGAGCGGCGCGTCGCGTGAAGGTCAACATCAAGATGCGCGACGGATCGGTGCCGTTCAGCACCAGATGCGCCGCGCGATGCGCCAGCGTGTTGGTCTTGCCGGTACCGGCGCCGGCCAGGATCAACAAGGGACCCGCCTCGACACCGGTCCCCGGTACCGCGGTGCCGAACGAGGCGGCGCGACGCTGAGCGGAATTCAGCGCGTCGAATGCAGATGGCTTGGCTTTCATCATGACAGGTGGCGGTACTGTACGTATATCCATAGTATGCCGCAACTGGGCGTCGGGATGCGCTGAGTCGCATCACACAAGGCGGACTTTGGGCGATGATGTGGCATGCAAAAACCGACCGTGGCAGCCAGCCACCTCGTTCACGAAGGCCGCGTGATCAAGGTATCCACCGAGCGGCTGCGCTACGCCAACGGACGCGAATTCGACATCGACTTCGTCAGACATCCCGGGGCCGCTGCCGTCGTTGCCGTGGACAGCGCCCAAAGGGTCTGTTTGGTTCGTCAGTACCGGCATGGCGTGGAGGATTTCATGTGGGAAATCCCCGCGGGAAAGCTCGATGCCGGCGAGGCGCCGCAGGTTTGTGCAGTGCGGGAGCTGGCCGAAGAAACGGGGATCCGGGCGAGGCAATGGACCTCGCTGGGTCTGTACGTCCCGGCGCCGGGTTTTTTCACCGAAGTCATCCACATGTACCTGGCGCGCGACCTGGAGATCGGCGCCCCGGCACCCGATGCCGATGAGGAACTCGAGCTGCAATGGCTGCCGCTCAGGGACGCGCTGCAATTGCTGCTCAAAGGCGAGTGGAATGACGGCAAAACCGCCCTCGCCCTCTGGCGCGCGCAATATCACCTGCAACTGTGACGCTGCGCCAATTTTCTTGTAGTCCAGGTTGACTTAGCCGGCCCAGACCTTAAAACGGTGGGGTGAGCACGAAAAGGTCAAAATCATCCTTTAAGCCTACCCCGGTCAACTCCGACGAGTTGCCCGTGGATGAGCACGACGGCCCCCAAACGACCACCGGGCGGGTCAAATTCGACGATCGCGGCAACGCGGTATGGGAATGGGCCATGGCGACGGGCGCCTTCGGCGCCGAAGTCTCGACCACTCGCCTGCGCACGCTGGAACACCCCGCCCTGTCGATTGCCGACGAAGCACCCCCTGCGACGGAGACCGTGCGTGCCAACCCGCTCGGCGTCAAAAAAGGCTATGACCCGTATGACAGCGGCAAGCTGGCCAAGGCCAAGGATCAGGGACCCCGCAAGAAGGATCTGCGTAAATTGAGCGAATGGTTGAAGCTGAAGAAGCAGGCGGAAGACAACAAGAAGAATCAGACAGAACCGGAAGAGTAGGCGTAGCGCAGTTTCTGCGCACTTCCCAATCGATAGAATTTGCGCAGCTCGCGCACCAGCGCCTCGATTCTCGTCACGCCTCGATTCACGAAGCGCCGCTCGAGTTCCCGGCAGAAACGCGCCGCGCAGCGATGCGCGGTCCGGTAGCGCTCATATTGATGCGGCGCCAAGCGTGCATCGAATCTGACGCGGTCGAATAATCTGTTGTGGACCTGCGCCGGATAGGCACCGCGCAGGGTGGCGGCCTGCTGCAACCCCATGAGAAACACCGTGACGGCGTACTTGTCGACTTCCGCCTGGGTCTCGAGTTCGAGCAGCGAAACCGGCACGTCGCGGCTCAGGCGCCAGGTCGAGTACACGAAGTGGCTCACGCCTTCGAGCGCGGTGCAGTAGTCGGCAAGGTTCTCCTCGGTGAGGCAGCCCACGGGATCCGCGCCCTCCAGCCGCTTCAGCAGCTGCGCGTCGAGGTATAGCGCTATACCGGCGCCGCTGCCGTCCAGCGCTTCTGCAAGCAGCAGTTCCTCGTCCAAGGTGCGGCTGTCATTGTCGGGCTCGAACTGCGCCAATGCGCCGCGATCCGTGACCAGAAAATCGTAGACGTCGTGGCCGGGCTCGACGTCGTAAAGCCTGTGCAGCAGTGACTGGAGTCCGCGCAGGACCATCGGCGTCAGTGCTCCCGGCGCGCTCCGGCCACGGCCACCGGCTGCACACCGAGCTGGCGCAGCAGTGCGTGCGCGCGGGCGCTGCCGGTTTTCATCCAAATTTCGTAGAGCCGCAGGATATCGGCGTCGCTGTGCCGGTACGACATGTCGCTCACGTCGTTGAGCGCATCCACCAGTCCCTGGAACTCCTGCGCGAGCTGCGCATAGATGCCGGCCACGCATCGGCCCGCGGCGGAGCGCTGCATGGTGTCCGCCAGCGAGCTGTACGCGTTCCCGCCCATCGCGATGTGATAATCGATGTCGATCAGTTTGCGCGCGAAACTGCGGGCGAAGAATCCCGCGATGAACAACGACACATCGCCGAGCCGCTGCAAGCCGCGCTGCCGGGCGGTTTCGTTCGGCGCATCCAGCGCTTCGGCCAGCATGTGCGCGAGCGGCTTGATGCGCAGCCCCTCCGGCGTCTGCTCGTACAAGGCGTCGGCCCGGGAAAACATGGTGAGCAGGTTGACGACGTACGCCTCGGCTTGCTCGTCGATGGCGAGCCGTTGACGTTCGCTGGCGGCGTGAAAAGTATCGCGAAAGAACTCGCGCAACGAGCTGACCGCTACAAGAGATCCCGCAGACGCTGTTTGCATTCTTGAGGTTCCTTTAATGAGCCGACACCATCCTATCGACAAAACTGCCCGCAAGTGAATATAAAAAACGCGAACTGGAGTCAGAAAACACCTATTTTTTCAGGCTTTTTTTCGATCAGCAGTCGCATGCGTAGGCTGCTAAGACGCTGCGCACACCCTTGGTGCTAAATGAGTTGCGCGAGCGTCGAGATGGTGCGGGCCGGCGGCGGCAGCTCCGCGGGCCACGGCCGCGCATCGCGGTTCAGCCAGACCGCCTGGATGCCGGCCGCCATCGCTCCGTGCACGTCCGCGTGCGGATCGTCGCCGATGTGCAGCACCTGCGAGGCATCGACGCCCGCGACGCGCAGCAGGTGCGAGAAAATCCGCGCGTCCGGCTTCGGGCAGCCTGCCGCAATGGCGGTGATGTGGCCGTCGAACAAGCCGCCGATGCCGCAGCGCTCGAGATCGGCGTTGCCGTTGCTCAAGGCGAACAGGCGATGGCGCCGGCGCAATCGCGCGAGCGCCATCGGCACATCGTCGTACAGCGTGATGCGGTTGCGCGCGGCGTAGAAAACCTCGAAAGCCGCATCGGCATGCCGCTGCGCGGCGCGATCGGCACCGAATAGTTTCATGATGGCGCGATGACGTAGAAAGGTCATGTCGTGGCGGCGCTCGGGATGTTCCAGCACCACTTGTTCACGGATGGCCCGCAGCGTCGCGGTGCTGTGCGCCTGCATCACTTCCGGATGCCGTGCTTGCAGCCAGGACGTCAGTTCTTCCTCCGCGGCGAGAATCACCGGCCCTATCGGCCAGAGGGTGTCGTCGAGATCGAAGCTCAAGACCAGCGGTGCAAACATCGAATTTCCTTCGGGGTGCTAGAATCGCTGCATGCCACTCTTGGTACTCGGCAGTAAGAACTACTCCAGCTGGTCGCTGCGACCGTGGCTATTCTTACGCAAAGTGGGCTTCGATTTCACGGAACGCGTGATCGCCTTCGATGCCCCCGACTATCGGGCGCAGATCGAGGAGGTTTCCCCCAGCGGCCGCGTTCCTTTGCTGGTGCTCGGCGGCCCCAAGATTTGGGACTCATTGGCGATCTGCGAGTACGCCGCGGATGCAACCGCACGCGGCCTGCCGGGCGACGCAATAGCGCGGGGAGTTGCGCGCTCCGTCGCCGCCGAGATGCATTCCGGATTCCAAACGTTGCGCGAGCAATGCCCGATGAACATCCGCGCCCGCGGGCGGCGTGTACCGCGCAAGGCCGACCTCGCTGCAGACATCGAGCGCATCGATGAGATCTGGTCGGCGTGCCGCAGGGAGTACGGCGCCGGCGGCGCATGGCTGTTCGGAGATTTCAGCATTGCCGATGCCATGTTCGCACCCGTGCTGTTCCGATTCCAAACCTACGGCGCCGATCTTGGGCCCGAATCGCGGGCCTATTACGATCACGCGCTCGCCGACCCGGACGTGCGGGCCTGGCAGCAGGCAGCGCTGCAGGAAACCCATGCCCTGCCGTATATCGACAGCGTCGGAAAACAAATCTAAGGGAGAATTCGATGAGGCGTCGCAAATATTTGGCGGCCGCGTGCTGGAGTGCCGCGGCGGCGGGCATCGCCGCGACGGGCAGCGCCGCGGCAGGCACGGCGACGGCGGCCGGCGAGCCGGCGGTACCGTTCTCGATCCAGGACCTGGTGCGTCTGGAAAGAATTTCGGAGATCGCCGCCGCTCCCGACGGCAAGCATGTGGTTTTCACGGTGCGCAGCACCGATATGGAAGCCAACAAGGGACGTACCAGCGTCTGGATGCTGGATACGGGCAAGCGCGGCGCGGCGCCGCTTAAGCTGACCGACGGCGGCGACAATTCGAACGCGGCGGAATGGAGCAAGGACGGACGCTTCGTGTACTTCCTGTCGAATCGCAGCGGTTCGACTCAGGTTTGGCGGGCGCCGCCGGGCGGCGAGGCCTCGCAAGTCACCAAGTTGCCGCTCGAGATCGGCAGCTTCCACGTTGCCCCGAACCAGGATCGCATCCTGGTGAGCGTCGCGGTGTACCTGGATTGCGCGGATCTCAATTGCACCAAACAGCGTCTCGATGCCAAGGCACATACCACGGCCACCGGGGTCGTGTATCGCGAGCTGATGGTGCGCCATTGGGATACCTGGAGCGACGGCCGCCGCACGCAGCTATTCACCATGAGTCTGGGCGGCGATGGCACCGCAACCTCCGCCCCCGTGAACGTTTCCGGACGCATCGGGGATGTGCCGGGCAAGCCTTTCGGCGCCCGTGATGACTACGCCTTCAGTACTGACGGGAGCCAGGTAGCATTCGCAACGCGGGCCTTGGCCGGTGAAGCCTTGTCGACGAACTTCGACGTTTATGTGGTGCCCGCCGACGGCAGCGCAGCGCCCCGTGATCTCACCGCCGACAATCAAGCGGCCGACACGCGGCCGGCGTTCTCGCCGGATGGCGCGCAGCTTGCGTACATCGCACAGGAGCATCCCGGATCCGAATCCGACCGCTTCCATTTGGTGCTGGTGAATCTGCAGTCGGGCGTGAAGCGCCCGCTGACTTTGAATTGGGACCGTTCCATCGTCAGCTTCGCGTGGTCGCGCGACGGCAAGACCCTGTTTGCCGCCACCGATCATCTGGGACAACGACCGTTGTGGGCGGTGGACGTGGGCACGGGCCGGCAATCGGCGATCACGGGTACGGGAGAGGTCGAAAACTTCAGCGTGGGGACTTCCAAGGTGTTCTACGCCCTGAGCAGCTTGGGGTACCCGGCCGAGCTCTATTCGGTAGGTTTCAACGGCGGAAAACCCGCGCAGCTCACGCACTTGAACCAGGCCGCACTCGAGAAGCGCAAGCTGGGAGAATTCGAGCAGATCAGTTTTCCCGGCTGGAACGGCGAGAACGTCTTCGGCTACGTGGTCAAGCCCGTGGACTTCAGACGCGACCGCAAGTATCCGGTCGCCTTTCTGGTGCACGGCGGACCGCAGGGCAGCTTCGGCAATGCCTGGAGCTACCGCTGGAATCCGCAAGCCTTTGCCGGCGCCGGCTACGGCGTCGTGATGATCGATTTTCACGGCTCAACGGGCTACGGCCAGGCCTTCACCGATTCCATCAGCGGCGATTGGGGCGGCAAGCCGCTGGAGGATTTGAAGGCGGGCCTGGAGGCGGCGCTCAAGGGCAATCCCTGGCTGGACGGCGAACGCGTGTGCGCGTTGGGCGGATCCTACGGCGGCTTCATGATCAACTGGATCGCCGGCCAGTGGCCGGATCGCTTCAAATGCTTGGTGAGCCATGACGGCATTTTCGACAACCGCAGCATGTATTATTCCACCGAGGAGCTGTGGTTCCCCGAGCACGAGTTCGCCGGCCCCGAATACCAGAATCCCGCGGCGTATGCCAGGTTCAATCCCATCGATTACGTGTCGAAATGGAAGACGCCGACGCTGGTCATCCATGGCCGGCAAGACTACCGCGTACCCGATTCCCAAGGTCTGGCGGTATTCACGGCCCTGCAGAGGCGCGGCGTGCCGAGCGAATTGCTGTACTTTCCCGACGAAAATCATTGGGTGCTCAATCCCGCCGACAGCATTCAGTGGTACGACACGGTCTTGGGCTGGCTCAACCGCTGGCTGACTCCGGCGCCCTGAGGCGCCCTAGGGTTCCACGGCACGCCAGGCCGCGGGGTAGTCTTCGCCGAGCTTGAGAATGCGGTGCAGAAGATCGTGGTAGCTCATCTGTGCCGTGAGCGCCGACTGCGCAAAATCCTCCGCCGCCGAAATGTTGGGATTGGCGTTCGCCTCGAGGACGTATAGCTGACCGTCGGCGCGCAGGCGAAAATCCATGCGCGCATAGCCGGTCAAATGCAATGCACGGAAAATGCGCTTGGTTAACTGCTCCAGGCGGCTGACCGTACCCTCGGGAAGATCCAGCGCGGCCGCCGTGCTGATCCCATATTTTTTCTGGTAACCGCGGTCCCATTTGACCTTGCGCGTGGCGATGGCCGGCAGGTTCTCCGGCAAGGAACCGAATGTCATTTCCCACACGGGCAACACCTTCAATCTGTCGTTGCCAAGCACTCCCACGTACAGCTCGCGGCCCTCGATGTACTCTTCGACCAGAGCGTCGGAATAGGTTTGATCGTGGATGAATTCCGTGCGCTCCGCCAGCTGCCTGGGGTCCGCGACCACGGATGCGTGCGCGATGCCGAGCGACGCATCCTCGGTCGAAGATTTCACGAACAGCGGATATTGAAGCTTTTTTGGGATGCGCGGCTTCCTGCCGCGCGGGAAAACCATGAACTGCGGAGTCGGCACCCGGTGATAGGACAACAGCTGTTTCGAGAGCACCTTGTCCCGGGACAGCAGCATGCCGCGCGGATTGCAGCCGGTGTAGGGTTGGTGCATCAGCTCGAGGAAGGCCACGACGTGTTGATCGTAGGTCACGATGCCGTCGAACTCCTCCAACAAATTGAAGACGATGTTGGGCTTCCAATCAATGATGGCGCGGCGCAGTTCCGACAGACTATCGCTCAAGCCCAGAGGCATGACCTCATGACCCGCGGCCTTGAGGTGCGAGATGACGTCGTACTCCGTGCGCCACTCGTCGATTTCCTTCTCTGTGGAACCCTTGAGCGTGTCCGGAGGCACCAATGTGGAGTGCACCAGCACCAGCGCGCGCACTTTTTTCATTCTGTGCAAATCTTCACAATGCGACTCTCGGCAATTGGCGCTCCTCGTAAGACTCGGCAAGCCTCGCCACCACCCACACGAGATGCGTAACGAGCTCGCGGCGCGGGCCCCGGACGTATAGATTCAACTTCTCGCAGCGCTCAATGATCAAACGCAGCACCTGATGCACCAGGTATTCGCTGAAGCCTCCGGCTCCGACCATCCGCTGCCGCAAAGGATTGCGAAGCTCGCGCAGCAGCGTTGCGGCTCTCGGTGCGGCGCGGTTGCCAGGCGCTGTGGTGAACACCTTGAGCAGAAGTTCGTCGGCCCCGGAACGGCGCGGCAATCGATAGCGCGCCAACTTATGCTCGTAATGCTGGCGCAGCGTGCGGTTCTCGTGCGTGATTTCCTCGACCGTGCCGCGTTCCGCGACATCCGGTTTGGCGCCGCCCAGTTGCCTCGCCAGGCCGTCGATGAACTGCAGCTTGGCATAGGCCGGCCAGCCCAGATATTCGCGCCGCCACGCCGAACGCGGCTTGAGCCACACCGCGAAGGTCTCGGCGAAATCCTCGGTGGGATGTGCCTGCGCGTACCAGGCGCCCAGATGCTGTACGAAACGCCGGCTGCCCGGGCGCGGTCTGTAGGTATCAGGATAGGGCAGCGAGGCAGGACCGAATACGTCGCGCCATGATTTCATGCGCCGCAGCCGGTAGGCGGAATCGATGGCGTGCCCGGCTTCGTGACGCAGTATGCGCATCAGCCAGTTGCGGTTGCCGCCTTCGACTTCGCGCATGAAACGCCGCTCTATGTTCATGAGGCGGCGATGCGCAAGATAAAAAGGAATTGCGATGCCGGGAATGCCGTCGGGCGAAAACCATTCCTGCGCGAGCCAGCAGTGCGGGCGGAAACGGATTCCGCGCTGGGCGAGTTCGCCGTACAGGCGAAAAATTGCGGCTTCCAATTCGGTGCCTTGAATCGTGAGTTGCAAATCGCAGAAGCGCAAACTCAGCAATTGATCGTCCGATAGTGCCTCCCACGCGTAGCCGGGCTTGCGCGGTCTCGAACGGGCATTGGCACTTTTACTTGGCGGCACCATGGCCCTCCAGGCCCGCGAAGTCGAACAACGCCGGATCCGCCAGCTGCGAGGCGGACACATTGCAGATCGCGGAGAAGATCGACTCGACCCGGCCCGGAAAATTTTGCTCCCATTCCTCGAGCATCCGCTTCACCGCGACGCGCTGCATGTGGGTCTGCGATCCGCACAGATTGCAGGGGATGATGGGGAAGCCGCGCGCCGCCGCGTAGCGCGCTATGCTGCGTTCCGGCACGTAGCACAGCGGCCGGATGACGATGTGGCGCTTGTCCTCGCTCAACAGCTTCGGCGGCATCGCCTTCAGTTTGCCGCCGAAGAACATGTTGAGAAACAAGGTCTCGACGATGTCGTCGCGATGATGCCCCAGCGCGATTTTGGTGATGCCGTTTTCAGCCGCGAACCGGTACAACGCGCCGCGGCGCAACCGGGAGCAAAGGCCGCACATGGTCTTGCCCTCCGGGATGACACGCTTGACCACCGAGTAGGTGTTTTGCTCGATGATGCGGTAGCGCACGTTGAGTTCGTCGAGGTACTGCGGCAAGACATGCGCGGGAAAGTCCGGCTGCTTCTGATCGAGATTCACCGCCGTGATCTCGAAATCCACCGGTGCGCTGCGCTTGAGGCTCAGCAACACGTCGAGCAGCGTGTACGAGTCCTTGCCGCCCGACAAACACACCATGACATGATCGCCTGCGGCGATCATGTTGTAGTCGGCGATTGCCTTGCCCACCGCGCCGCGCAAGCCAGCCTGCAGTTTCTTGAAATTATTCGACACCGGCGCGTTCGAGATCACGGCGCTTCCAGATATTTGGCTTCCAAATAACGCAGGTATGCGGCGGCCGTGAGCGGCTTGCCCGTCGCCTGCTTGATCAGTTCCTGCACGGGCAGGCGTGCGCCCACGCCGTGCACATTGTCGCGCAGCCATTCCATCACGCCGCCGAATTGACCCGCCGCGATCTCATCATCGAGCGCCGGCCGCGCGGCGCGCATGGCTTCGTTCAGCTGGCCGGCGATCACCGCGCCCAAAGCATAGGACGGGAAGTATCCGAAATGCCCGACGGCCCAGTGGATGTCCTGCAGGCAACCCTCGGTGTCGTTTGCCGGGCGGATATTGAGGCGCTGCTCGAGATTTTCGTTCCACGCCTCGGGCAGATCCGCGACCGGCAAGGATCCCTCCAGCATTCTTTTTTCCAGCTCGTAGCGCAGCATGATGTGCACCGGATAGGTGAGCTCGTCGGCATCCATGCGGATCAGGCTGCGGCGAACCCGGATCAAGATCCGGTATAAATTCGATTCAAGCCATTCCGGTCCGGAGACCTGCAGATATTTTTCGAGCAGCGGCCGCAAATAGCGCACGAACGAGCGGCTGCGGCAAAGATTCATCTCGAACAACAGCGACTGGCTTTCCTCCAACGCCAACCCGCGGTCACGGCCCACCGGCTGATCGCGCCACTCCTGCGGCAGACCGAGGTCGTACATGGCATGACCGGTCTCATGGACCGCGCCCAGAAGCCCCGAGAAAGGATCGCCCATATCGAATCGCGTCGTGACGCGGATATCGCCTGGCACGCCTTCCGTAAAGGGATGTTCGCTTTCATCCAGGCGCCCGCGGTCGAAGGGGAAGCCCAAGGCCTTGAGCACGTCCGTGGTCAACGAGCGCTGTTTGGCGATGCTGAATTTGCCGGCCAAGGGCAGCGGTGGATGGGCCGCCTGCACTTCGATGGCCTCGTTGATGAGACTCGGCAGCTTGCGCGACAAGGCTTTGAAAATGGTGTCGATGTCCGCCGTGGAGATCCCGGGAGTGAAGCCGTCGACCAGGGCGTCGTACGGCGCCAAGCCGCGCGCCTGGCCCAAGAGCGCCGCCTTGTCGCGCACCAGGTGCACGACTTCCTCCAGATGCGGAGCGAACAATTTGAAGTCGTTGGCCTTCTTGGCCTCCACCCAGTACACCTCTGCACGCGCCGTGGCTTTTGCGAGGCGGGCGATCAGGGATGGCGGGGTGGCAATGGCATGATCGCGCTGCCGGCGCATCTCGTGCAGATTGGCCAACGGCCAATCCTCGAGCTGCGAAGCTCCCGCCTCGGCACGCTCCAGCAAGCGCGCAACTTTCGGAGTGGTCAGCAGGGCGTGATGTTCGGTCTCGAGGGCGGCCAACTGTTCACCGCGCACATCGGCGCTGCCGCGCGGCATCATCACCGCGGCGTCCCAGCGCAACAGCGACAGGGCGCCGCGAAATGCGTGCAGCCGGCGAAATTCCTGTTCTAATTGTTCGTAAGGTGAGGCTGCCATGAGACCCTTTAGGTGGCGGTGAAGTTTAACAGCAGCGCCTCGAGCGGGGTTGCCCGAGAGCAGAAAATTATTTTAATTCAAATACTTGGAGATATCCGACAAGGGCAGCAAGCCGTTTTGATGGAACGCAATCTGGCTCGTGAAAGGCAGATCGACGCGCGCGGTGCCGGTCAATTCATAGGCGAGCGAATCGGCGTGCTGCTGGCGCTTATCGGCCAGCTTGAGAACTGCGAACGCTAGGTTGGCGGTGATGTTCATGGAGAAGTCGGCATCTCCCAGAGCGGGGACCGAGAAGGCTTGCTCGCTCAAGCCCGAGGCCACATCCACGCCATCCACTTTGAGCGCAAACGTCAATTCCCGTACCGGCAGCGCTCGATCGTTGGGATTTTGCACGTTGAGCTTGACCGCGAAATTCTGCTGCAGCAGGTTGCCGCTGCGCAGCTCGATATCCACCACGCGCACGATGGGTGGCTCGAAATGCGGATGCACCAGGGAGCAGGCGCTCATTGCCAGCGCCAACATTCCGCCGATGAGCCGTGGCAACATGGCGGAATGATACCGAGTTTCGCCTGGTGCACGAGCGTGTTGCTGGCCGTAGGCGGAGCAGCGGCCGCGGAAACCCCGGCGCCGGCGCAAGGCCCCGCACGAACCGGCTGCTTGTCATCGGGGGATGGCTATCTTCGGGCGAACCTGGGCGGTGCCGTCGAGGCGCAGCTCGACTGGCCGAACAGCGGCACGCAATGCGAAGGAGAATCGCGCGCATCGCCCCCCGGGGTGCGCCTGAGCTTTCGCCGCGACAAGTCCCAACCGGATCTCTTGCTGGTGTTCGGCCTTAGCGGCGTGCAGCCAGGCCAGCCGGGGCGCGAAATCGCGGTCAACATCACCGTCATCGTGCAGGGAACGAGCCAAATCTACGGCACGCTCGGAGATTCGCGCTGCACGGTGGACCGTCTGGAGCAGCGGCCGCTGGCCGCTGCCGGAACCTACAGAATCGAGGCGCGCGGATTTTGCACGCAACCGGCGCATGCCGTGCGCGGCAGCGGCGACGTATTGGTCAGCACCTTCGAATTTGCCGGGCCGGTGATGTATCTGACCGACTCCAGGCAGGAATGACGGAGAGAGCGCGCATCCTTGCGCTGACTTTGCTGCTGCTGGCAGCTGCGGGCGCGGGGCCGGCGCGCGCGGCACCGTCCAGCGCGGAGATACCCATCTACACCGCCGAGGTCGTTCATACCTATCCCCACGACGTGAATGCCTTCACCGAGGGGCTCTTCTATCTGAACGGCTATTTGTATGAAAGCACCGGCCTGGAACAACACTCGAGCATTCGCAAGGTTCGGCTCGAGACGGGCGAAGTGGTCAAGAAGGTCGACATCGCCCCGCAGTACTTCGGCGAGGGCATCGTCAATTGGAAGGGCCGCATCGTCAGCCTGACCTGGAAGACTGAACTGGGGTTTGTGTTCGATCTGGCATCGTTCAAGCTGCAAAGGAAATGGAGCTATGTCGGCGAAGGATGGGGGCTGACGCAAGACGGCAAGGAAATCATCATGAGCGACGGCACTTCGCAGCTGCGTTTCCTCGATCCGGACACGTTGAAGGAAACCCATCGTCTCGAGGTCAGACTGCAAGGCACGCCCGTGCCGAACGTCAACGAGTTGGAGTGGGTGAAGGGTGAGATCTACGCCAATGTCTGGCAAACCAACTGGATACTGCGCATCGATCCCGCCAGCGGCAAGGTCGTTGGCATCATCGACCTCAAGGGCCTGCTGAAGAAGTCCGATGTCACGCTCGGCCAGACCGACGTGCTGAACGGCATCGCCTACGATGCCAAGGCCGATCGATTGTTCGTCACCGGCAAAAATTGGCCCAAGCTCTTCGAGATACGGCTGCGGGCGAATCTGGCCCCCTAAAAGCGTCCTACAAGCGGTCGCGTTTTGCACCGACAGACATCGCGCGTGCCTGTGGTATAAAAGCCACATTCGCCCATGTACACGGCTTATTGCTGTTGCGTTAACGCGAACAAAGAACGGAGACTAGCAATGAAAAGATTGATTTTTGGTGGCCTGCTATGCACGTCCTGCGTAGCGGCCGGTACCGCGTCCGCGCAGGGCTTTGCAGATGGCTATGACGACACGGGCGCCTTTTATGTAAGCGGAATGGCGGATTGGACCTTTCTCGATAAGCGGCGCGTATCGCGCAACGATATCGGCGAGCAATTCGGCCTGGGCTACAACCTTCCGGCCAATTTCGCGCTGGAGCTGAACCTCAATAACGGCAGCTACGCGTACAGGGCCCTCGGAGAACGAGAAAAGCTCTTCGCCACCACCCTGGACGTTATGTACAAGTTGACGCCGCCGAACTTGCTGATTCGACCCTATGTGTTATTGGGCGGCGGCGACATCTCCGACAACATCGGTCGGACTGGCCTGAATGTTCAAGGCTGGGCGGCCGAAGGCGGCGTCGGCGCACTTCTTGGGGTCGGACCCCAGACGGGATCCTTTCGCGTGCAGTTTCGCACCGAGGTGAAGTACCGCTACGAGTTGATGCAAGGCATCCCCCTGATCCCGCACAACCCGGGCGATGTGATCGCTGCAGCCGGGATCCAGCTGAGCTTCGGCAATCCGACGCCGCCGCCACCGCCGGTGGCCAAGGCCGTGGTCATCGAACCACCTCCTCCGCCACCACCGCCCCCGCCCCCGCCTCCGCCGCCCCCGCTCGATAGCGATGGCGATGGCGTGCCGGACTCCATCGATCGGTGTCCGAATACGCCCCATGGCGACAAGGTCGATGCCTATGGCTGCACGATCAAGCAGGAGATCCGCCTGCCGGGCGTGACCTTTGCAACCAATTCGGCGGACCTCACGCCGGAGTCGGACACGGTCCTGACGTATGCAGTGCAGACCTTGAACGCCCATCCCGAGTTGGTCATCGAGGTAGATGGACATACGGACAGCACCGGCTCCGACAAGTACAACATTGGTTTGTCGCAACGCCGTGCTCAGTCGGTGTTGCTGTACCTGAAGTCCCATGGCGTGACCAATACGCTGACTGCCAAGGGCTACGGGAAGGCTGATCCGATCGACGACAACCGCACTGCGGAGGGCCGACTGGCCAATCGGCGCGTTGCCTTGAAGGTCTTGAGCGGACTGTAACGCTGGACCGGCCGGTAGTGTTGATACGAGCCCCCGCGCCGAGCGGGGGCTCTTTTTTTACAAATCGCCCAGGGCATCCTTGAGAGGCCCGAGCCAGGGTTCATAGTTGCGCCACTGATCGACCGCGTCGGAATAGATTGGACGGCGCACCTGTTCTGAGCTGATCGTCTGTACCACGCGGCGATTCTCGTGGAACTTAAGGCACTGCTGCTCGAATGGCAGCCCGCAATAGTCCAGGAGCTTTTGGACTTCTGCTTGCGGATCGGCGACGAGTTGTTCGTAGCTCACGCGATGCACGCGCCGCGGAAGAACAGCATCGAAATGCCCCATGAGCCGGGCGTAGTCCCGATAATAGCGCCCCAGTTCCGTTAAATCGTAGGTGAAGCTTAGGCCGCGGGCGAAGAGCTGCTTGTAGCAGGAGAAGCAACAACCCAGTGGGTGGCGCCTCATGTCGATGATTGCGGCAGCGGGAAACATCAGTTGCAGCAGCCCGATATGGAAGAAATTGCTCAGCATCTTGTCGACAAAACGCGGCTTGCCCAGCGGGCGATGCACCTGCGTCTGCGCCAAGTAGCGCGCCGCGAATGCGTCGACGTCCCCCCGGTCGAGCGCGGCGACAGGCTCCGGGTAGGCCTGACTGCCGGCTGGATTCGGTCGCAAGATCAGCTCGCGCGCAAGGTTCGGGATATCGGGCAACTCGCGCGTGCCTTCGACCTGCGAGTGGCTCGCGAGGATCTGCTCGAGCAGTGTCGACCCGGAGCGGGGCAGTCCGACGATGAAAATCGGATCGGATCGCCCGCTACCCCATTCGAAACGGTCGGCAAAGAAACGATCGGTGAAGACATCGACTGAGCGCTGCACCATCGCGGTTGTGGCATTTGCATCGTAGCCGATCGTCGCCCGGTGCCGCGCGGCGCCGCGCGCGTAATGCTCGAAGGAAGCCTCGAATCGGCCGTCATCCTCGAGACCCTTACCCAATGCAAACTCCAGAAGGGTACGGTCGATACCGGTCAGGGTGCCCTGCGCCAGCTGCGCTTGCATCGCCTCGAGATCGGCGCGAGCGAAACGGAAAGTTTTGAGATTGGCGAGGCTCGAATAGGCCCGGCCGGAGCCGGGTCGTATGGCGAGGGCCCGCAGGTACATCTCGATCGCCCGCGATTGCTGGCCCACTTCCCGCAATAGATGTCCGCACAAGAGCCACGCCGCTTCCTTGTCCGGCTGGCCGGCGACCGTCGCTTCCATCAGCGCAATCGCCTCGTCATTGCGGCCCATGAGCCGCAGCGTTTGGGCCTTGAGGCTAAGATAGCTGATGTTGCCGGAATCGGCGGCGAGCAGCCGCTCGACCAGCGGCAGCACCTCGAAATTCCGATGCAGCGTGAACATCAGGTTCGCCAAGTCGTAGCGGGCCGCCGCATAACCCGGCGCGAGCTCGAGACACCGGGTCAACCGCCGTTCTGCCTCGGCATAATCCTCGTAGCGGGTCGCGATATCCGCGAGCAGCCGCAGCGCCATCACGTCATCAGGCGCCTGAGCCAGCCGCTTGAGCAGCATGGCCTCGGCCGATTCCAGGCGGTTATCGGCGAGAGCGGCGAGCGCATCCTTGAGCTCGGGCGGCTCCTTGGTGAGCCGAGTGTAGTGTGCATACGCGATATCGCCTGCCTGCACATCACCCGCGCCGAAGGAGATTGCCGCGAGTTCCCACCAGCCATCGGCGAGGCCCTCGTCCAGGGTTACCGCGCGCCGGAAGGCGGCCAGCGCCTCCGCGTTGCGGCCGCCGGCCGCGTATGCCCGGCCGACCTCGAGTTGCATGAACGGCGTGTCGCGATGGGCATTCGCGAGGCTTTCCAGTGCCGCGGCAGCGGCCGCCGAGTCGCCGAGCTTGCGGCATGCGGCCGCAAGCAGCAGCTGCGCCTCTGGGTTTCCGGGCGAGCCGGCGAGTATGCCGCTCGCCTGCCGGGCGGCCGAGGCCGGATCCGAGTCGAGCAATAGCGAAGCACGCATCAGCTGCAGATCGACGGAGGCGCTCATTGACGGGATGTAAACGGACTTGAGCAGGCAAGTCAACGCAGGGTGAACGACCCGTCGCGAGGTGCTATAAATGCCGCGTGAACACTGCCATCCCTACACCGCTCGACGACGCCACGATCGCGAAGGTCTTACAGGCCTCGAAATCGGAAGCGGCCTCCGGACGGGTACAGGAATCCGACCTGCTGCTGGCGCGGGTCGCGCAACAGGCACCGAATCACCCCGCGGTACTCAATGAACTGGGAGTCCGCATGCTTGCCCGGGGTGCACCCGAGCAGGCGCACGCCTTGTTTGCGCGGGCGACGCAGGCGGATCCCAAGCACCCGACGTTGTGGGCAAATCTCGCATCCAGCCTCAAGCAGCTTGGCCGCCCGGCGGAGGAAATCGACGCCGTCGAAAAGGCGCTGGCGCTGGAGCCGCGGCATCTGTCGGCCCTGCTCCAGAAAGGCGCCTATCTGGAAGCGCGCGACGATCCGCGCAATGCCGCGCGAACCTATCAGAACGTACTCGCCTGCCTGGCGCCCGGCCAGGAGGTGCCACCCCATCTCAAGGAAGCGGTTGCGCATGCGAAGGCGATGGTTGATGCCGACCTCGCGGCGCTCACCACCAAACTCGAGGCGCCGCTGGCCAAAGTCAGCGCGCACCACGGAGGCCACCGACAACGCCGCGTCGACCTATGCCTGGACATCTTGATGGGCAAGCGCCGCCCCTACCATTCGCAGCCGACCTGGATGTACTTCCCGGAGCTTCCGGCCATCGAGTTCTTCGAGCGCTCCGAATTTCCCTGGCTCGACGCCATCGAGGCCGCCACTCCGGAGATTCGGGCAGAGCTGCTGCGCGTCATGGTCGCCGATCGTGAAGGGCTGCAACCGTACATCGACTTTCCCGACGGACTACCGGTCGATCAGTTCCGGGAGCTGAATCGCTCGCGGCGCTGGAGCGCGTATTTTTTGTGGAACCAAAGCGATGCGGTCTCCGATCACATCGCGCGTTGTCCCGTCAGCGCACGCATGCTCGAGACCGCGCCACGCTGCCGGGTCGAGCGCCGAGCACCCACGGCCTTCTTCTCGATCCTCGACCCGAATACCCGCATCCCCGCACACACCGGGGTTACCAACACGCGTTGCACCGTACACCTGCCGCTGATCGTACCGCCGGACTGCGGATTTCGGGTCGGTGCAACGACGCGTGAATGGGTTCCAGGTGAAGCGTGGGTCTTCGACGACACGATCGAGCATGAGGCTTGGAACCTGTCCGACACCCCGCGCGCCATCCTCATTTTTGACATATGGAATCCATTATTGACGGAGGCGGAGCGCGACATGATCACGGTTGCTACCGAGATTTACGCAGAGTATTACGCGACCGGCGCGCAGGGGGCTCTGTGAGGCCGCTCAATGGCTCGCTGCGGTTGGCGCAGCTCTCGACATTGGTCGGAATCTTTGCGTCGGCGTATTCGGCTGCTGCGCCCTCTGCCGCCGATCTGGCACGCTGCGCCGGAATTGCGGATCCAGGCGCCCGACTTGCATGCTATGACGCGATCAGCGGTGATAAATCGAATGGGAAGCCGACTGCCGCGTCGCCGCCGGCTGCTGCGTCGCCACCGGCCGCGCCTGGCGCACCCGCCTCGTCCAGCGCTACGCCTGCCGCCCCTACACCTGCCGCCCCTGCGATGCCTGCCCCACCGGCAGCTGCCGCCGCCTCGACATTCGCGAGCAATCCACAAAATTTCGGTTTCACTGAGACGCAGCGCGCACCGGCGCCATCGCAAGCGGCTCCGAAAGTCATGAAAGTCATGAAGGCCCGGATCGCAAAGGTCGTCGATACCCGCTGGGGGCAGCCTTACGCGGTCCTCGACAACGGGCAGATCTGGGTGTTCATCGATAGCGACCAGGACGCAGGCCTCAAGCCGCAAGATCCGATCACGATCAGACGAGGCACCCTCGGCTCGTTTCTATTGGTCACAGCATCGCATCATTCTTACCACGTAAAGCGCACGCAGTAGCGCGGCCAGCGCGTTCACGCTGGGTAGCCAAAGCGTTCCACCCATGGATTCAGCATTGGCAGAATCGGTTCGAGCGCCCCGCTGTAACGCCTCCAGGTATCGATGGCCGATGGTGAAAGCCCGCGCGCAAGCTGCGCCGTGCTCGGAGTGGCGCGTTCGCGCTTTCCAATGCGACTGGCGAAGTCCTCCATGCCCGCGACCCTCTGCAGATTCAAGAATTCACAAATCGCCCGCGATTCCTGCTCGAAATCGGTCACCAGATTCTCGTAGCGGACGATCCGCCAGCTCAAGCCCAAGAATGGACGCACTTGTTCGGCGAACTGCATGACCGCAACGTAGAATGCCGCCGCGCCCTGCAGGGTCAGCAGCTCGTACATCGCTGAATTCATTGTGAAGCGGCGCCGAAAGCAGCTCAACACGACTTCGCGCGGGTCGCGGAGGGCAAACAGGACCTTGGCGCGCGGAAACATTCTTGCGATGAGCGGCAACTTGAGAGTGTTCAACGGATTTTTGTCTATGAATACCTTGTTTGCGACGTCAGTCCCGGCTTGGCGAACGCCCTCCCAATAAGCCGTCCGCAGTGCGTTCAGCTGAGTATGGTCCGCGCAAGCCAGCGCCTCCAGGTTCAGCGGCTCGCGCATGAACCGCCGCACGCCGTCCGTCAAAAGCTCGTGCTCCTCGAGGCTCGCGACCTGCGGGTGCCCGTCGAGAATGACCTCCAGCAGCGTCGTGCCGGAGCGCGGAAAGCCGAGCAAAAACACGTGTTCCAGCGGATCGGCGGGAGCAGCGGGAGCGGCGGGGGGCGCGACCTGAGTCGGCCATGCACCCGGAGCAACGATGCCCATGGCAGCGCTCAGGGCCCGAGTGTAGGCGAGCATGCTGGTTCCACTCGCGAAACGTTGATGGATGCGGCGCAAGGCCTCGTTGCACGTGGTATACGCGCTGAACGCCTCATTGTACCGGCCGGACGCGTCCAGCACGTCCCCCAGCAAGCCGGTCGCGCGCGCCCTGTCCGAGGGACCCGCGCGCGGGTCCATGATCAGCTTCTGCAGCAGCGTCTCGGCCCGCGTGGTCGCGCCCTCCGCGAACTCGGCGGCCGCCAAGCTCAGAACCGCGTCCGGAAAGCCTGGAGATACGGCAAGCGTCCTTTCCGCCCACCGTCGAGCCTCGGCGTGCTCGCCACGGTGCGTGGCAATCGATCCAAGGGCAGCCATTGCAACGAAATTGCCGGGCTCCAATTCCAATGCTCGCCGGTGGCTCTGCTGCGCGCGGCCCAGCAGTCCCAACGAGATCAGCGCATTGCCCTTATTGGCATGCGCAAAGCTCAAGTCGGGATGCCTCTTCAGCAACGTGTCCAGGTGATACAGAGCCTCCTGATGACGGTCGAGGCGCTGCAGGCACATGGACAAGGCGTTGCGCGCACCGACGTCGCCGGGCGCAATGGTGACCGCCCGTTCGAGTAGGCGCAGGGAATCTTCGAATCTGCCCTGCTGCTCCAGCCGGGTGGCGAGCACGTTCAGCAGCATCGGATGCTCGAAGCCGCTCGCAAGGGTCTTCTCGGCCAAAGCCGCGGCACGTTCAAAGTCGCGGTTCTGTGCGAAGGTCAGAACCGTGTTGAGTGTCTGCATGTCGGTTTCGAGGTCGCGGGCCATCGGCGGAGAGTATAGGATTCGCCGCTGATATGGGAAAATCGCACCCGGGACATTGCGGGTACCAGAGGTGAGCTTGACGGGAATTCCCGACGCGTCGACGCCCGACGCGTTGATACGCGAAGCTGCGGAGCTACGCCGCCAAAACCGCATCCCCGAGGCCATCGATGCCTACCGTCGCGTGCTCGCGCGCGCTCCTGGGCTGGCCGAATCCTGGTTCAATCTCGCGGTGCTGCTGCGACAGGCGCACCGGTTCGAGGAAGCGCTCGATTCCTACCAGCGGGCACTCGATGCCGGAGTCTCCCGTCCGGAAGAAGCCCACCTCAATCGCAGCGTGATCTACACCGACTACCTGCGGCGGCACGCGGACGCGGAACGCGAATTGCGGCTGGCCTTAGCCTTGAATCCCGCATTCACACCCGCGCTCCTCAATCTCGGCAACCTATGCGAAGATTTCGGGCGGCGGGAGGAGGCGCTCATGCTTTATGAGCGGATCCTCGCGCGCGAGCCGCGCTGTTTCGAGGCGCTCGCGCGCTACGCCAACATGCAGACGCGCGGGACCGCGAAAACGACCCTGGTAGCGCAGCTCAAAGACGCAATCTCGGACCCGGCGGCGTCGGCCGCCGAGCGCGCGAACCTTGGCTTTGCCCTCGGCCGGCTGCTCGATCAGGCGGGAGAATACCGCGCCGCATTCGCCGCATATCGGGGGGCGAATCAGGCAAGCCGGGCGAGCGCTCCAGCGCCGGGTGCACGCTACGACCGGGCGCAGCACCATGCATTCATCGACCGCCTGATCGTGGGCGGCATGGCGGCGCAGCAGGCACCGGCAAGCGAGGCGGCGGGGCCGCGCCCAATATTCATTTGCGGCATGTTTCGCTCAGGGTCGACATTGACCGAGCAGCTCCTGGCGGCCTGTGCCGGTGTTGCCGCCGGCGGGGAATTCGATTTCCTGCCGCGCCTCGTCGGCACGGAACTTGCGCCATTTCCCGAATCGCTTGCGGCCTTGTCCGCCGAGCGCCTCGGCGCCTTGCGCAAGCGCTACAGCGCCGAACTTGCACGCGTTTCGCCCCACGCGCGCCGTGTCACCGATAAGCGCCCGGATAATTTTCTCTACATCGGCCTCATCAAGAGCTTGTTCCCGGATGCCAAGATAGTGCACACCATCCGCGACCCGCTGGACAATTGCCTGTCGATCTATTTTCTGCATCTGGATCAGCAAATGACCTACGCGCTCGATCTCATCGACATCGGACACTATTTTGCCGAGTATCGCCGCCTTATGGCGCATTGGAAGGCTGACTTCGCGGCCGATATCTTCGACTTCGATTACGATGCCTTGGTGAGGGACCCACCGGCGACGCTGCAACGTTTGTATACCTTTCTGGGACTCGAATGGGGAGGCCAGATACCGCGCATCGCAGAAACTGTGGGCGCCATCAAGACCGCCAGCGCGTGGCAGGTGCGCGAGCCGTTGTATGACACCTCGTCGGGACGGGCACGTCACTACGCACCGGAACTGCGGGAATTGCGCGACTACCTGGGCGGCGTTCTGCCCACATGAGCGTCACCACACCGCTGGTCGTGCCGATTCTCGCGGTTCCATTTGGCGTCGTGCCGCTTGCGGAAGCTGAAGCGCTGAATCCAGCACTCGGCGCATTGTTTGCGGCGCGAATGCGGGCCGATGACGCGCGCCGCCAGCGCTCACCGCTGTGCTATCACAGCAGCGATGACCTGCTCGAGTGGCCGGACGATGCGGTACGGCAGCTGACCCGGTCGATTTTTCAGGGCGTAAACTCGGTGGTTGGAGCCGTCAATGAATTCGGCCCAGCGCAATTGAGTTCCTTCACGATGCAGGCGCGCGGCTGGTTCACCGTCGTCCTTCCGGACGGCCGGGTACCGGCGACCAACTATCCCTTGACCGCCTGGTGCGGCATCTATTGCGTTGCGGCACCCGAAAGCTCCGCAATCCGGGCCGACAGCGGCTTACTGCGTCTTTATGAGACGCGCCTCGGCACCATGTTCGCGGATGCCTCCACGACGGCGATGCGTTTGCCGTTCAAGCCGGGCCATTACGGGTGGCGGCCGGTGCCCGGGCAATTGGCGGTCTTCCCCGCCTGGCTCACCCACGAAATAGCTCTGATACGAGCTTCCGGGCAACTCGTGCTGGTGACTGTGCGGGTTCGATTCGTGGCCCCCGGTCAGCAAGGCGTCGCGCATTGGTAGACCCGACGCTCGAGATCCATCCGCTGTTTGCCGTGCCGTTCGGCGAGGCCCGTCTTGCGGCTTGTGAGCGTCTGAACCACGAACTCGAGGCGCTATTCCTGCAGCGCGAGACGGAGGCGCATAGAAATCCCACGCCGAGCCACATACAGCAGCCAGAGACCTTCGAAAGTCGATTCGATTTATTCCGCTGGCCAGAGGCCTGTGTTCAGGAGTTGCGCCGTTTCATGCTGGATGGAGTCGCCCGCATGGTGATCGAGACGACGACGCTGCGAGCGGAGGATATTGCTCGGCTCACGTTCCGCAACCATGCGTGGTTTCACATCTCTCGCTACGCCGGCTCCTTCATCGCCCATAACCACCCCCTCGCGTCCTGGTCAGCCGTGTACTGCGCGCGTGCCGGAGAGACCGTGCCCGACCAGCCCGACAGCGGCGTTCTTCGGTTCCTGGATACGCGCCAAGGCGGCGACGCCTTCCTCGATCCGGCCAACTGCTCGTTGCATCGTGCCTATGCGCTTCGCCCGCTGGAGATTCGGCTGACAGCGGGTCAAATGGTGGTGTTTCCCTCCTACGTTTTCCACGAGGTCGCACCTTTTTATGGGCGCGATACGCGGATAACCGTCGCGGTCAATTGTTGGTTTGGTTGACTGCGGCCTCAAGGGGCGGACTAAGCTATAATCCCGCCATCAGGCCGGCAGGAGAGAACCCATGCGAGTAACCGCTTCATTATTAACGGTTTTGTGCGCCATATGGTGCCAACAGGCGCAGGCAGATGACCCACCGGCCCCTACCCAGCCTGCGGCGCCGACCACTGCGGCCCAGACCACGGCTGCGCAGACCACGGCTGCGGCGCCGGCGACTTCAGCGTCGACTTCCGCGGAGCCAAAGGGGTCGGCTCAGGCCGCATCGCCGGAGCTAAAACCCGGGGTGACCGTCGTCGGTGCCAAGCCGGATTTGACTCCGGAGGAGAAGGACCTCATCAATCGCGGCTACAAACTCGAGGTGCACAATGGCGAGAAATACTTCTGTCGCAGAGAACAGCAACTAGAGTCGCGTCTCCCAGGCCCCAAAACCTGCGATAGCGCGCAACAGATACAAGCTCGCCGCCTCGAATCGCAGGAGGCGGTGCGAGTGATACAGACCAACACCTCGCGCAACAGCAACTGACAAGGCGAGCGGGTTCGGCTTCAAGCGCGGCGTTCATCGCTCCGAAGGACGAGCGCGGCCAGCTCACCCGCCACGCGGCCGAGTACTTCGGGCCAGTCGCCTCGCACGCGCTGCCTGAAGAGCTTCATCGTCGGATACCATGGACTGTCCTCACGCGCAATGAACCAGCGCCAGTCGGGCACCGACTGCAGAACCACCCAGACGGGGACGCCGAGCGCGCCGGCCAGATGTGCGAGAGCGGTGTCCGCGGTGATGACGAGGTCGAGACCCATCATGATCGCGGCCGTTTCGTCGGCGATTTCATCGGGTCCCAGATGCTGCGGATCGGTCAGCTGCGCAACCGATCCGCCAAACTCGACTTCGGCGAGCTGCCCGGCGCCCGCTCCTTTCTGCAGGGACACGAGGCTGATGCCAGGAATGCGCGCCAGCGCGGCGGCTGCGCTCAATGGAAAGGATCGCGCTTGTAGCGCAGAGTGTTTCTCCGCCTCGGGATTGCCGTGCCAGTTCACTCCGACCCTGAAGCCCGGCAGGGTGGCCAGTTTTTCCGCCCACGCGCGCGCCGCCGAAGGATCGACCTTCAAGTAGGGTACGCCGCGCGGAATGCTGTCCATGTCGGTGCCAAGCTTAAGCGGCAGACTCAAGAGCGGCGTGTGGAAATCGAACGGCGGCAGCGCCTCGCCTCGGCTGATGATGAGGGCGCGTGAATCGAGTGTGCGCAGCAGTTTGATGAGCTGCGGCTGAACTTCAAACACCACCTTGGCGCCCTGTTCTTCCAGCAAGCCCAGGTAGCGGCAAAATTGCAGCGTATCCCCAAGCCCCTGTTCGGAATGCACGAACAGCGTCTTGCCCGCGAGCGGCTCCGCGCCCGACCAGCGCGGTGCGTCGAGGCTGCGCGGGCTCACATGCGGGAGACGGAAACGCGCTTCATACAGGGGCCAGCCCTCCCGCAACTCTCCGAGCGCCAGCTTGAGCACGGCCTTGCTCCAGGTGGCCGTCGGGTCCTCGGGTTTGAGCGACAGTGCTCGGTCCAAACTTTGCAGTGCCTCGGCGTAGCGGCCCACACCCTTCTGGGTATTGCCCGCATTGATGTGCGCCTCCGCATAATTTGGCCGGCGCTCGATGGCTTTTTCGAAATCCGCGAGCGCCTCGGCGGGGCGGAACAAACGCACCAGCACGGCGCCGCGGTTATTGAGCGCCTCGGCGGAGTTCCTGTCGAGTGCCAGCGCTCGGCTGAAGCTCTCGAGAGATTCCTCGTAGCGTTCGAGCCTCGCCAGTGCGACCCCCCGCTGCAGATGCGTCTCGAACTGCAGCAGCTCCGACCTCAGTGTGATTTCCAAGCTCTCCAGCGCCTCGGCGGGCCGACCCAGGCCGATCAACGCCTTGGCGCGCCATAAGAGAGCCGACACGCTCCCGGGAGCAATCGCCAGCGCGCGATCGAAGCTCGCCAGCGCGTCTGCGCGGCGATCGAGAATCATGAGTGCCAGGCCCCGATTGTGATGGGAAATCGCAGCGTCCGGCTGCAGCGCCAGCGCCCTCTCGAAGCTGGTCAATGCCTCGGCTGGCCGGTCGAGCGCCAGCAGCTGGCTGCCCCGGTTCGTGTGCGCCGCCGCGTGCTGGGGTTGCAGCACCAGCGCACGCTCGATGCAAGCCAACGCGTCCGCGTACTTTCCCTGGGCCGCCAGAACCAGACCGAGGTTGTGGTGCGCCTCCGCAAGGTTCGGCTCCAGCGCGAGCGCTTGTTCGAAGCAGTGGCGGGCCTCCGGCAAACGATCGGCCCGCTCGAGGGCTACTCCCAGGACATGATGCGCTTGAGCGGTTTTGGGGGCGAGCCGCACAGCCTTCCCCAGATTCGCCAGCGCTTGTTCCAGCTGACCCAAATGCAGGAGCGCTGAGCCGCGGCCAAGATAAGCGACGGGCAGATCGGGTTGCAGTGCCACCGCGCGATCGAAGCAGGCGACTGCTTCCGCGTACCGCTGCAATTCGCTGAGCGCGCTTCCGAGGTTCGCGTGCATGGCGGCATTGGCAGGCTGCAAGCGAACGGCGGCGCCGATCAGATCCAGCGCCCCCTGGCGCTGCCCCAGTGCGGCCATGACGAGACCCAGCAAGTGCATGGCATCGGCGTTGCGTGGTTCGTCGGCGAGCACTTCCCTGTATAACGCTGCGGCCTCGCCCAGTCGTCCTCGCCGGTGCAAATTGAGCGCCCGCTCGAGCTTCGCGCTGCTGCTGGTCATTTGCACGCCATGATACCGCAGAGCCGGAAGACGGCGGGCCGTTGCCCGCCGTCAATCCAATCAGCTTGAAAGCCTCGCCTTTAAGCTATGGCTCAGAACTTCATCGTTATGTGCGCATACAGATAACGGCCCAGCGTGTCGTAGGTACCCGTCCACGTGTTGTCATTGCAGGTCGTGTTCGGGCAGTTCGAAAGGTTACCGTTCAGGATCACCGGAGGATCCTTGTCGAAGAGGTTGTTCACACCCACTCGCACGTCAAGCATGCTGTTCAGCGAATAGTTGGCCGACAAGTCGATGTAGTTGTATCCCGGAATCTGCGCGGTTGCCGTATAGAACGGCCCTGCGAGTTGCGGGTTTTGGCTCTCGCTGTCCACCTTCGACGGGCCAATGAAACGCCACTTCACGGTGAAGTCGAACCCCGGCAGCGGGGTTGCCCAGTTGGTCGTGAGCACCGAACGAAGATGCGGCAGCGGTGCTTCGCAGGTGGCGCCCCAATAGCCAGCGCAGTCGTACGAGGGACCGCCCGTGATGGGCTGCGTATCGAAATGCAGCGTGTACGTAGCGATCTCGTTGAACGTGAACTTGCCGGCCGGACCCGCATCCAGCCTGTAGTGCGACGTGAAGTCAAAGCCCTTCGTCTGCACCGAGCCGATGTTGAGGTCGGTCGTCTGTACGTAGTTCGAGGTGGGCGACAACCACAGCGATCCGGTCGGTCCGCGGTGGATCAGGCTGCAAAGCGCTGCAGTGCCCGACAGCGCGCAGTCGTCGATGACCGTGTTCGAGGTCAGCGAGGTGATCGTGTTCGAAATGACGATGCGGTAGAAGTCGAGCGAAGCCACCAGGTTCGGAATGAACGATGGCTGAAACACGATGCCGTAGGTGTAGGTGTCGGCAATTTCCGGCTTGAGGCTGGTATTGCCGCCGTCCTGCGTGTTGATCTGCGCCGCCGGGTTTGTCGCAATGTGGCCGTATTCCGCCGCCGTCACGCCGGTCCGCGCGCACTCGGCCAGCGAGTACTGAGGCGTCGGGCCCCAGCAAGGATCCGCCGTGCCGCCCGCACCAATGACTGCCGGTTCGAAGAGCTCGTCGAGGTTCGGCGCGCGGATCGCACGATTGAATCCGGCGCGCATACGCACGTCCGCGATCGGCGCCCATTCGAGGCCGAACTTGAACGTGTTGGTATCGAACCCTTCCGTATAGCTCGAGTAGCGATAGCCGATCTCGCCCGATAGGTTATAAGCGCCGGGCATGTCATTCATGATCGGAAGCTTGGCTTCGGTGAAGAACTCGGCTACGTGGAACTCGCCATTGATCGGCTCGGACGGCGCGCCGCCGCCGGTCAAGCCGTTGGCATAAATGTAATCCGGGCTGAAATCGAATTTCTCCTCGCGATATTCGCTGCCGACGCTGACCCCCAGGCCCTCCTTCGCGGTCGGGAGCTGGATACCGTACTTGCCCAAATCGCCCGTGACCGAGTTGGAAAAGATGAATTCCGTGGTTGTCGTGCTCCAGGTCGATGGAACCGTCAGGTAGGCAAGCTGCGCCGCGGTGACGCCTCCCGGGGTCCAGATGTTCCACGGCACGCACTTGGGGTCGGTCCCGTTGAGAACCGATGTGCAGACCGGGGCTCCGACCGGCAAGGTCGCGACGCCGCCAACTGCAGGGTTCGGCACCACTTGCAGCGCATTGTTGATCTGCGGCTGACCCAAGAAGTTGCCCTCCAGATCGCCGAACTGCGTGATGCCGACCTTGCCGTACACATCGTACGTCCACGCGTCGGCGAAACTGCCTTTGACGCCGACCACTTGGTGGATGGCATCCGAGGCGTAATTATCCAGGCGTCCGCCACCCTCGACATTGCGGCGAGCGATGTATGCGGTGAAGGAGCCGGCCGGGGTGGTGGGATAGGCGGCATTGTTCTGCGCCAAAGTCGTCGGGTTGCACAGCACGCCCAATTCCTGTGCCGTGAGCAGCGGGTCGGTGCAGCTGATCGTCTCTTTGCTGTAGAAGGATCCGCTCGGGCCATACTGGGCGGTGGAGGTATTGCGCGCAAACATGGTTTCCATGTAGACGCTGGCGTAATCGTTCACATCGTAGTGCAGGAACACGCCCGCCGTGTAGCGCTCGGCGGGGCGCTGGAAATAGCTGAGCGCGCCATAGTTGTAAAGATCGCCGTTGTTGAACGGCCGGAGTATGCCGGTCTTCGGATCAACCGCGTTGTCGATGATCGTGGTTGAGGCCCCTCCGACCTTGCCGAATTCCAAGACGTGGCCGTTGGGGCTGGTGCCCGAACCGCCGCAGGTGATCGGGGCGGTCGGTGTGGCGCCGCCGATCAACGTACACGCGGCATGGTCGAACTGGTAGCCGACGGCCGCTCCGGCATTGAAGTACTCAAAATATGCAGTCGCATTGCCCTTGCCGTCGGCAAAGTTCGAGCCCGCGACAATCGATACCTGTTTCTGCTGGCCGGTATCGACGGTGCTTGCCGGAACCGCCTGGCCAAATGAGTTCAAAGCGGCGATGTCATTCTGGTCGTTGTTGCTGTGCCGGTAGAAGCCGTAATCTGCGTCGACCTTGACGCCTTCGTAGTGCGTGTTGAGCACGAAATTCACGACACCCGCGACCGCGTCGGCGCCGTAGACCGAGGAAGCGCCACCGGTCAGCACGTCGACACGTTCGATGAGCTCGGACGGGATCTGGTTGATGTCGGCGGCGTTGGCATTGCCGCCCGGGACACCGCCGGCGCCGCCCGGATTCATGCGCACGCCATTCACGAGCACCAGGGTACGTTGCGAGCCCAAGTCGCGCAGGCTGACGGTTGCGGTGCCGACCGAACTGATGGCTTGACCGGAGCCCTGCTCGGCGGTTATCGACGGCAGGCTGTTTAAAATGTCCTCGGTGCGGACCAGGCCGGTCTGCTGGATGTCCAGCTGCGATACGGTCGTGATCGGACTGATGGAAATGTCATTTGGTGCAACTGCGATGCGCGAGCCGGTGACGACGACTTCCTGCAGAGCCGGCTCGGTGGAGGCAGGCTCGGTATTTGCGGCTACGGTTTGCGATTGCGCCGCCGGAACGACGGACATCGCCGCCGCAGTGGCGAGCGCTGCGCGGATTGCAAACTGCAATTTGCGGTTATTCCCCATTATCTTGCTCCCTTAAAATTCGAGTCCTGAATCCCAATGGCCTGATTGGCGCGAGACAAAAATTCTTTCACCCTTCATCCCAACGCAAACAATCAGAGTTATGAGCCGATTACAGCACGGTAATTCGGTGTTGCCAAGACGCCGCACGCGCAAAATTTGTCCGCCGGGGTGCATTCAAACATTTTCCGCGCCGCTCCTCGCGCCGCAAACGCAGGAAATAAGCCGGAAAACAGATAAACCCGCTGGCGGCGCAGGGCGCGGGGTACAGCGCGCGAGTTTCTCGTGAAGGACTAAAAATCCGCGGGGCGGACACCTTGAGTGTAAGAATTACCTGAATCAGAGCCATGATGCAGTTGTTGTGTTTTTGCTACTACTGCTCGCACCAGTCTAGGCCGTGGCAGGCCAATGTCTGCTCAATAACGGTTCGCCCAGAGGCAATTAGCTCGGTCATGGCCGCTTGGGGGGTCCCGGAAAGAAAGCATTCGTGCGACGCCTGTAGTCGACATACCCAGGACGGCGTTCTGCTATGTCTTTCTCGAGCAGGGTCACGCCGGATACCCGCATCAACAATACGGACATCAGCAGCGGCCCGACGAGGCTCCACCAGGCACCGCTGCCTGCCGCGATCAGATACAGGCCCCACCAGACGCAGAAGTCGCCGAAGTAATTGGGGTGACGCGTATAGCGCCAAAAGCCTCGATCCATCACGCGGCCGCGATTTTCAGGCAGAGCCTTGAAGCGGGCCAGCTGCCAATCGCCGCCCGCCTCGAAGGTTACCCCAAGCAGCCAAAGGGCGACCCCGGCCGCATCGAGCACGGTGAGCGGCCGTCGACTCAAGATCGCACCGAGCGTTGGCAGCGAGATGATCCACGCCAGCACGGCCTGCAGTCCGAATACCAGATACAAGCTCTTTATCGAAAAATTCGGCTCATTGCGGTCGCGGATGGCCTGATAGCGCGGATCCTCGCCGTGTCCCTTGTTGCGCCAGGTGATATGGATCGACAAGCGCAGCGCCCAAACCGTCACCAGCGTCAGCACCAGCAGCGCACGAAGCCCCAAGGCGGCGGCGGCAAATGCGTATGTAAACGCTGCCAGCACGAACAGCAGCGGCCATAAGCTATCGACGATCGAGACCTTGTGAAGCCGCAGACTGAAGACCCAGGTCGCCGCGGCCGCAATCAACATGACGGTCAACCCATATGCGTAGATCGAGATGTAGAACATCGCATTGCCTCAATGACAGGGCGCGAGGGCTGCCGCTTCAGCCGCACTGATCGCTTGCGCCGACGTCGGTTTGCGCTCGCCGGCATGAAACACGATGCTTGCCTGCAGGTTGTCGCCCGACGCATCACGCAGATCGGAAAGTCCTTCATAATGCACCAGTATGTGCTCGGCGGCATCGTACGCCACCTCGATTCCCGGCCATACCAACCCCAGGACTCCCGACAGCTTCATCCGAAATACCTCGGTCGGTTTGCCGTCGAAATAGCCGCCGCGCAGATGTTGGACTTCGAAGCTCATCACCTGCAGCCGGCTGGGCACCAGGAACTTCAGAGGCAAGGGTGTTCCGTTCATGAGCGCGCTCCAATGCGCCTGAATGAAGGCATCGAATCCGGCATCCACCACCAGATCCGGAGCATGCGGCACCGGCGCGCTTTTCTCCGGTTCGATGCGGTTGGCCCGAAAAAACACCGACCGCTCGCCCCCCTGGCTGCCCACGCCTTCGCGCATGCCGTTCGAGGCATCGTCGAAGAAGAAATCCGGCGCCGCGGGATCCACGTAACTCACTCTCTTGCGGGCGAACGGTGCGCCGTCGGCACAAGTGTAAAGGACCATCCGTTCGGTCAGGCGCCCGTCGTGATAGACGAGGATGTGACGCTCCCCGTAGAGGAAATCTTGCCGGTGCCGTGCGCGCGCGGCGCCCGTGTATTCGATATATTCATCGTCGGCCGCCCGCGCGGCGCCCGTCGATGCCGCCAACAGTACGACCCAAAGCAATCCCCGGAATATTTCGCCCATTGCATGGGTTCGGCCCCCAGGCGCCTTCGGATGCATCATCCCGCAAGAATTCTGCAATATGAATCAGATATTTACGCGGTATGAGGATGTCGATTCAAAACGCGCATGAGCTTAAGCTTTTGAGTAATAATGACGCCGTTGGCCGGGTCTTTTGTATGAGCAGCAATATCGCTGCGTGAAAAACAATAGAGGGTTCAAATATGCAGATCAATAAAATGTCGAGCGCCGCCATGGCCGCTGCCGCCGCAATGCTGTTTTCGACAGCAGTCACCACCACGACTTTCGCGGCGGATGAAGCCACCGTGCATTGCAGTGGTGTGAACGCCTGCAAGGGCAATTCCGAGTGCAAGTCAGCAAAGAACAGCTGCAAGGGCCAGAACAGCTGCAAGGGTCAGGGTTGGGTATCGATGTCGAAGTCCGCGTGCGCCGATGCCAAGGCGAAAGCCAAAGCCGACGCCGCCAAGTAAGCCAGAGCCTCAAAGCGGGGCCGGCGCCAAGCCGGCCCCATTCCAATGCCACTGTCCGGATTCGGTCTTGGGTTGCGCACGCCGCATTACGAGGCGATCTTGGGTGAGCCTCACGCCATCGACTGGCTCGAGGTGATCACGGAAAATTACCTGGTGCCGGGCGGCAAACCCCTGTGGTTTCTCGAACGGATCCGCGAGCGATTTCCATTGGTCATGCATGGCGTGTCGCTGTCCATCGGCAGCACCGACCCGATCGACGAGGATTACCTGAGATCCGTGCGTGCGCTCGCTGCGCGAATCGAGCCGCATTGGATCTCCGACCATCTGTGCTGGACGGGGATCGAGGGCAGGAACCTCCACGATCTATTGCCGCTGCCCTATACGGAAGAAGCGCTGCGCCTGGTTGCGATGCGCGTCGGACAGGTGCAAGAGATGCTCGGCAGGCAGATTCTTTTGGAGAATGTCTCGAGCTACTTGAGCTACCGGTCTTCGGAAATGACCGAATGGGAATTCCTGCGCGAGGTGGCGGAGCGCGCCGATTGCGCCATTCTGCTCGATATCAACAATATCTACGTCAGCAGCATCAACCACGGCTTCGATGCGCTGACGTATCTGCAAGCCATGCCGAAGGCGCGGGTGCGCCAGTTCCACCTTGCCGGGCATAGCGACATGCAGGGACATTTGATCGATACCCATGATCATCCGATCGTGGCGCCGGTATGGGAGCTGTACGCGCAAGCAGTAGCCCACTTTGGCGCAGTGCCGGCCATGATCGAGCGCGACGACAACATTCCCGAACTCGAGGTGCTGGTCGCCGAACTCGGCCTGGCGCGGGACATCGCCGGCCGGCATACGCAGCGGGCCGCCTGACGGGCGCGATGCATGCAGGCGACGCATAAACACTCATTGCGCGAGCTGCAGCTGG
>Ga0302325_10003502_pt1 | contig 36943 bp, 19 predicted proteins | sample Palsa_T0_2_FD_201948 | JGI IMG/M metagenome (GOLD analysis project Ga0302325, IMG submission 201948) | Peat permafrost microbial communities from Stordalen Mire near Abisko, Sweden - Palsa_T0_2 | ecosystem: Environmental > Terrestrial > Soil > Palsa > Peat permafrost | place: Sweden: Abisko...
ACCTCTTCGCCCACTGGCAGCTAGTGCGAACCCGCGACCGGATGGTGGGAGCCGTATGAGCGGAGACGTTCACGTCCGGTTCTGCGAGAGCCGGGGGCTGCAACGCCCCCGGCCACTCACCCCCAAGAAAAAGTCCAAAGCTAAGAAAGCCAGCCACAACGGGAGGACAAAGTCATGAGGCGTCTTATTCCGGTCGTGATTTGTTTGTTCTTTTCGTTGGCGGCCTACGCCCACGCCGAAACAACCGGCCCGGTGTGGAAGATACTCTCGGTGTCGAACCCAACCAACTTCAAGCCGGGCGATAAATCCGGCGCCGACGCGATCGTGGTGACGGCGGTCAATGTTGGCGGCGCCTCGACGGACTGCACCACCGCGGTGATCGAAACGGAAACGAGTAGAGAAGAACGAGAACGAAAAGAGAAAAAAGAAAAACTGGAAGGTGGAGAAGTTAAGCAAGGGTTCTGCCATACGGGCAGCCCGGTGGTGGCACCGGTTACGATCGGCGATGTGCTGCCCGCCGGATTGACGCTGGCCCCCGAAACAGAATTCGAAGGCGTCAAAGTCTCACCCGTCTTCGGCGACAATGCATATCGCGACCCGCTCGGTTTTCCTTACACCAACACCAGCACCCCGTCCGAAGCAGCACTTGGCGGCTTGGACTGCACGCCCGCGCCGAGGGATCCCTCCTGCACGACCTCGGAACGGATCGATCCCGGGGATACGCTCGTAATGACGATCCGGGTTCACCTCGAAACGAATACCGAAACGCCTGCGTATCAGACGTGTCTCGTACCTTCCGAAGCCGCAAATTGCCAAATCAACGAGGCGTCGGTCTCCGGCGGCGGCGCCGCGAGCGCGTCGGTCAGTGAGCCGGTCGCGATCAGCACCCTCTCACCCCCCTACGGCGTGGCGAAAGGAGGCCTGCTGGCCACGACCTCCACGCGCCAGGCCGGTGGCCACCCGAACGTGACGAACGAGTTCTTCCTCAATACGGTCAACCCGCTAGGAGAAAGTCGTGGAGAAAGCTGCAATGGCACGCTCTCGCAGGCGGCGCCGGCGTGTACGCTTGGGTCTAAACCGGTCGGCCTGCCCAAGGACGTCCGCTTCGACCTTCCTCCCGGTCTCGTCGGCACGACCGTAGGGGTGCCGCGCTGCACGCTGGCCGCCGTCACCGAAAACGCAACCTGTCCGCAGAATACGATGGTCGGGATGGCGACGCTGATCGTGTATTCAGGAGGTCTCGGTCGTGCGGTGATAACGGTGCCGGTGTACAACATTGCGCCGGCCCCGGGCGAGCCCGTGGCATTCGCGTTCAACGCGCTGTTCTTTTCCGTGCGACTGGATACGGGCGTGCTGTCAGACGGCGAATACAACGTGCGCGTGGACACGACGGACATAACCGGCGGAGGCGAAGACTACATGAGCTCGGTCACGATCTGGGGGGACCCCGCCGAACATAACGGTCCCGGCCCCGACGCGGCCGCCCGGACTGTCCATGCGGATTATGGTCAAGTTCATGGCGAACATGAAATCACTTTTGGCGGCGCCGGAATCGAAGAATATTCAAACGGTAGTGATTCCCCTGGGCTGAATGTGCTCGAGAAGCGTGTGCCGCTGTTGACGAACCCTTCGCAGTGCTCGACGCCGCTGACGGGTATTTTGGAAACTGATTCGTGGGCTGCGCCGGAACTGCCCGAAACGGGAGCACCGTTCAAAGCGGGACCGGGCACGGAAACGACCCCGATCGGCACGGATACCGGTTGTGACCAGCTGTCGTTCAATCCGTCGGTGTTGATGCTGCCGGATACGTTGGAAGCGGGCGCGCCGGCGGGGTATTCGTTTGATTTGGACGTTCCGCAGAACACTGAAGCGGAAGGTTTGGCGACGCCGGATGTGAAGCGTACGTCGGTGACGTTGCCGCCAGGCACCGTGATCTCGCCGTCGGCGGCCGATGGTCTGGGCGATTGCTCAAACGTTCAGTTCGCTCTGCATTCGGGTGTGCCGGGTGGCTGTCCGCGCGACTCGCAGGTGGGGACGGTGTCGATCAAGACCCCGGCCCTTGAAGAACGCCTCAACGGCGATGTGTTCCTGGCCTCGCCGGAATGCGATCCGTGTACCCCGCAGGACGCGGCGGACAGCAAGATGATCCGCCTGTTCGTGCAGGTCGTCGGCGAAGGTGAATCCGGGATCATCGTCAAGCTCGAAGGCACGGGGCAGATCAACCAGCAGACGGGCCAGATCACGACCACGTTCGAAAACACCCCGCAGCTGCCGTTCTCTGAATTCCAGCTGAGCCTGCAGGGAGGTGAGCGCGCGACGCTTTCAAACCCCCGTACCTGCGGCGAAGTGCATACGACGGCGGATCTGACGCCGTGGAGCACGCCGTTCACGCCGGACGCGACGCCGACGAGCAACTTCGACATCGACGAAAACTGCTTCGCTCCACAGTTCAACCCGACGTTTACGGCCGGCACGACGAGTAACCAGGCGGGTGGGTTCACCCCGTTCACGGTCGCGTTTGGCCGCTCGGACTCCGATGAGTTCTTGAATGGGTTGCAGGTGCAGATGCCGCCGGGGTTGTTGGGGATGCTCTCGCGGGTCAGCTTGTGTCCCGAACCGCAGGCGTCGCTGGGGACGTGTGGCCCGGAAAGCCAGATCGGGGAAGTGACGGTCGAGACCGGGCCGGGCGCTGACCCGTTCGTGGTGAGGGGCGGGAAGGTGTTCATCACTGGGCCGTATAAGGGCGCCCCGTATGGCCTCTCGATCGTGGTGCCGGCGAAGGCGGGCCCGTATACGCTGGCGGGCACAACGGGGAATGGGACGGTCGTGAATCGCTCGGCGATCAGCGTGAACCCGGAAACCTCCGCGTTGACCGTGACCGCGGACCCGTTGCCGACGGTACTGGATGGCATCCCGTTGCAGTTGCGCCTGGTGAACGTCACGATCAACCGTCCGGGGTTCATATTCAACTCGACGAGCTGCGACAAACTCCAGGTAGCTGCGACGTTGACGAGTACCGAGGCCGCGAGCGCGAGCGGGTCCTCCTCCTACCAGGTCACCAACTGCGGGGCACTGGCGTTCAAACCGAAGTTCACGGTCTCGACCTCCGGTAAGACTTCCAGGGCGAACGGTGCGAGCCTCGACGCGAAGGTCACCTTCCCCACTGGCTCGCAGACCAACCAGGCGAACATCCATTCGTTCAAGGTCGAACTCCCCAAGCAGCTGCCTTCGCGTCTGACGACGCTGCAGAAAGCGTGCACAGCCGCCGTATTCGACGCGAACCCCGCGAACTGCCCGGCGGCGTCCGTGATCGGGGTGGTCAGGGTCAACACGCCGGTGGTGCCGGTACAGCTCACCGGCCCGGTGTACTTCGTCAGCCACGGCGGTGAAGCGTTCCCGTCCTTGGAGATCGTGCTGCAGGGCGACGGTGTCCGCGTCGATGTCGTCGCCGCGACGTTCATCTCCAAAGCAGGGATCACGAGCTCGACATTCAAGACAGTGCCCGACGTCCCGTTTGAATCCTTCGAGCTATACCTCCCCGAGGGCCCATACTCCGCGCTCGCAGCAAACGGCACGCTCTGCACGAGCAAACTCGCGATGCCGACCGCGATCGTCGCCCAGAACGGCGCCGAAATCCACGAGTCGACACCGATCGGCGTCACCGGTTGCCCGAAGGCAGAGAAGGCTACGAAGAAAAAGAAGAAAGCGAAGAAGGCAAGTAAGGCACGAAAGTCCACCAACGGCAAAGGGAGTCGGTCATGAGGCGTGTTCGCAAGACGGTCCTGACGGCTCTAGCCGCACTTGCGGTGCTGGGTGGAGTGCTGTTCTCCGCCGGACCGGCGCTTGCCGAAACCAACTACGGCGTGACCGGCTCCTTCGGCAGTGCAACCTCATCCCCGGCTGACCCGGAACCGCTGTCCGAACCGTGGGGCGTGGCCGTCAGCGAAGCGGGCGCGGCCAAAGGCGACGTGTACGTGGTCGATCGCGGCCATAAACGCGTCGAGTACTTCAGCGCCACGGGTGTCTACCTCGGCCAGTTCAACGGGCGCGACGCGCCGGCCGGCGCGTTTGAGACCCTTCAGGAGGGTATTGCGGTCGACAACGACCCGAGTAGCCCGTCGTTTGGAGATGTGTACGTCGCCGATGCGCGTACATCTGAAGTGCTCATCGACAAGTTCAGCCCGACGGGATCCTACATAACCCAGCTGAAAGGTACGTGCGAACACGAAAACGAATCTGTCGTGGAACCAGGTGCATGCCCCAATAGTGCGAACAAAAAAGTGACGCCATTTCATGAATTTCATAATCGTCCGATGCACGGGCTCGCCGTCGATCCTGACGGCAACCTTTGGGCGTATCAGGGAGGATCCGAAGAAGTGCCACACGTCGGTGTCGACGAGTTCAGTAGCACCGGGATTTTTGTAAAATCATTTACTAAGCAGTACCCTTATTTCGCAGAAGCAGAAGGGATCGCGGTCAACTCCAGTGACAATGTCTATGTGGATGGTGGAGCTGAACTAAACCCAGCGATTTACAAGTTCAGTTCGACCGGCGCGTTGCTGGAAGAGGGTGTTCCGGGCACTGCCCTGGCGGTGGAACCATTGACGAACAATCTGTTCGTCGACAGAGGGAGCAGCATCGCGGAGCAAGGCTCGCTTGGATTGGTAGAACCTCCGATCGCCACTTTCCCCTTCAAGGGCTTTGCGGAATCCCACGGGATCGCGGTCACGAGTACGGGGACGATCTATGCCACCCAACGTGGGGCGGGCGATGTTGACATCTTTACCGTCGGCGCGTCACCTGAAACGCCGATTACCCAGAACGTGGAAGAAATCACGGCCACCTCGGCGACGGTGCACGGCGAACTGCGCGGAGGCGAGACGGAATACTATTTCGAGTATAACGACAACGGTGGCTGTACGGGTGGCGAGAGCACCCCTGTCGTAGCTGCGACGGGAACTGACGAAAAGGTGTCCGCGCATATCACGGGCCTCGAGCCGAGCAAGCAATATTCGGTCTGCCTCGTCAGCGAAAGCACGTACGGGACGAGCTTCGGATCGGCCGAATCGCTTACGACGCTTGCCGCGCCACCTGAAATCCTCAGCGAGAGCGCTTTCACCCTTGAAACACCCGCGGAAAGGAAGTTCTCGGCGGAGATCAACCCGAACAACCAGGAAACGACGTACATCTTTGAATACGCAACCGAAGCCAGCGTCAACGGAAAAGGAGAACTAGAACTCGAAGGGAAAATCAAGACCGCCGAAGGCGGAGCCATTTCCGCAGGTCTATATGGCGCCCAGTCGGTTGAAAGCGCCACCGTGGAAGGGCTCGGTGAAAATGGAGCTGCCGAAACTTATTACTATCGCGTGGTGGTAGCCAGCGAATGCGAACCGGTTGCGCATCCAGGGCAAGAGTGTACGACCTACGGCAAAGTTCAAGCCTACACCAAAGTACCGATTGTAGAAGGCGAGCTCACCTTCGGGTTGACGCTGACGAGCGCAACGCTGCAAGCGACGATCAACCCCGACTTTCAGGGCACCGAATACCATTTCGACTACTCGACCGAAGCGACCGAAAATGTATCTGGTGAAAAAGAGCTTGCGGGCGCCATCACAACGGTTCCCGGCGGCAGCGTGCCGAACGGAACCGGGTTCAATGCGCAACCGGTGAGTTCAACAATAGACGGGCTGAATCCGTATACGGTCTACTACTACCGCGTGGTGGCAAACAACGGATCGACCGAGACCCCGAGCAACGCCGACAAAGGCTTGCCGGTCGTGGGCGCGGTCGAGAAGTTCGAGACACGGAGCCTGCCGCTCCCCACGACAGGCGAAGCGGCCGGCATCACGGGCACGTCGGCGACGCTGGCGGGCACAGTGATCGCGCCCTTCGTGCAGGCAAGCTACTACTACGAATTCATAAGCGAAGCCGCCTACCAGGCGGCGCTGGCCAATCACGCAGCCAATTCCTACGGCGAAGGCGAAACCACCACCCCGGTCACGGTGAAACCAAGCGAAACGCCACAGGTCGCCGGCCCGGTTTCGGCGGACGGACTGCTGCCTGCAACGACCTACCACTACCGTCTCGTGGTGAAGAACGAATTCGGCTGGGAATACGGTGCGGACCACACCTTCACGACCGAGGCCCCCACCCCCCCAAGCGTCAGCACCGGCGGCGCGAGCGGCATCAGCCAGAACGCGGCGACGCTGTCGGGCACGGTTACGACGAACGGCCTGCAGACGAACTACGGCTTCGAAATCAGTGCCGAACCCTTCCAGCCCGGCGCCCACGTGCCCGCGACCGGCCTCGGCGCGATCGGCGGCGCGGCGACCGAAGAAGTACACCTCACCCTCGGCGAATTGCAACCCGGCACGACCTACTACTACCGGGTCGAGGCGACAAATGCCGACGGCGCCGACCAAGGCCGGCCCGCCTCCTTCACAACCCCCGGCTTTCCGACCCTGCTCACGCCCCAAACGTCCCCGCCGCTGATCGCGGTGCCGAGCATCGTGTTCCCGAAGGAAGAAAAGACGAGCACGGTCACGACGACGGAGACGCTGACGAACAGGGAAAAGCTCAGCAAGGCGCTGGAGGCGTGCAAGCGCGACAAGCGCAAGGGCATGCGTCGGAGCTGCGAACGGCAGGCCAGAAGCAGATACGGCGCCGCGAAGAGGGGCAAGCGGAAGAAAGCGAGGCGCAAATGAAGAAATGGATTGCCTTCGGGGCTGCTGCGGCGATCGCACTGGCGAGGATTGGGGCTCCTGTGGCGATCGCGGCGCCGACAGGCGGGTATGCCGTGTTCACCCAGTGCCCGATAAATGCCGCGAAAGTGAACGGGTGTCTCTACGCACCGGTCGAAGGGGGCTACATCACACTCGGCAAAACGGTCGTGCCGATCGCCAAGACCCTGGTGCTCCAGGCCGGACTACTCAGAGAAGAACAGGAATTCCTCAAATACTTGGTGGGCGCGCTCGACGATGAAACGCTGACGAAGGTGAGCCTGCCGCTTCCCGGAGGCCTGTTTGGCTTGCCACTCTACGCCGTAACCGAACTGGCCGCGCCAGCCGGGTCGATCTCGTTGAACACAGGGCTGGGTAGCGGAAACATACTCCTTACGTTGCCGATCAAGGTGCGGCTGGTGAACCACCTGCTGGGAGCTGAATGCACGATCGGAACCAACGCGCACCCGATCGAGCTGAACTTGACGAGCGGCACGAGCGGTGGGCTCACAGGCAACCACGGCACGGAATCGATCATTGCGGAAGGCGGAATCGATGTCGTGAGATCCGTCGTGCTGGTCGAGAGCGGGTTCGCGGTCCCGGGGGCAAACGGCTGTGGGTCGGCGTTCGTCGACGAGGCCGTCGACGCGAAAGTGGGCATCCCCTCGAACAGCAACAGGATCGTGTTCGACTCGAAAATCGAGCTCGCCAACTCCGAACTTGTCGAAGAACATGTGGGCTAGAACTCCACCCGCCCGGGGACCGGCCCCGTCGGCGGCGGCTGCTCGAGCAGCCCCGGCTGCGCGGTTTCGGTCTTGCGCGAGAAGAACTCTTTGAAGTAAGGACGCGAGATCAGCATGATCACCGCGCCCAGGAGCATCCCGCCGATGCCCATCCACAGCGGCAGCGTGATGCCGAGGATCGGCTTGGATTCGACGTTGGCCGTGTGCGAGTAGTAGAACGCCGCCTTGACGCCGATGCCGAACAGCATCAGCCCGCCCAGAACCGGGCCGACGCCCATCAGCAGCATGTTGTGAGTGCTCTCTCTCAGCTCGCGCCGGAAGTACCAGGCGCAGGCCACCCCGGTGAAGCCGTAGTAGAAGCAGATCGGGAAGCCGATCGCCGTGAGCGAGTCCACCAGCACGCTTTCGGAGAGCAGCAGCAGGGCGATCGTGATCATGATCGACAGGGCGCCGAAGCCGAGCGTCGAGACGGTCGGCGTGAGGTAGCGTTTATGGACGCGCGCGAGCAGGTTGGTGACCGCTTTCCAGTGCGCCATCGAGAGCGTCGTGCGGGCGGTCGGCAGGATCGTCGTCTGCGTCGAGGCCGACGCCGAGGTGAGTACCGCGATGATCAGCAGCTTGTTCAAGGGTTCGCCGAATACGCCCGCCCCGAGCGCCTTGAGGATGTCTTCCTGGTTGGCTTCATTGGCGAGGAAGCCGACTCCGTGGAAGGACTGGGCGGCGGCGGAGACGACCACGTAGATCAGCACGAGCAGGATCGTGGACATGACCGCGGCCTTGCCCGGACCCTCGGCGGGGTCCTCGGACTCCTCGTTGACCGCCACGCCGGAGTCCCAACCCCAGTAGATGAATACCGCGAGCAGCAACGCGACGACGAGGTCGCCAAAGTTCATCGCGAACGGGTTGATCCAATCGAGCGAGGGCTTGATCGAGCCGGCCGGCGGGTGACTGCCGTAGACCTTGACGAACGCGACCACCGCGAACGCGCCAAGGATCAGGACCTCGGCGCTCAGCAGGACCTGCTGGATGCGCGCCGAGAGCTCGATACCGCGGTAGCAGATCCAGGTCATGATCGCGATCCACGCGACCGCGGCGATGATGATTGCCGCTTTGGATTCGCCGAGTTCGGTGAAGCCAAAGAGCTGGAAGGTGTAGATCGCCGCGATGTCCGCCAGCGAGGCCATCACGATCACGTCCGAGAGGAAGATCGCCCAGCCGTTCAGCCAGCCGGTGGAGGGCCCGAACGTTCGCGTGGTCCACGCGAACGTGGTGCCCGCGTCGGGGTCGGCGCGGTTGAAGTATTTGTAAGCCGAGGCGACCAGTAGCATCGGCAGGAACGCCACCAGCATCACCGCGGGGGCGTGCACGCCGACGCCTTTGACCACGACGATGAACCCCAGCGTCGCCGCCAGCGAGTAGGCCGGCGCAGTCGAGGCGACCCCGATGACGATGTTGGAGAGGTAGCCGATCGCGTTCTTCTTCAGGCCCTTGTCCATCACCCCCGATGGATCGGGTTGGCCGGGTGCCGCGACGCTCGCAGTTGCCATCTCCATCCTCCTGCCTCTCGAACAGTGGGCGATCCCCGGTCCCCTAGAGGGTAGGTGGCCGTCGTGGCAAACGCTACGACCACTGCGAACGAGCGACAATGGGCGCGATCCCCAAAGTTTGTACTTGTGCTTGGACATTTCGTACAACGCCTGCTCCGGGTCTTGAACGAGCGGCGCATTGATGCATGTCCAAAGCGGCGGTACGGTTGTGCTAAGTGTCTATTTGATCGGCTAAGAGGGTGGCGCAGGCGGCCGTGGGCCGGCGAGCTGGGCCCCTCGCTTTTTGATCAGATGTTCCGATAGCAGAGACTGGAGGAGACGGAGATGGCCACCAACCTGAGCGATCCGATCAGCATGGGAACGGAGTCCGCAGCACCGCTGCTAGCAGCGGGCGGGGGCGACCTCCAGGAGCTGGCGAAGCGCCACCTGTGGATGCACTTCACGCGGATGGGCTCCTACGCAGAGCATGAGGTGCCGGTGATCGTGCGCGGCGAGGGATGCTACGTGTACGACCAGCACGGCAATCGCTACCTCGACGGGCTCTCGGCGCTGTACTGCGTCAACATCGGCCACGGCCGTGCCGAGCTGGGGGAGGCCGCCGCCAAGCAGTCACGGGAGCTGGGCTTTTACACCAACTGGAGCTACGCCCACCCCCGCTCGATCGAGCTGGCGGCGCGGATCGCGAGCCTCGCCCCCGGTGACCTCAACCGCGTCTTCTTCACCTCCGGCGGCTCGGAGGCTGTGGAGAGCGCGTGGAAGCTCGCGAAGGCTTACCACGCCGCCAACGGCGAGCCACGTAAGCACAAGCTGATCTCGCGCAACCTTGCCTACCACGGCACCTCGATGGGCGCCCTCACCGCGACCGGCCTGCCGCCGCTGCGCGAGCCGTTCGAGCCGCTGACGCCGGGGGGCCACCACGTCGCCAACACCAACTCCTACCGCTGGAACGAGGACCGCGACCCGCTGTGGGCGGCGGACGCGATCGAGGAGGCGATCCTGTTCGAGGGTCCGAACACGGTGGCGGCGGTGATTCTCGAGCCGGTGCAGAACGGCGGCGGCTGCTTCGTCCCGCAGGAGGGCTACTTCCAGCGCGTGCGCGAGATCTGCGACCGCCACGGGGTGCTGCTGATCTCCGACGAGGTGATCTGCTCGTGGGGGCGCCTCGGGTACTGGTTTGGGTGCGAGCGCTTCGGCTATCAGCCCGACATGATCACGACCGCGAAGGGCATCACCTCGGCGTACGCGCCGCTCGGCGCCGTGATCGCCTCCGACAAGCTGATCGAGCCGTTCCTGCACGGAGACGCGATCTTCAACCACGGCTTCACCTTCGGTGGGCACCCGATGGCGTGCGCGGTGGCGCTGGCCAACATCGACGTGCTGGAGCGCGAGCGGCTGTGCGAGCACGTGCGCGCGCACGAGCAGGAGTTCAGGGCGATGCTCGACAGCCTGCGCGACCTGCCGATCGTCGGCGACGTGCGCGGCGCCGGCTACTTCCACGCGATCGAGCTGGTGAAGGACAGGGAGACCAAGCAGATGTTCGACGACGAGGAGTCGGAGTACCTGTTGCGCGGCTTTCTCTCCGGCGAGCTGTACCGCCGCGGGCTGATCTGCCGCACCGACGACCGCGGCGAGCCGATCGTGCAGCTCTCGCCGCCGCTGATCGCCGGCCCCGAGCAGTTCGAGGAAATCGAGGCGATCCTGCGCCTCGTGCTGAGCGAGGCGTGGGAGCGGATCGGGGATCGGTAGATGCTGACGGTCGAGGGGCTCGTCGGGGAGCTGGGCCTGACGCTGATCAGCGGCGAGGAGGCGGCAAAGGGGCACGTCCGCTGGGTGCACTCGACCGAGCTGCAGGACCCCACGCCGTGGCTGCGCGGGGGCGAGCTGCTGCTGACCACGGGCCTGCAGCTGCAGAGTGCGAAGAGCCAGCGCGAGCTGATCGTGCGCCTCGCCGCGCACGAGATCGGCGGCCTCGGCTTCGGCACCGGCTTCGCCCACAAGCGCCTGCCGGCCGCGCTCGCCGACGAGGCGCGCAAGCGCGACTTCCCGCTGTTCGAGGTGCCATACGAGCTGCCGTTCATCGCGATCACCGAGCGCGTGTTCGCGCAGCTGCTGGACGAGCGCTACGAGATGCTGCAGCGCAGCATGGCGGGCGACGTGCTGGCGGAGGCGCTGACCGGGCGCCTCTACCCCGACGAGTTGCAGGCCAGGCTGCGCCCCTTCGGGATCGGCGAGCGCGCCGCGGTGCTGGCGTTCGCGCCGCCGGACCCCGCCGTGGCCGCCCCCCTGGTGGAACGCATCCTCGCGCACGAGGAGCTGCACGGCCTGGTGGCGATCCGCGCCGGGCTGCTGTGCGCCGTGGTCGACGGAGGCGGCGATCTGGACCCGATCGCGCTCGCCCGCAAGATCCGTACCGAGCTGGTCGCGCGCATCGGCGGTGAGGTGCGCGCCAGCGCCAGCCGCGTGGCCCCGACGCACTCGCTGCGCCTCAGCTTCCACGAGGCCCGCTGCGCGCTGGAGGCGCTGCGCCTGCAGAACGGCAACAGCCCCGAGGTGGTCGCCTCCTACGCCGACCTCGGCGCCTTCCAGCTGCTGCTCTCGCTACAGGACGACGACGCGCTCCTCACCTACTGCCGCGGCGTGCTCGGCCCGGTGGAAGCGGGCGAGGGCGAGTACGGCGACGAGCTGCTGCGCTCGCTGGACGTGTTCATCGAGCACAATGGCCACTGGGAGAAGGCGGCCAACGCGCTGTACTGCCACCGCCACACGCTGCGTTACCGCATCCGCCGCGTGGAGCAGCTGACGGGCCGCGACTTCTCCACCGCGCGCGATCGGATCGAGTTCTGGCTGGCACTACGAGGAAGGGAGTTGGCGCGATGAAGATCGGAGTCCCCAGCGAGATCAAGCTGGACGAGTACCGCGTGGCGCTCACCCCCGCGGGCGTGCGCGAGCTGAGCGCGCGCGGCCACGAGGTGGTCGTGCAGGCCGGCGCCGGCGAGGGCAGCGCGCTGGCCGACGAGGACTTCGTCGTGCAGGGCGCCCGCATCGTCCCCGACGCGCGCGCGGTGTTCGATGAGGCCGAGCTGGTGCTGAAGGTGAAGGAGCCCCAGCCGGGCGAGGTGTCGCTGCTGCGCGAGGGCCAGACGCTCTTCACCTACCTGCACCTCGCGGCCGAGCCGAGCCTGACGCGCGGCCTGCAGGCCTCGGGCGCCACGTGCATCGCGTATGAGACGGTCGAGGACCCGCGCGGCAACCTCCCTCTGCTCGCCCCGATGAGCGAGGTCGCGGGCAAGCTGGCGACGCAGGCGGGGGCCTTCATGCTCGAGAAGCCGCTCGGCGGCCGCGGCATCCTGCTTGGTGGCGTCCCCGGCGTGGCGGCCGCCACGGTGCTGGTGATCGGCGGCGGTGTGGTGGGGATGAACGCGGCGATCATCGCGATCGGGATGCAGGCCGACGTGTTCGTGTTCGACCGCTCGATCGACCGCCTGCGCGAGCTGGAAGTGGCGTTCGGTGGGAGGGCGTCGACCGTGTACTCATCGACGCTCGCGATCGAGCAGATGCTCCCCTCCGCCGACCTCGTGATCGGTGCGGTGCTGATCCACGGCGGCCGCGCCCCGCACGTGATCAGCCGCGAACAGCTCGGCCTGATGCGCCGCCACGCGGTGCTGGTGGACGTCTCGATCGACCAGGGCGGCTGCTTCGAGACCTCGCACCCGACCACCCACTCCGACCCCACCTTCGAGGTGGACCGGATCACCCACTACTGCGTTGCCAACATGCCGGGCGCGGTGCCGATCACCTCGACGTACGCGCTCACCAACGCCACGCTCCCCTACGTCCTCTCGCTCGCCGACCACGGCATCCAGGAGGCCCTGGAGCGCGACCCCGGTCTGCGCCTGGGGCTGAACGTGCGCGACGGCCAGATCACTCACCCCGCGGTCGCCGAAGCGCTCGGCGCCACCGTCGGCCAGGGCAGTTGAATCTGCCTGGCCAAAAAAGAGAGTTTGCGATAGTAGATATGGAAACGAAAATAGGACAGAGGGGAGGGGTGTATATGAAAATCCAGAAGGTATGCGCAATTGCTATCGGATAAAAAAAGTTACCCCCCGCAGACCCCCCTTGTGGGGGTCCCCATTGAAAATCCTCTACCCGCCAATGAGTGCAATCCCCGAGGAGGCGACCGATGGCCACCCAGATCGAGACCCTGAGCAACTTCATCGACGGTGAGCGCGTCCCCTCCGACGGCGACACCGAAGCTATCCTGAACCCGGCCACCGGAGAGGAGTTGGCGCGGGCGCCGATCTCGAGCCCGGAGGAGGTCGACCGCGCGGTGAAAGCTGCGCGCGCAGCGTTCGAGGGGTGGTCGAATACGACGCCGGCGCAGCGCGCACAGGCCCTGCTCGCGATTGCGGACCTGGTGGAGGAGCACGGCGAGGAGATCGCGCGTCTCGAGGCGCTGAACGCCGGCAAGCCGCTCGCTGCGGTGACCAACGACGAGCTGCCGGTGATGGCCGACAACCTGCGCTTCTTCGCCGGCGCCGCGCGCTGTCTGGAGGGCAGGGCGGCGGGCGAGTACATGGAGGGCTACACGTCGTTCACGCGCCGCGAGGCGGTCGGCGTGATTGGGCAGGTGACGCCGTGGAACTACCCGCTGATGATGGCGATCTGGAAATTCGCCCCGGCGCTGGCGGCGGGCAACACGGTCGTGCTAAAGCCCGCCGAGACGACGCCGATGACGACCGTCCGCCTTGCGGAGATCGCGGCCGACGTCCTCCCCAAGGGCGTGCTCAACGTCATCACCGGTCCCGGACGTCCGACGGGCGAGGCGCTGATCAGCCACCCGGACGTCGACATGATCGCGCTGACGGGCTCGGTGGACACGGGCAAGCACTTCGCGCGCACCGCAGCCGACACGCTCAAGCGCGTTCACCTGGAGCTCGGCGGCAAGGCGCCGGTGCTCGTCTTCGACGACGTGGCGATGGAGTCGGCGCTCGAGACGATCGCCGGCACCGGCTACTACAACGCCGGCCAGGACTGCACCGCCGCCACCCGCGTGCTGGCCGCCGATCACATCTACGACGACGTGGTCGCCGGCCTCGCCGAGCAGGCGAAGGGCCTCGTGATCGGCGACACGCTCGCCCCCGACACCACGCTGGGCCCCCTCAACTCCGCCCGCCAGCGCGAGCGAGTGCAGGGCTTCCTCGACCGTCGCCCTGGGTACACCGAGGTGGTGACCGGAGGCAAAGCCCCCGAGCGCCCCGGCTTCTACCTAGAGCCAACGGTGATCGCCGGCCCCACCCAGGAGGACGAGCTGATCCAGCGCGAGATCTTCGGCCCTGTGATCACCGTGCAGCGCTTCTCCGACGAGGAGCAGGCGATCGCGTGGGCCAACGCCACCCGCTACGGCCTGGCCTCCTCGGTGTGGACGCGTGACGTCGGCCGGGCGCTGCGTGTCTCGCGGGCCCTGCGCTTCGGCTGTGTATGGATCAACGACCACATCCCGCTTGTCTCCGAGATGCCCCACGGTGGGTTCAAGGAGTCCGGGTATGGCAAGGACCTCAGTGTCTACTCGCTCGAGGACTACACCGTCGTGAAGCACGTGATGGTCTCGCTCCAGTAGGCCGATGGGCGGCGCCTGGCGGCGTCCTCGGTCGCTCGTGTGCAGGGGCACACTTCGCTCCCTGCGTCCTGGCCATGCTTGCCCCTCGACTTCCTGGAGGGCGTGGATGCGGGTGCTGGGACATTGGGGACTTGACAGCAAGACGCAGATGTGGTTACAATGGCTTTCTTGATGACTACCCCCGGGTGCGGCTCGAGGCTCGGAGGGTGGCCGGATGGATACATATAGGACCGGGTTTGGGTCAACCAGCCTTGTGGTTGATCTTCAATAGCGCTGGCAGGGAAACTGGTTTGGGAGAGGGCTGGGTCGGAGCGTGATGAGGGAGCTTGTTTAGCGTGGTTTCGAGAGGGAAAAACGTGACGGGGGTCTTCGCACCCTCCGGAAAATGTGATGCTAGATGCGCCAGCATGGCGCTGTCGCATCTCTCTCTCTCTCTCTCTCCCTTGCCTCTGGGAACCCAAGGCTGCATGCGCTGATCGCCCGGCCCTGACGGGCCGTTCGGCTTCCTCTCGCGGGGGTGGGCTTCACGCGGCCGGGTGGGTGGCCTGATGCCTGCGCGCGTGGCAGAGCGGCGGGGTGCCCAGGTGTCGCGCGGCCTGGTGGCCGGCGACGTTCCGGGGGGCGGGTTCTCGCACGCGCGTCTGATTGAGATACAGCGTGCGCGGCTGTTGGCGGCGGCGGTTCGCGCGGTCGACGAGCTGGGTTATGCGGACACTACGGTGGCGCACATCACCGCCCGCGCGCGGGTCTCGCGGCGCACCTTCTACGAGATGTTCCCCGACCGCGAAGCGTGCCTGGCCGGTGTGCTCGAGGACGTCCTCGGCCTGATCGCCGCGGACCTCGCCGCCGCTGGCCTGGACGATCTGGCGTGGCGGGAGCGGGTCCGCATGGGCCTGTGGACGATCCTCGCGTTCCTTGACCGCGAGCCGGCGCTCGCGCGGGTCTGCGTGGTGCAGGCGCTGCGCGGCGGCTCGCAGATCCTGGAGCGCCGCGAAGCGGTCCTCGCGCAGCTGGCGGCCGTGGTGGACGAGGGCCGCCTGCTGGACGGGGCGCGTGGGGCGCAGTGCACCCCGATCACGGCGGAGGGCCTGGTGGGGGCGGCGTTCGCGATCGTGTACGCGCGGCTGCTCAAAGGCGAGCGGCGTCCGCTGACGGGCCTGCTTGGCGAGTTGATGGGGATGATCGTGCTGCCCTACCAGGGCGCGGCGGCGGCGCGGCGCGAGCAGGCCCGCCCGGCCCCGGACCCGTCCACGCGCGCGGCGCGCCGCGGCGGAGGGCTCGCGGCGGAGGGCGTCGCCGACCCGCTCGGCGGTGTGCCGATGCGCCTGACCTACCGCACCGCACGGGTGCTGGAAGGGATCGCCGAGCACCCGGGCGCGAGCAACCGCGAGGCCGGCACTTACGCGGGTATCCCCGACCCGGGGCAGGTCTCCAAGCTGCTGGCGCGCCTGGAGCGTTTGGGTCTGCTCGCAAACGGCAGCGGCGGCGATTACGGCATCACCGAGCATGTCGACGCGCTCACCCAGAAATCGATCATGGGCAACAGCATCACGCTGTGGGGGGAACCGGCGAATCCGAGCCACAACCACGAACGCTTCAGCCACCAGGACGGGTGCATGGGCGGGTGCGCCACGACTGCGCCGCGTACTCCGTTCCTGACGTTGCCGACGTCGTGTGGCACGACGCCGGCGCGGTTCTCGGTCGAAGCCGATACGTGGGAGAACGCGGAGACGAGCGAACTGTCGTACCTGATGCGGAACGGCGGCGACCTGCCGTCGGGGTTCACGGGGTGCGACAAACTCCAGTTCGCGCCGTCGCTCACGGTCGCGCCGGACACGAGCGCGGCGGACACTCCGGCGGGGTTGACGGTGAATGTGAGGGTTCCGCAGGAAGGCCTGGCGAACGGCGGAGAGCTGTCGATGTCGAACATCAAGAACACGACGGTGACGCTGCCGAAGGGCGTCGCGATCAATCCGGGGCAGGCCGCGGGCCTGGAGGAGTGCCTGCCCGGTGACGTTCCCGGTGGGGACGGTCTGCCGCTGCCGGGCGAAAACGGCGAAGAAGAAAGGTTCACGGGCCCGCCGTCGTGCCCGAACGCCTCGAAAGTCGGGACGGTGCAGATCGTCTCGCCGCTGTTGAAAAGCGACCTTGAAGGCGACGTGTATCTGCTGCAGTCCACGCCGCCGAACCTGAAGCTGCTGATCGCGGCCTCAGGTGAAGGCGTGAACCTGAAGATCGTCGCCGACGTGCATCTGAACGAAAGCACGGGTCAGTTGACGACGACGCTCACGGAAACGCCGGAGTTTCCGTTCACGGACTTCAAGCTGTCCTTCTCGGGCGGCGCGCAGGCGGCGCTGACGACGCCGACGCAGTGCGGGACGTACACGACGACGTCGGACTTCACGCCGTGGAGCACCCCGGAAGTCGCGGATGCCCTCCCGGAAAGCAGCTTCACGGTCGCCGCGGGCACGGGCGGCGCGGCGTGCCCGCCCTCGCCGCTGCCGTTCACCCCCACGTTGACCGCGGGCTCGACGACCGACCAAGCGGGCGGGTACACGGACTTCTCGCTGTTGTTGACGCGCCCGGATGACCAGCAGCGGGTCTCCAACCTGCAGTTCCACGTGCCCGAGGGGCTGCTGGGGATGATCAGCAAGGTCCCGTTGTGCGGGGAACCGCAGGCCGCCAAAGGGGAATGCTCGGAAGCGTCGCAGATCGGGCACACGGTCGTGGAGTCCGGTCCGGGCCCCTACCCGCTGGTGGTGCCGCAGCCGGGGAAGCCGCCGGCGCCGATCTACCTGACGGGGCCGTACAAGGGCGCGCCGTATGGGCTGGCGATCGTGGTGCCGCTGGAAGTGGGGCCGTTCACGCTGCCGACGCAGATCGTGCGGGCGAAGATCGAAGTGAACCCGTTGACGACGGAACTGACGGTCACGACCGATGAATTCCCGCAGACGATTGCGGGGGTCCCGGCCGACCTGCGGACGATCAACGCGGTGATCGACAGGCCGGGGTTCATGTTCAACCCGACGGACTGCTCGCCGATGGCGTTCAGCGGGACGGCGACGGGCGCGGAAGGCGCGAGCGCCCCGATCTCGAGTCATTTCCAGATGGGGTCGTGCCGGTCGTTGACGTTCCAGCCGAACTTCAAGGTCTCGACGTCGGCGAAGACCTCCAGGGCGGATGGGGCGAGCCTGACGGCGAAGATCCTCTACCCGTCGGGGGTGTTGGGCGCCAACCAGGCGAGCTCGCAGTCGAACATCGCGCGGGTGAAAGTGGAACTGCCCAAGCAACTGCCGTCGCGGTTGACGACGTTGCAGAAAGCGTGCACGGCGGCGGTCTTTGAAGCCAACCCCGCGAACTGCCCGGCGGCGTCGGTGGTGGGGCAGGCGCGGGCGGTCACGCCGGTGCTGCCGGTGCCGCTGTCGGGCCCGGCGTATTTCGTCTCGCATGGCGGGGAAGCGTTCCCGAGCTTGATCGTGGTGCTGCAGGGGTATGGCACGACTGTGGATCTCGTCGGTTCGACGTTCATCAGCAAAGCGGGGATCACGAGCAGCACGTTCAAGCAGGTTCCGGACGTCCCGATCTACGAATTCGAATTGAATCTGCCGGAGGGCCCGTTCTCGGCGCTGACCACCGACGGTAACCTCTGCACGACGAAGAACCTCGTGATGCCGACCGAATTCACGGGGCACAACGGCGCGGAACTCGACCAGAACACGAAGATCTCGGTGACTGGCTGCCCGAAGGGCAAGAAGGCCTCCCACCACGCCAAGAAGAAGAAAAAGAAGAAGAAGGGCAAGGGCGGGAAGGGCAAGGACGGGAAGAGAGGGTAAGGGGCGATCGGCATGCCGCGGGGGCATCTCAACTACGCCAGGGCGGTTCTCGCCACGTTCGCGGCCCGGCGACTCAGGCTGGTCGTGGCGATGGCGCTGCTCGCGCCGCTCGCCTGCCTCGGCGCGGTGTCCTCGTCATGGGCGAGCGAGCATCACCCCACAGGGGGTTATGCGCCGTTCGCGGACTGCCCGCTCATCGACCCGTCACTGGTGGGCTGCTTTCTCGCTGTCGAGCCGAGCGGCGAGTTCGTGGTTGGTCGTAAGACCGTGCCGATCGACAGGCTGCTGACCATACAGGGTGGATTCGTCGAAGGGACGGGGGAATTCGATGCGCTTGTCGGCGCCGAAGATGGGAATACGTTGTCGAAGACGGCGTTGAGCGTTCCCGGCGGGCTCACCGGGATCCTCGCGCCGGGATACCTGCCCGCCTCGCTGCGCGGGCAGTTCGACGAATCGATCGGCAAGGGCGTGACGGGCGTCACGATGACGCCCGAAATCGCGGGGCCGGCGAGCGCTATCGAGCTGAGCTTCGAACACCTGCTGAGCGGTGAGGGGGTCGCGGTGCGGCTGCCGCTGAAGATCAAGCTGAGCAACCCGTTCCTCGGCGGCGACTGTTATATCGGCTCCTCGGCGAACCCGATCGTCGTGAACTTCACCGCGGGCGCCACAGATCCGCCGGCCCCGAACAAATCGATAAGCGGGGTTGTGGGCAATTCAGAATTCGAGGAAGAATTCACGTTGATCGCCGTTACCGGAAACTCGTTGGTGGACAACACGTTCGCGGTGCCGCGGGCTACGGGTTGCGGTGGCAGCCTCTCGGCGTTTGTGGACTCCGCGGTCGACGCCCAACTCGGACTGCCCTCCTCGGCCGGGCACAACACCGCGATCATGGACGGGACCATCGAGCAGGTCAACTCGAACGCGGTGCGCAAAAGCGAATGAGCGCCGTGGCGATGGAAGCGGTAGGTCAGCAGGGCACGACGCGGATCGAGTGCCGCGACGCGGAGGCCAGCCTGCGGATGTCGATCGGATCGCTGGTCACGACGCGGTCTCCCGAGGCGGCGACTTGCTCAGGCGACGCTGCCGCGCGGCCCGCAAAATCTGGCTGAGAGATAGCGACTTAAAACCCGAGTCGGCGTTCGAGGATCAGTCGATCGAGCCGGGCGGGGCGATCCACACGCTCTCGATCCCGAGCACGCGGCAGAGCGCGTCGAAGTGACTGTCGTAGTGCAGCACCCCCGCTCCGCGCTCGGCGGCCGCCGCGGCGATCATGTAGTCGGCGGCGGGCAGGCGCCGCTCGCCGCGCAGCTCGCGTGAGGCGCCGATGGCCGCCGTTCCGGCGCCGCGCGTGACAGGCGCCGCCGGCAGTGCGGCGAGCGTTCGATCGAGGCTGGCGAACTTCTCCTCGTTGCGGGAGGCTGCGAGCAGCTCCAGCGCGACCACGGGGCACACGAGGAGCAGGTCGCGTTTTACGGTTGCCGACCAGCGGGCGAGCACAGCTGGATTGTGCTGGCGATTCCAGGCCGAGGTGTCGAAGACAAGCGCTTCGCCAGAGCCGTATGGCTCAGCGTTCGGCATGGAGGCGCTCGGAGACCGACCAGTCGTAGTCGTCATCCTCTCCGCCCGCGATCCGCAGCAGGTGTTCGCGGGCTTCCTGGCGCGCGTTTTTCTCGGCGCGGATGGCCTCCGCGCCACGCAGTGCGAGGTCGTGTACGGCGCGCGACCGGGGCTTGGCTCCGCCGAGCTCCCTCACCGCGTCGGCCAGCTCGGAGTCGAGCGTGACCTGCACACGGCGCTTGGTGGATGGCATATCGGCAGTGTACCACGCAGATGGTACAAGACCTTTCAACCTAACTGGATCGTGGGATCCAGGGCCAAGCCGCTCACGAGACGCTGCCGCGCGGCACGATCCATTGCATTGGCTGGCCGGTGAGCTCGGCGATGCGGTCGAAGTCGGCGTCGTAGTGGAGCACTGTCAGACTCGCGCTCTCCGCGCAGGCGGCGACGAGCAGGTCGGGCTGTGGCACCGCCCGGTGTTGTGAGCGCTTCGCGAGCAGCGCCTGGACGCCCAGTGCGCGATCGACGATCGTCTCGGCGATGGGGATCCGTGGCAGTGCGCGCAGCGCCGAGGCGAGCTCTGCGTACACAGCGGGGCTCGTGGCGCCGAAGAGCAGCTCGAGATCGACGATGCCGCACGTGGCGATTTGTCCCGCGAGCATGAGGGGCTCGACGATCTTGCGAACCTCGGGGCGGGTCTCTCGCCGCGTGAGGGCGCTCTTGTCCGCCAGATAGGTCGACACCGGCCGCTCAGCGCCAGGCGCCGGCCATCACGTCGGGATTGCCGAGCTCGAGCGCGTCGGGGGCGAACAGCAGTTCCACGAGCCGCTGGCGCTGCTCCAGCTTGATGATCTCGTCGAGCGCCACATCCACGGTGTCCGTGAGCGTGGTGGTTCCGAGGATGTGCTTCGCGGCATCCACCTTGGTGAAGTCCACCGCAAAGGAGGTCTTGCGTCTCGTAGCTGGCCTCATGACCTTAGGATAGCAAAAATCTGACTAGTGGATAGCAACCCTACTCCGAGACGGAGTCGCGATCGAGGACGGTGGCGACGCTCGCTCGATCGGCCTCTCGGCAGACCAGCTCCGGCGACGCGCGAAGCTAGACGAGCGCCGCGTCGGCGGAGGCGATCGTGTGTAGATGCCCACTCACGCCGGCGATGCTGAAGAGCCGCTGGACCTGCGGCGAGCCTGGCGTGAGCGCGAGCCGCTGGCCACGCTCCTTCGTGCGCTCCTGTGCGGCGAGGACGACTCGCAGGCCGGCGGAGTCGATGAACTGGACGTCGTCGAGATCGAGCACGACGATGTCGGCGGCGCCGACCGTGTCGCTTTCGATCTCGCTCTGCAGCCGTGGCGCTCCGAGCAGGTCGAGTTCGCCACGGAGCGCCAGCACGATCCTGTCCCGCTCCTGCCTGACGTCGATGGTGAGCTGCTCCCCCACGATCACAAGTGCTCATGCTATCGCAGCGACCTCGGGCGCATACCGCATGCCGAGCAGCGCGAGATCGTCGCGCAGCGAGCCCTCCGCGTGCTCCAGCGCCACGTGCTCGATGTGCTCGAGCAAGCCTGCGAGGGTGAGCTGCGGAGCCATGCGGCAAAGCTCGATCAGCCCACGCTCGCCGAGCGCTTCGCCCGAGTGGCCGGCCTCGGGGATCCCGTCGGTGTAGAGCAGAAGCGTCTCGCCGGCGCGCAGCTCGTCCTCGCATTCGGTGACGTCGATCGGATCGAGCACGCCGAGCAGCGTCCCGGGCCGGCCGACCTGACGGGCCTCTCCCCGGGGGTCGATCAGCACCGGCGGCGGGTGCCCGGCGAGCGTCACGGTCAGGCGCATACGCCCCAAGGCCGGCGTCACCGTCACCAGGCAGGCGGTGCACAGATCCGCACCGGGAGGTTGGAGGCGCAGCGCCCGATGCAGCGTCTGCAGCATCTCCGCGGCGGACTGGCCGACCATCGACGCGGCGCGCAGGGTGTGCCGCGCCAGCGCCGTCACGCCGGCCGCGCGGGAGCCCTTGCCGCAGACGTCGCCGATCACGAGCATCCAGCTGCCGGCGCCGTGCTCGAACACGTCGTAGAAGTCGCCACCGACCTCGTTGAGCTCGCCCGCCGCGCGGTAGCGCGCCTCGATCTCGGCGCCGGGCACCTCGGGTAGCGACTCCGGCAGCAGCGCGCGCTGGAGTGTGTGGGCGATGCGGGTGCGCTCGGTGTACAGCCGCGCGTTTTCCACCGCCGTGCCCGCGCGGCGGCCAAGCCGCTCGGCGACTCCGAGGTCGGCGGCGGTGAGACGGCGCATCGAATCCGAGGACACCAGCGTGATCGCGCCGAGCGCCCCGGTGGCGCCGATCATGGGCACGATGATCACCGCGGTGGCGCCGATCGCGCTCAGCAGCTCCAGGTGCTCGGAGCTGTTCGCGTAGGCGGCGAGCGCCTCGGGCTGGATGTCGTTGAAGATGCGGGCTTCTCCAGTGCGGATCACCTCGGGCACGCCCGCCGGCTCGTCGAGCGCCGGGCGGTGGGCGCGGTCGATCCGCGCGGCCAGCTCCAGCTTGCGCGGGTCGGGGTGGTGTACCGCCACCCGTTCGATCGTCCCGCGCTCATTCAGGAGATCGACCGCGCACCAGTCGGCGATCTGTGGCACCGCCAGCCGTGCCACGCGCTGCAGCGTCTCGCCGTAGTCCATCGACGATGCCAGCGCGCGGCTGGCCTCCGCCATGAAGCTCTCGCCGAGCTGGGCGCGCTTCACCTCGGTGATGTTCTCGAAGACGTTGACCGCGTAGCCGATGCGACCGGTCTCGAGGTCGGGGATCGGCGAGGAGCGGACGATCAGCCAGCGCTCCTCCCCCGTGGCGCGGACGATGTTTCTCACCAGCAACGGCTCGGGCTGCTCGCCCCTGAACAGCCGCCTCGCGGGCATGCTCTCCAGATCGAGCTCGCGGCCCTGCTCGTCATGAACGATGAAGCGGGTCATGACCGTTCCCGGGCGGGCGCGCGTCAGCTCGCCGGGCGTGGGGTACCCCAGCAGGTCGGCGGCGGCCTGGTTGGCGAACACCATCTGCCCGCGGCCGTCGACCACGGTGATCGCCTCCGCGAGATTTGCGAGCACCGCCTCCAAACGCTGCTCGAGGCGCCGCAGGTCGGAGTACAGCTGGGCGTTGTCGATCGCCAGCGCCGCCCGTCGCGCGAGCTCGGCGACCAGATCCCGCTCGTGGATCCCGTAGCGCTCGCTCTCGCCCAGACGTAGCGTCGAAAGCGCTCCGAGCGTGCGCCCGCGTGCGACCATCGGGGCGACGACGGCCGAGCGATAGCCATGCTCGACCATGAACCGCGCGTGCTCCGAGCCCTGCGCGAACGAGCGCAGCAGCGCGTCGGTCATCTCCGCCAGCAGCACCGGCTCGCCGCCGCGGATGACCTGTGCCACCGGATGCTCCCCGGCTGGGTCGAGCGGGTAGCGCGCGCGCAGCTCCTCGAGCTCGCGCGCCAGCCCTTCCTCGGTGGCGACGACCGCCACGTCCACGATCGCGCCGTCTTCGTCGCGCAGGTCGATCACGCACAGATCGGCCAGCTGCGGCACCGTCAGCCGCGCGACCTGTCCCATCGTGGTCGTGGGATCGAGCGAGCTGGCCAGGATCGCCCCGGCCTCGATCAGCAGATCCCTGGGGACCTCGCTCCCCGGCTTGGTCATCACGCCGAACTCCCCCTTGTGTGGTCTCCACGCAATCCTTGGTAGGCCTTCAAAATAGACGGTGCGAGGGTGGGATGATCGACCGCATGAGCCCAACGACGAACGCGCGCGAGGCGATGCCCGAGCATCTCGCCCCGATGCTCGCCAGCTCCGGCCACCTGCCGGGGGATGAGCAGGGGTGGGCGTTCGAGGTGAAGTGGGATGGGGTGCGGGCGCTCCTCTACTGGAGCTCTGGGCATCCGGCGCCCACCATGCGGGTGGAGAGCCGCAACCGCAAAGAGATCGGCGCCCGCTACCCCGAGCTGCATGCGCTGGGGCGCCAGCTGGGGGAGCACGATGCGGTGCTGGATGGGGAGATCGTCGCCTTCGACGAGCGCGGGCTGCCGAGCTTCGAGCGGCTGCAGAAACGGATGCACCTAACGTCCGAGAGCGCCGTGGCGCGCGCAGCGCGCGAGATACCGGTGACGTACGCGATCTTCGATCTGCTCTATCTCGACGGCCACCCGACGATCGAGCTGCCCTACGGCCAGCGACGCGAGCTGCTGGAGGGGCTGCGGCTGAAGGGCCCGGCATGGCAGGTTCCCGCCCAGCGCGTGGGCGGCGCCACCGAGTTGCTGGCGGCGACCGCCGAGCAGGGGTTGGAGGGGGTGATCGCCAAGCGCCTCGACTCCCCCTATCGTCCCGGCGAGCGCAGCGGGGAGTGGGTGAAGATCAAGAACGTCCACCGCCAGGAGCTCGTGATCGGCGGCTGGCTGCCGGGCAAGGAGGGGCGCTCCGGACGACTCGGTGCGCTGCTGGTGGGGTACCACGAGAACGACGGGAGCCAGGGGCTGCGCTACGCCGGCCGGGTGGGCACGGGCTTCGACGAGCAGGAGCTGCGCCGCCTGGCGGGGGAGCTCGAGACGCGCGGTCGCCGCGGCAGCCCGTTCGCCAGGCAGGGCGTCCAGCCGCCGCGGGAGGCGCGCTTCGTGGAGCCAGAGCTGGTGGCGGAGATCGAGTTCTCGGGCTGGACGCGCGATCGCATCCTGCGCCACTCCTCCTATAAGGGCCTGCGCATCGACAAGCCGGCGGAGGAGGTGACAGTGGAGGTCGAGGGGGGCGGGCCCAGGCCGGAGCGGAATGCTGCGGGCGAAGTCGGACCGGCCGCGGCGGAGCGCCCCTACGAGATCGTTCACACCACCAAGCGCCACGTCGAGATCGAGGTGCGGGGCAGGCGGCTCCGACTGTCAAACCGCGACAAGGTACTCTACCCGGAGGCCGGCTTCACCAAGGGCGAGCTGATCGACTACTACACGGCGATCGCCCCATTTCTGCTGCCGCACCTGGCGGGGCGCCCGGTGACGCTGAAGCGCTACCCGGATGGGGTGAAGGAGGAATATTTCTATGAGAAGCGCTGTCCCACCCACCGCCCAGAATGGGTGAAAACGGCGCCGGTGTGGAGTGGGCGCCAGGCGGGGACGATCGACTACTGCCTGATCGACGACCTGCCGACGCTGATCTGGGTGGCCAACCTCGCCGCGATCGAGCTGCACCCCAGCCTCGCGCGAGCGGACGCTCTCCAGACCCCCACCACGCTCGTGTTCGACCTTGACCCGGGCGAGCCCGCGGGGGTGCGCGAGTGCTGCCGCGTGGCGTTATCGATCAAGGAGATCTTCGACGCCTTCGGGTTGCGTTCGTTGGTGAAGAGCTCCGGGTCGAAGGGCTTGCAGGTGTATGTCCCACTCAACACCGAGACTTCATACGAGCGCACCAAGCCGTTCGCCCGCGCCGTGGCGGAGCTGCTGGAGAAGCAGCACCCCAAGCTGGTCGTCTCGCGCATGACCAAGAGCTTGCGCCCCGGCAGGGTGTTGATCGACTGGAGCCAGAACGACCCGCACAAGACGACTGTGTCGGTGTACTCGCTGCGGGCTACCGCCACCCCCCTGATCTCCACGCCTTTGGATTGGGAGGAGGTGGGGCTCGGATCGCGCCGCCGGCGCGGCCGCGAGCAACCGCTGAGCCTGGCGCCGAAGGGGCTGCTGCGTCGCGTGGAGCGCGATGGAGATCTCTTCGCCGGGGTGCTCGGGGTTGCGCAGAGCCTGCCGGAGTTGGGCGGGGGAAGCGGGTTCGGGGTCTGAGCGCGGGGCGCTCGCGTGTCGCTTGGCTTATGTCGAGTCCTTTGCGCCATGGGTCACAAGCTCGGGCCTTTCCGTTCCTTCGTGTCCTGCGCATAGTTCAAGGAGGTTGATAGCTTGCTCGAGCTTTGGCGTGTCGAGACTCCGCAAACTGCGAACATTTTATATCTAAGATGTTGACATCCGCCGCCTCCTTGGTAGAGTGCGCCCGGTTCGGGTTTAGGGCCGTCTTCCGGCGCTCCGATGGCTCGATCGCAATGAAGGACGGCGCGGAGTTTGAGAACTCGGGTACGTTCAACGCTGACTCGTGGGACCCCGCGTGTGGGTACGGCTATGGCGGTACCTCGTTTGAAAACGCTGGTGGCGCTGCTTCGAGTATCGTGAACACCGGGACCTTTCAGAGCGACGCGGAAGGATCCGCGATCAACTTTGAGGTGGGCTTCACCAACGATGGGACCGTGTCTGGGGCGGGCTCCAGTTCGCTTGCGTTCCACGATGGCGGTGGCGGCACCGGCGGCACGTGGTCGGCCGCTTCGGGTGCGACGCTCACGTTCGCGGGCGGCTCGTTCGCGTTCACGGAAGGCACGTGGTCTGGGCTGGGGACGATAAAGGTCGCCGGTGGGAGCGTGACGGCGACGAGCTTGCTGGGGAGCAGTTCGCACGTGAGTCTGAGCGGGGGTTCGTTGACGATCCCGGAAGGGTCCACGACCTCGGTAGCTGGGTTGACGTTGAGCGGCGGCACGTTGAGTGTCGGTGGGCAGCTGGAAGCGTCGGGGTCGTTCTCGACGAGCGGCACTCCGACGATCGGCGGGTCTGGGGAGCTCGTGGTGGGCTCCGAAGGGACCGCGGCGGTGAACGATGGGTCTTGCTCCAGCTTGCTGTTGGAAGACGTCACGTTCGTCAACCACGGGACGCTGATGGATGGTGCGAGTGGCGGGGCGGCCGATGGCGCGATCGCGATGAAGGGTGGTGCGCAGCTGCAGAACAGCGGCACCTTCGACGTTGACTCCTACGACCCCGGCTGTGGCTACGGCTACGGCGGCTCCACTTTTGAAAACGCGGGCGGTGCCACGTCGAGCGTCATCAATACAGGGACCTTCCAGACGGACGCGAGTGGGGATACGATCAACGTCAGGGTGGCCTTCGATAACGATGGCGGTGTGGTGGCGCAGAGCGGGGAACTGGACTTCCATGCTGGTGGGATCGCTGCTGACGTCGCGGTGGGCTCGTGGGAGACCGAAGGCTCCGGTGCGATCGTGCTGAGCGGCGGGGAATTCTTGATCGCGGAAACGGTGGATCTGAGCGATGTGCGAGTCGAAGGTGCGACCGTCACGCGGGAGCCGGTTTCGGGGCCGCCTCGAGGGTCGCTCGATCCACGGCCCTACGCGTCGGGTACGGTCACGATCTCGGGCACTGGCGAAAGCGTCGGCTCGGGCTTCTCCGCCGCGGGTGTCGAAGTGGCCCCGGCCGGCACGAGCGAATGGAAAGCGCTCTGTGGGCCGCTGACGCCGGGGCTTGACGGGAGCTTTGGCTGTGAATGGGATACGGCGAGTGGCAGCTATCCGGATGGGCACTACCAGCTACGCGGGCAGCTCTCCGACAGCGAACACCCACCGGACACCGCTCCCACCGCCTCGATCGACACGGTGGTGGACAACACGCCGCCGACGGGGTCGGTGTCCGCGCCGGGTGAACTGCATGGTCCCAGCATTGTGTCTGGGAGTGCTAGCGACAGCGGGTCGGGTGTCGCCTCTTGGCAGTTGCAGATCGCCGCGGAAGGCTCCTCGTCGTGGACGAACGCGTGCGCGGCGCAGAGCACCCCGGTCAGTGGGAGCACATACCGGTGCACTGTCGAAGCGTTCTCCTACACCAACGGCGCCTACCACTTGCGCGCTGTCGTCACGGACAACGCTGGGAACGCCTACACGACAGCCACGGTGAGCGCAACGGTCGATAACGTAGCGCCCTCGGAAACAAGCCCCCCCGTGATCTCCGGCACGGCGTGGGTCGGAAGGAAACTACGGGCGAGCACGGGCGTATGGGCCGGTACCCAGCCACTTTCCTACACCTACCAGTGGGAGGCTTGTGACAGCGCCGGCGCGAGCTGCTCGGATATCTCTGGTGCGACGAGCTCGACGTTCTCCCCCACCGGGGGCCAGATCGGGGGCACTCTGCGGGTCACGGTGACCACGACCAACCCGATGGGCTCGGAGTCCAGCACCTCTGGCGCGAGCGCGGTGGTCACGGAATCGTCATGCACGGATACATGGACAGGGCCAGACGAAGGAGGGGAATGGGGAACCGCAAGCGACTGGTCCACCGGCAGCGTGCCCGGCTCCAGCGACCTCGCCTGCGTGGAAGCAGGGGTGAGCATCGCTGTCGATGGCGGCACAAACCAGGTCGGTGCACTGCTCGACGAAGGCACACTGGTCATCTCGAGCGGCTCACTGGAGCTCACGAGCGCTTCCGACGCCTCGAGCGTTGGCGCTCTTACCATCAGCGGTGGCACCCTGACGGGCGCCGGGCGCCTCACGGCGTCCGGCTCGCTGTCGTGGACGGGTGGCACGATGTCGGGTTCGGGCGCCACGGTCGTGCTGCCTGGGGCGACGGCGACCGTGAAGGGTTGGGTGCACCTCGCCGAACGCCAGTTCGTCAACGAAGGCACCGCTACCTTTGAAGGTCGTGGCTGGCTGTACATGTCCGATGGTGCGCAGATCAAGAACACCGGGACGTTCAAGACGAACACGAGCGAAGGCTGGGACGGCTTTTCGGCGGAAGGCGGTGCGGTGCCGTCGATCTTGAACACGGGGACGTTTGAGAAGGTCGCGGGCAGCGAAGAAACCGAAGTCCGGGTTGCTTTTGAAAACGAAGGGAGTGTCGAGTCGCATGCGGGGCATCTCGAATTCCGTGGGGGTGGGTCGGGCACCGACGGCGATTGGTCTGCGTCCGAAGGAGGCTCGATCGACTTCGTGGAAGGCTCCTACGCGTTGCACGGTGACACGCTCTCTGGTGCGATCGATCTCGGGGGAGCGAGCGTCACCACAGAAGAAGCGCATGGCAGCGGTCTGGCACTTGAGGTGGGCAGCGGCAGCACGTTGAGTGTCGCGAGTGGCTGGTTGATCGCTGCCGATTTCACTCAGACTGGTGGGACGGTGAACGGTGACGGGACGCTCGATGTCTCCGGTGCGTTGTCGTGGACGGGTGGCACGATGTCGGGGTCGGGCTCCACGGTCATTCTGCCGGGAGGGACGGCCACATTCAAAGGTGGGGGGTCGCTCGACGGGCGCCAGTTCGTCAACGAAGGCACGGCAACCCTCCTGCATGACTGGTTGTTCATGTCTGGAGGCGCGCAGATCGTGAACACGGGGACGTTCGAGATGAACACCAGCGAAGGGTGGGATGGCTTTTACGCGGAAGGAAGCGACGCACCGTCGATTTTGAACACGGGCACATTTGAGAAGATCGCGGGCAGCGAAGAAACCGAAGTCAAAGTGAACTTTGTCAACGACGGGCGTGTGCTCGCGCTCGAAGGCAAATTGATGTTCGACGACGGAGGCATCCCGGGGCAGGCCGCGGACGGATCGTGGAGCACCGAAGGCGGGTCGATCCTGTTCAAGAATGGGACGTTCGTAATCATGGAGGGAACCGAACTCGCGGGCGTCCAGATCGAAAAAGACGCAACCGTGGTATGGGTTCCACGCAGCCTCTCGGGATCGCTGGGGACGCTGCCATCGAATGTGTCTGGGACGGTGAAGGTGAGCGGCTCCGGTGAAGGCGGCATCAGCGGCCCGTTCGCGGGCGCGAGCGTCGAAGTCGCACCGGAAGGAGGCACCTGGGTGACGCTGTGTGGGTCGCTGACCCCCGGTCTGGCCGGCGAATTCGAATGCTCATGGGAAACCGCGTCGGGTTCCTATCCCGACGGGACCTACCAGCTGCGCGCGAAACTGAGCGGCGGCTCCCCGGCCGAAACGCTGACGACGAACACGGTGACGGCTTTCGTGGATAACACCCCTCCGACAGGGTCGCTCACAGCGCCTGCGTCGGGAGCGACGGGCGGCTTCCCGATGGTGATGGGGACCGCGAGTGACAGCGAGTCGGGTGTCGCTTCGTGGCAGCTTCAGATCGCACCGGAAGGGTCCAGCGAATGGGCGAGCGCATGTGCGGCACAGACCACGCCTTTGAGTGGCGATGAATACGGGTGCGCCGTGGAAACAGCGCACTGGAGCGACGGGTCCTACCGGCTGCGGGCGTCGATCAGCGACCAGGCAGGGAATACGTATCTGACGTCGACCGTGGGTCTGCAGATCGATAACGCGGCCCTCGAAGGGTCCCTGACCGTGGTGCCGTCGCCGATCGCGAAAACGGTTGAGGTGGAAGGGACCGCGACCGCTACCGGGTCGGGGGTCGAAAGCTGGGCGCTTCAGATCGCCCCGGCGGGAGGGACCTCGTGGAGCAGCGCGTGCGCCGTGCAGAGCACCCCGGTGAGTGGCTCGACCTACGGCTGCTCACTTGACTCGAGCACGCTGGCTGACGGCGACTACCAGCTGCGCGCAGTGATCACCGGCGAAGAAGGGCACACCAGGACGACCGCGGCGATCCCGACGATAATCGACAACACTGCACCGACGGGGGCGATGAGCTCGCCGCCGTCGAGCATCAGCGGCAGCTACGAAGTGCAGGGTCATGCCGAAGACAGCGGGTCGGGAGTCGCGAGCTGGACATTGCAGCTCGCGCCGGCTGGCAGCGAAACGTGGACGGAACCCTGTCTGGCGCAGACGCTGCCGGTGTTCGGGGACATATACGGGTGCACCGTCGATACCACAGGTATGGAAGACGGCGAATACAAGGTGCGCGCTGTGATCGTCGATAACGCAGGGAACGCGTACACCACCCCCGCGGTCACGGTCGAAGTCAAAAACACGCCGCCGACCTCGACGGGCGCCCCAGCAGTCTCAGGTGTCGCGATCGCCGGACGAACGCTGAGCGCGACCGCCGGCGCATGGTCTGGGCCGGCTCCCATCGCCTACGCCTACCAGTGGCAGCGCTGCAACACCGCCGGGGAAAGCTGCGCGAACATCGGAGGCGCGAGCGGCTCCACCTACACGCTCGCCACCGGGGACATCGCCAGCACCGTGCGGGTGGTCGTGACCGCCAGCAACGGCGCCGGAGGCAACTCCGCGTCCTCGCCGGCGAGCGCGGTGATCGCCGCGGATACCCTCGCGAACATCTCCCTGCCCGCGGTTGGCGGGAGCCCGCACGCGGGTGGCACACTGGAGGCCGATCCTGGGGAATGGAGTGGCGCGCTGCCGATCTCCTACGGCTACCAGTGGCAGCGCTGCAACTCCTCCGGTGCGGAATGCGCGAACATCACCGGCGCCAGCACCCAGAACTACACGCCGACCGAAGCGATGATTTCCAGCACGCTGCGGGTGACGGTCACGGCGAGCAACAGCGAAGGCTCGCTGAGCGAGACCTCGGCCGTCTCGCCGCCGATCGCCGCGAGTGCCGGGTCGGGAATCCGCTACCTCTACGAAAAGGCCGGGCGACTATCGGTCGTGGATGACCCGAGCAAAGGCGCTGCGGTCTACCAGTGGGATCCCGACGGGAATCTCCTCTCGATCGAACGCTACAGCCAGAGCACCCTCGCGGTACTCGCGCTGAGACCCGAACACGCCCCCCCGGGCACCACGGTCGACATCACCGGCACCGGGTTCAACCCCGACCCCGCCGACGACACCGTGACCTTCGACGCCACCAGCGCGACCGTGACCGAAGCCAGCGCCACCGACCTGATCGTGACTGTCCCGTCGGGTGCCGGCACCGGCCTGGTGACCGTCACCGTCAGCGGGGAATCGGCGAAAAGCAAAGGCGACTTCTCCCCGCACGATCGCCGCCTGGGCGGCATTCCGAGCAAAGTTGGGACCATCAGCCAAACACCGGCGCACCCGCCGGCAATCACACAGGCGACCCGCACGGCATCCGCCCCGCAGACCCAGAGCGCCCCACAACCGCCAGCCTCAGTCGCCGTAGGGGCCGCACCGCCCCACAGCGCACCGGCCCTATCTCCCGTACACCAAACAAAGCGAATGGGGCGCCCCCGGCGCCGATCTGATCGCACTGCCCGCCATAGCCGCCACCCTCAGGCGCGCGGCGCCCACCACCACAAGCACGACACACACGCACGCAGCACCCGCCACCGGCGAGCGGCCGCTCGCAGCCATGCCGCACGTGACCTCGGCCATACCCCATCCTCAGCTGGGGCGGGGCAGCCCGGTCTCGCATCAAGCACGAGCGGAGGTCTACCGGCGGCTGTGAGCGCCTTTAGGCCGAGCCAGCCAGCCACGTGGGCTCCCACCGCGGCCAACCGCCGCGACGATGACTGGGTGAGCGGCCGGGCACCCTCGCCATGGGCGACGCTTCCCGCACTCGAGAAGACACAGCACCGAGCCACGACCGCGCTCAGTGGCCAGGCGCTCGTGATCAACGGGATGCCCTTGGCGAACGTCACGCTCTCGCTACAAGGCACGAGCATCACCACCAAGACCGACCGCACCGGGCGCTTCCTGCTCACGAGACTGCCGGCTGGCCACCAGGCTCTGATTATCGACGGGGAAAGCGCCGACCACGCGGGACAGCGCTACGGGCAGTTCACAGTTGGCGTGGAACTCACGAAGGACAAGACGACCCCGCTTGGGTACACGATCTGGATGACACCGCTGGACCCCGCCGGCAACACGAGGATCCAGTCACCGCTCAAGCACGAAGCAACGATCACCAACCCCAAGATCCCGGGTCTCGAAGTCCGTCTGCCGGCCGGCACCGTCGTACGCGGCGCCTCTGGCGCGATCGTGCACAAACTGAACCTGACTGCGGTTCCGCTTGACCGTCCCCCGTTCCCACTGCCGCCGTTTATCAGCGGTATCCCGACGTACTTCACGGTGCAGCCAGGCCGGGCGTACCTGAACAAGGGCGCGCAGATCGTCTACCCCAACTGGGGGCACCTGCCGCCGGGGCAAAGGGTGGACTTCTGGAACTACGACCCCAGTGACAAGGGCTGGTACGTCTACGGCAAAGGCAGCGTCAGCGCCAACGGCAAGCAGGTGATCCCAGACCCCGACGTACGCGTCTGGGAATTCACCGGCGCGATGATCTCCGAGACCGGAGAACCACCGCTCGGCGGACCGGTGAACGGTGCGAGCACCAACGCCGGCGACCCCGTGGACCTCGCCACCGGGCTGTTCGTCTACCAGCACACAGACCTGGACGTGCCAGACTCGATGATGCCGGTCTCGCTCACCCGCACCTACCGCCAGGGTGACAATACCTCCTACAGCTTCGGGGTCGGAACCGCCAGCCCGTTCGACCTGCACCTTTGGTCAAATGAAAACTACAAAGCCGCGTATCTCGTCCTCCCCGACGGCGGTAAGGTCAAGCTCAAAAGGACCTCAGCGGGCAGCGGCTATGCCGAAGCGGAATACAAGACCGTCGAAACACCTGGGGAATGGGAGGGGGCCACGATGTACTTCGATACGGCCCACTCCGATTGGATCCTGACCAGACGCGACGGCATGAAGTTCAGCTTCGGCGTCTACGCGCCGCTGCAGTGGATCGAAGACCGCAACGGCAACCGCATCACGCTCGTACGCGAAGGCAGCGACGACGGCCCAATCACGCAGATCCGCACCCCCCACGGGCACTGGATCGACCTCAGCTACGACAGCTACAACCGCATCACCCAAGCAGCCGATAATTCCGGCCAGGTCGTCAAATACGAATACAACAGCGCTGGTCACCTCATCAAGGTCACCGACCCGCTCGGGCGTGTCACACGCTATGCGTATGGCTCCGAAGGTATGACGAGCGTCATCGATGCAAGCGGGCATACGCTCATCTCCAACACCTACGTAGACGGCAGAGTCACAAAGCAGACCCTTGGCGGGGTGGGCACCTACTACTTCTCCTATGTCGAACCCTATTGCCCCCCCATTCTTGTCGGGGGCGGAGGCGGGGGTGGGGGCGGTCCCGTGGGGTACGTGTGCCACGCCGACTTTGGCACGGTAGTGAATACACCCGCGGGCGTAGAACGGACAGTGACATTCAGTGGTGGCCCTGGAGGCGGTGGCGGAGGCGGCGAAACCGGTGGTGTCCCGATCCTTGGTGCGCCGGTGAGAGAAGTGAGTCGCGATAGCGCCCTATCCCAAGAAGAGGACACCCGCTATCAGCGAAACGCCGCCGGCAACATCACCAAGGTCGCCGAAACAGCGACGACTGGAGGCGACGATGAAGAAAGCTCGAGTGCGACGACCAAACTCACCTACGACGAACAAGGCGACGCCACCTCGATCACGCATGAAGCGCCCTCGCAGACACCGCTAACCACCAGCCTCACCTACAACGCCTTCTCCGAGCCGACAAGCGAAACGGATCCGCTGGGACAGACAGCCAAATACGCCTACGACACCCACGGCAACCTGACCTCGGTGACGGACCCGATGGGGCATCAGAGCACATTCGGCTACGACAGCGAAGGTGAGCTGACCTCCGCGACCGACCCCGAGGGAAACACCAGCCACTTCACCTACGAAGACGGCCGCGAGGTCAAGAGCACCGACCCACTCGGCCACGAAACCCACATCGCCTACAACGGCGTCGACCTACCCACCAGTATCACCAACCCCGAAGGCCAAACCACCGAATACAGCTACGACCAAGACAACGAGCTCACCGGCGAAACAGACCCCGCCGGTGAGAAAACAAGCTACACCTACGACCCCGACGGCAACCTCGCGAGCGTCACCGACCCCCGCAGCCACACCCAAACCGCGACCTACAACACACTCAACGAGCTCGCCTCGTGGACGGACGCGCTCGGGCACACCACCAGCTACACCTACGACGACGAAGGCCACCTTGAGAGCGTGACCGACCCCAAAGGCCAGACCACCAGCTACACCTACAACCCCTTCTACGGACTCGCCTCGGTCTCCTTCGGCGCGACCGGCGGGGGGTCCCCCACCAGCAGCATCACCTACAGCTACGACACCGAAGGCAACCTCACCTCGGCCTTGGACTCACGCGGCGGCACATACACGATGAGCTACGGCGCCTACCACCGCTTGACCGGCGAAAGTGGGCCCGAGGGCAGCGTCGGCTACAGCTACGACCTCGGCGGGCAGCGCACCGGCATGAGCGTCGACGGCGAAACGGCCGCCGGCTACGCCTACAACGAAGACGGCCAGCTCACCGGGATCGAAACGCCTCACGGGGACGTCTCCTTCGCCTACGACCCCGACGGCCGTACCACAAAGACCACGCTCCCCGACGGCGACACCGAAAACTACGCCTACGACAGCGACTCCCAGCTCACCGCGACCGACTACGAGAAGCCCGGCGGCGAGCAGATCGGGGACCTGCAATACGGCCGCGACGCACTCGGGCGCCTCACCACCCTCTCGGGCAGCCTCGCGCGAACCGACCTCCCCGAACCGCTCGGCGAAACAAGCTACAACGCCGCGAACGAGCTCACAAGCCTCGAAGGCCACACCCTCACCTATGACGCCGACGGCAACCTCACAAGCACTCCCACCAGCAGCTACACCTACAACGACCGCAACCAGCTCACCGGCATCACCCAGGGCTCGAACACCTGGAGCTTCGCCTACGACCCCTTCGGCCGGCGCTCCAGCAAGACCCTCAACGGCACCGCGACCAGCTACCTCTACGACAGCGAAAACCCCGTCAGCGAAACCAGCGGGGACAGCACCACACACCTCCTGAACGGCCTCGGCCTCAACGAACGCTTCGCACGCACCACCAGCGCCGCCACCAGCTCCTACCTCACCAACGAGCAGGACAGCACCATCGCGCTCGCCAACAGCAGCGGCGAACCCACCACCGAATACACCTACCAACCCTTCGGCGCCCCCACCACCACCGGCGAAACCAGCAGCAACCCCTACCAGTACGCCGGCTACGAAAACGACGGCACCGGCCTCCTCCACGACCACGCCCGCTACTACAACCCCACCACCGCCCAGTTCACAACCCAAGACCCCGCCGGCATGACCGGCTCCGGCGTCAACCTCTACCAGTACGCCGGCGGCGACCCCGTCGACTACATCGACCCGACCGGGTACTTCTCGGTGGCAGGAGCCGCCACGTCGTTTGTCGCCGCCGTCGATGCCTACACCGGCGGAGCTACCACCGCCATACGAGGTGCCCTCGGGATCGGCCAACCCGACTTTTCGTCCAGCGCCTACCAAGTTGGTGCGGGCATCGGTATCGTTGGGGCAGCGCTCACGCCCGGCGACGAGGAGTCAGCAGGTCTTGACGTGGCGGAGGATGCGGGCGAGGAGGCAACGGAGGACCTACCGAGGAGCCTTCCATACAGAGGCGAGCCCAACAGCACCGATGTTCTCGATCGCGGGAACGAAAGCGGACAAATACGCGATTACGGTCCCGATGGCCTACCGGTCAAGGACTTCGACTTCGGTCACGATCATGGCTTCGGTGATCCACATGCGCACGACTGGATTGAAGGCGTCCGCCAAAGCCCAGGAAGACCAATCGGACCCAACGAATAGCATGATGAACATGGAGCGAGAAGTCGTGGTTGTACTTTCCGGTGAGTTCGCGCCAAGATTGGCCGATCTAGCGCATTCTTATCACGTGTGGGTAGTGCGGACGTCAGCTACGGAGAAGGTGGCACATAGGATTTGGGGAGAGCAGCCTCCACAGGAGGTCAATCCGCCCATGGCCGGCATTACTCTATTTACAGGTACTGGAGACCCAGAGGACGATTTGTTGTCAATCATCGACACAGTCGAGCTCCATCATGGTCTTGCTGGGGGTAGGGTTCCGGCAGCGAACTCCATCAGGGTCTTAGGCACTCCGCCCACCGATAGCGTCCGGGAGGTTTTTCGCTCGCTTGGTTTTTCTCACCTTGTAAAAACTTCCGATGGATTTGTAGCTCACTGGAACCCACCCGTGAATGCGGATCTTGCCTACGATGGCTAGTAGTGCTTTGGTAGCTCGTTTACTCTTTTCGTGGTGGTTGGTGGAGGGGTAGATTGTTGAGGGTGATCGTTTGTTGGCAGGTGGTGCAGCGGCCGGTCCAGCACTTGAATAGGGGCTGGAG
>Ga0302325_10003504_pt1 | contig 36939 bp, 37 predicted proteins | sample Palsa_T0_2_FD_201948 | JGI IMG/M metagenome (GOLD analysis project Ga0302325, IMG submission 201948) | Peat permafrost microbial communities from Stordalen Mire near Abisko, Sweden - Palsa_T0_2 | ecosystem: Environmental > Terrestrial > Soil > Palsa > Peat permafrost | place: Sweden: Abisko...
GGCCCAGCTCGATCAGCGGCAGCGCGGCGGCCCGCTGCCCCTGGCGCAGCAGCACGAAGGCCCGCACGTCCAGCAGGTCAGCGACCAGGTGGTCGTCCCCCGCGGACCGGGCGATCGCCAGCGCCTCAGCGCAGTATTCCCCGGCGACCGCGTAGCCGCCCGTCTGCTCAAGGAGGTAGGCCGCCGTGGCTAGCGCCCGGGCCCGCAGCAGGGTCCCCTCCCGCGCGGCCGGCAGGCCCAGGAGCGCCCGGAGGGCTTCGACTCCTTCCGTGGCATGCCCGCGCGCCTTCCAGAACATCCGCAGCGACACGGCCAGCCGGATGCCAGGCGCCGGATCCGCCTCCCCCAGGCTCCGGCCCGCCTCCCCCGGGCCGGGGCCCGCCTGCTGCAGGCTGAAGGCAATCGCGGCACGGAGATTGTCGAGCTCGAGATCGAGGCGGTCCAGCCACTCGGCCTGATCGCTGGCCACCAGCCGCGGCGCCGCCGCTTCCGCCAGCGCCAGGTAATGGTCGCGGTGGGCGATCCGGGCGTCGCGCGCCGCCGCCGGGCCGGCCGCTTCGAGCCGCCCGGCCGCGTACTGCCGGACAGTCTCCAGCAGCCGGTAGCGCACCGGCCCGGTCCCGGTGTCGTCGAACTGCACGAGGCTCTTGTCGACCAGTGCCCCGAGGTGCCCGACGATCTCCCCAGCTCCCGCGTCCCCGGCGGCGGTGACAGCCTCGGCGGCGGCCAGGTCGAACCCGCCGGCGAACACCGAGAAGCGGGCGAGCACATGGCGCTCGGCGGCGGTCAGCAGCTCCCAGGACCAGTCGACCATGGCGAGCAGCGTCCGCTGCCGCGGCATCGCGGTCCGCGAGCCTCCGGTCAGCAGGGCGAAACGCTGGTCGAGCCGGGCATCGAGTTCCGCGACCGACATGCCGCGCAGCCGGGCCGCGCCCAGCTCGATGGCCAGCGGCATGCCGTCGAGCCGCCGGCAGACGCGGCCGACGACCGAGGCGGTCCGCTGGTCCCAGCTGAGCGCCGCCCCGTGCCGCGCGGCGCGGTCGGCGAAGAGCCGCACGGCCTCGCTGGCGCGGATCGCGTCCGCGTCATCACCGTCGGCCGGAGTGTCAAGCGGCGGAACGCGGTAGACGCGCTCACCGTCGATGCAGAGCGGCTCTCGGCTGGTCGCGAGCAGCACCACGTTCCGGCAGTTCCTCAGCAGCGCGTCCGCGAGCCGGGCACAGGCGTCGATGACGTGCTCGCAGTTGTCCAGCAGCAGCAGCAGGCGACGCTGGCCCACCGCATCGGCGAGAGTGCCGGCCAGTGGGCGGCCCGGCTCCTCGGAAACGCCGAGCACCTTGGCGACGGTGACCGCGACGAGGTCCGCGTCCTGCAGCGGAGCGAGGTCAGCGAACCAGACTCCGTCGCCCGAGCCGTCCAGCAGCCCGGCCGCGGCCTGCAGCCCGAGGCGGGTCTTGCCCGAGCCGCCCGGGCCGGTGAGCGTGACGAGGCGAGAGGCGGCGATCAGGCGGTGCACCTCGGCGAGCTCGGCCTCGCGGCCGATGAAGCTCGACACCTGCGCCGGGAGGTTGTTCAGCAGCCCCGGGTTGTCCAGCGACCGCAGCGGCGGGAAGGCCGCCGGGAGGCCGTCGGCCTGGAGCTGGAAGATCTGCTCGGGACGGCCGAGATCCTTCAGCCGGTGCAGGCCGAGATCCCTGAGCGAGGAGCCCGGCGGCATGGAGTCGCGGAGCAGGGCCGCCGTCGCGGCCGAGAGGACGACCTGGCCGCCGTGCGCGACCGCCGCGACCCGGGCGGCGCGGTGAACGTCCAGGCCGACAATCCCCGCCGGGGTCTCCGCCGCCTCGCCGGAATGGATGCCCATGCGGACCCGCACCGCCGCGCTGGCCGGCCAGGGCCAGGAGATGAACGCCCGCTGCATATCGATCGCCGCGGCAACGCAGGCGCTCGGCGAGGTGAATACCGCGAAGAACGCGTCGCCCTGAGTGTCGATCTCCCTGCCGCCGCGGGCGGCGAGAGCGGCCCGGATGATCCGATGATGATCGGCCAGGATCTCCGCGTACGCGTCCCCCAGGTTCCGGAGCATCGCCGTGGAACCCTCGATGTCAGTGAAGAGGAAAGTAAACGTCTGCGTGGCCACGGCCTGGGCTTCCCTTGGGGGCTGACGCTGATTGTGCCAAACTCACGGTCGCCTGCCCGGCCAACGGGCGTCAGCGGCCCCTCGGGCCCTCGTGACATGGCACGTCACGCTTTCGCCCCGATCGGGTAAATCGAGTCGATCGTGTGTTTGAATAATGCGCATGGGACAGGTGAGTAACGCTACATGGCCAGGATTCCCCGAGCAGTGCCGCAGCGGCCATCGCTGGAATCCTGGCACGGTGCACGTTGCCTGGCGGCCATGCGACTGCCCGCCAGCCACAGCGGCCCGCGGCGGCCACATCGAGGTCACCTGCGCCGCGCCCGCCTGCTCCGAGGTCTGGCGGAGACCCCGGCATGAGCCGTTCAGGCTGCCGAGGATCCTGGGTCATCACCGGCCCGGGCACTAGCCGGCGCCGGTGATCAGCGGACGCGCTCGGCGAGTCCGGCGAACATCGGGTGGACGGTAGCCCCGTCGAACAGCCCGGCGACGGACCCGACCAGGGCCGGGGCACGTTTGCCCACGCGGTTGATCCGCAGCCGCAGGTGCAGGCGGCTGCCTGGCGAGCCGTCCGCGGCGCGCGCGGCGGAGAGCACCAGCGCCCAGCTCATTACCAGCGCCGATGGCGGGTAGGGCGGCCCGGACGCGGGCCAGCGATGATCGTCGTCCCGGTCGCGCACCGACAGGTAGACCAGCGCGCGCGGCGGGTCGACCGTGACCGCGCGGAAGACCGGCTGGCCAGGTCCCCAGTCCGGGATCTCGTCCCCGGCGGCCAGGCCTTGCAGCGCCGGGTCGAGATCGCGCAGCCCGCGGCGCCCGGCCGGAACCGCCCGCTCCACCCAGGCCGGCAGGTACCACCCGGCCCGGCCCTTGCCCAGTTGCACGAGCCAGGGCCAGACGTGCTCCGGCTCGGCGGGCAGCGTGGTCGCCCGGTCGACCACCAGCCCGGCGCCAGGTACCAGGTCGTCGCCGGGCAGCGCCATGGCGAGTTCCTCGGGCGTGGTCCCCGAGTGCCGCCCGAGCCGCGCCACCGCCAGCCACAGCCCGCCCGCCGCGCCGAGTACCCCGAGTCCCGCCGCCCCCGTCGTCCGTTTCCGCATCCGTGTCCCCATCCGGCCAGTCTGCCCGCCGGCCACGCCGAGCCCATCATCAGGGCTCGGCAGGCGGCCAGTTACCCCGCCGCCGGACTCGCGCGGGACCGCTAGCCTGGGCGGCGGGACCGCGCCGGGAAATGGCGGGACCGCGCCGGGAAATGGGGACGTACATGACTGGCCAGCCGTCAGTGGCGCTGCTCGGCACCGGGATCATGGGCCTGGGGATGGGCCACAGCATGCTGCGGGCCGGGCTGCCGCTGCGTGCCTGGAACAGGACGCCCGCCAGGGCGCGGGCGCTGGAGTCCGCCGGAGCGGCCATCGCGGCGACTCCGGCCGGCGCCGTGCGGGACGCCAGCGTCATCGTGACCATGCTGGCCGACGGCGCCGCGGTCAGCGACGTGATGGCCGCCGCGGCGCCCGGCCTGCGCGGCGGGCAGGTATGGGCGCAGCTGAGCACCGTCGGCGTGGCCGGGCTTGCGCCGCTCGCCGCGCTGGCCCGCGAGCATGGCCTGCTGTTCGTCGACGCGCCGGTGCTGGGCACCCGGCAGCCCGCTGAGCAGGGCGCGCTGACCGTCTTCGCGGCGGGCCCGGACGCCGCCAGGCCCGTCGTCCAGCCGGTCTTCGACGCGATCGGCCGCAGGACGGTCTGGCTCGGCGCCGAGCCGGGGACGGCCTCGCGGCTCAAGCTGGTCGTCAACAGCTGGGTCCTCGCGGTCACCACCGGGGCCGCGGAGGCACTCGCGCTGGCCCGCGGCCTGGACATCGACCCGGAACTGTTCCTGCAGGCCATCGCCGGCGGGCCGCTGGACTGCGCGTACCTGCAGGCCAAGGCCGCCGCGATCCTCAGCGGGGATTTCTCCCCCAACTTCACCGTTGAGCTGGCGGGCAAGGACGCCCGGCTGGTCACCGAGGCGGGCGCCGCGGCCGGCGTTCGGCTGGATGTGGCCGCCGCCGTGGCCGCGCGGTTCCGCCGCGCAGCAGAACTCGGCCACGCGGACGAGGATATGGCCGCGACCTATTTCGCGAGCTTTGACGGCGGCTAGCCCGGTCGCTCGCGGTCCCCGGATCTCTTGCCATTACAGGTCTATGGTTGCCCGTATATCGCACCAGAAAGGAGCGGCACATTTTATGAAGCGCTATTTCACGCTCGCCAGGTGGTGGCCACGACCGCCCTGCTGCTGGGGGCCGGATTCGCTGGCGCGGCGGGAGCCGCCAGCGCCGGCGTAGCCGCCAGCCGCCTGCAACCCGGCGGGACGATCCTCAGGGTACCCGGCAACGGCGGGCTCCCCACGATCTCCTACAACTGGTCGGGCTACGCCGCGACTTCGGCGAAGAAGTTCAACTACGTCAGCAGCCAGTTTGTTCAGCCAGCGGTGACCTGCCCGGGCATCCCCAACCAGCTGACGTCCAACTGGGTGGGCCTCGACGGCTTCGCCAACGAAACGGTCGAGCAGGACGGCACCTTCGGCTTGTGCGGAGGCAAGCACCACACCACCCCCGAGTACTCGGCCTGGTACGAGATGTACCCGGCGGCATCGGGGAACGTGTTCCGAGTGAAGCCTGGCGACGTCATCGACGAGTCCGTCAGATACACCGGCGGCAAGTTCCATCTCGCGATCGCCGATGTCACCAGCGGCAAGCATTTCAGCTACGTCCAGGCCTGCGCCACGTGCCAGCGATCGTCCGCCGAGTGGATCATCGAGCGTCCTGCGGAGTGCAACAGCACCGAAACCAAGTGCTTCGTGACCGAGCTGGCCGATTTCCACAGCACCACCATGGGCGACGCCGATGCCCGGGTGGCCGGCGGCAAGGTCAAGAGCATCAACGGGTTCAACAACTACCCGATCTCCATGATCAACCCGCTGAAGAGCGGCGGGTTCATCTCGCTCGACACGGTCGGTCCCGTGAGCGATCACGGCTTCACGGCGACCTGGGACCGGTCAGGAACAACGCTCCCGCTCACACTCGGCCCGCGGCGCTGACCGGGGCGGGCGTTATCTGACCCGCGTTCCGCAACGCCCGTGCCCGCCCCGGCTAGGTCAGCCGGGGCGGGCACGCGGCTTTAGGAGCGGGCACGCGGCTTTCCGCTTACCGCCGCCGGAGCCCCGTAGCATGATCGCCATGAGCGATTACGAGCTTGCCCATGAGTACGAGACGGTCAACCTCTACCGCCGGGGCGCTGCCGCGAAAATTGAGCTGAACCGTCCCGGCAACCTGAACGCCTGGGACAGGCAGCTCGGCCTCGACCTGCTCGCCGCGGTAACGGCCGTCAGCGCGGACCCGGCGGTCCGGGCAGTGGCGATCACTGGCGCGGGGCGCGCGTTCTCCAGCGGCGCGGATCTCAGGGCGGGCTTTGAGCTGACGCCGGCCGGCCATCCCGATGTCCAGCGCGTGCTGACCGAGCGCTACCACCCGATCATCACCGGGATCCGCGAGATGCCGAAGCCCGTCGTCGCCGCGGTGAACGGCGCGGCCGTCGGGATCGGCCTGTCGCTCGCCCTTGCCTGCGACCTGGTCGTCGCGGCCGAGTCGGCGTACTTCCTGCTCGCGTTCGTGAACATCGGCCTGGTGCCCGATGGCGGCTCGTCGGTCTTCGTGCCCGCGCGGGTGGGCTTCGCGCGCGCGACCGAGATGGCGATGCTGGGCGAGCGGATCGGGGCAGCACAGGCACTGGACTGGGGCATGGTCAACCGGGTCTGGCCGGACGACGAGCTCACCGCCCGCGCCGATGAGCTCCTCGCCCGGCTCGCCGATGGCCCGACCAGGTCCTACGCCGGCGCCAAGCGCCAGCTCAATTCCTGGCTCTACGAGCGGATGGACAGCCAGCTCGAGCTCGAAGCACAGATCCAGCAGGAGATGGCAGGCTCCGCCGACTTCGCCGAGGGAGTCACGGCCTTCACCGGGAAGCGCGCCGCGCGTTTCACCGGCGCGTGAGCGGCCGCGCACCGTGCCGATGCTGCCCCGGCTCAGGCTGCCCCGGCTCAGGCTGGCGCCCCCGCTGCTCACGCTGCTCGCCTTCGTGTGCGCGCTGGTCCTGGTCGACACCGTATTTTTCACCGCGCTGACCCCGCTGCTGCCGTACTACACGCGAGCGGCCGGGTTGTCGAAGGCCGGGGCCGGGCTGCTGGTCGCGGCGTATCCGCTGGGCACCCTGGTCGGCGCGCTGCCGGGAGGGCTGCTCACCGCCCGCCTCGGGGACCGGCTGGTCGTGCTGCTCGGGCTGGCGCTGATGAGCGGCTCGACGCTGGTGTTCGGCTGGGCCGCCAGCCCTGTCGTGCTGGACTCCGCGCGCTTCGCCCAGGGCCTGGGCGGGGCGTGCACCTGGGCCGCCGGAATGGCCTGGCTGGCGACGGCCGCCCCGCCGGACCGGCGCGGTGAGCTGCTGGGCACCGCGCTGGGCGCGGCCGTGGTCGGGGCGCTCTTCGGCCCGGTGGTCGGCGCCGTCGCCGACAGGGTGGGGACCGGGCCCGCGTTCGCCGCGGCCGCCGTCGCGGGAACTGCCCTGATGGTGGTGGCCTTCATCGTGCCGCGTCCGCGGGCCTCGGTTCCGCAGGGACTGAAAGCGGCGTGGCCAGCGATCCATGACCGCCAGGTCAGCACCGGCATGTGGCTCACGATGCTGGCTGGCATCGCGTTCGGGGTACTGGACGTGCTTGCTCCGCTCCGGCTTAGCCAGCTCGGCGCCAGCGCGACGGTCATCGGGGCCGCCTTCCTGGGCGCAGCGGCCATCGAGTCGGGGCTGTCACCGCTGGCCGGCCGGCTGTCGGATAGCCGGGAACCGCTGATGCCCGTACGGCTCTCGCTGACCGCAGCCATCGCCGTCAGCCTGCTGGCGGCGATAGTGCGGCCAGCCCCGGTGCTGGTCGCCCTCCTGATCGTCGGAATGCCCGCCTATGGCACGCTCTTCGCCCCGGCGATGGCGCTGCTGAGCGCGGGCGCGCACCGGCTGCGGCTCAACCAGGGGCTCGCGTTCGGGCTGGCCAACCTCGCCTGGGCGGCCGGGCAGGCCCTCGCCGCCGCGGCGAGCGGGGCGGTAGCCCAGGCGACGTCTGACCTGGTCCCGTACGTCCTGCTGGCCGGCGCCTGCCTGGCGACGCTGGTCGCACTTCGGCCGAGGGCTTCCGCGACGGGACGGCGGGGCCGGGAGTCGCCGAGCCCTGAGCCCGCCGCTTAGCCCTCACCGCGCGGGCTGCTTACCCGGGCCCGCCGGCAGGTAGGCGACCAGCCTGAGCACCCGGGTGCCCGGCAGCCGGTGCCGGCGCCAGCCGCGCGCCCATCGGGGCGGGCTGACGCCCGGGTACTCCAGCACGACGACCCGGCCCGGGTCCTTGAAGCGGGCGGGACTCGGCGCGGACGCGCAGCCGGCGTAGAACGCGATCGGGATGAACTGCTCGCCCTTGATCAGGCACGGCGCGCGGATATCCAGATGGCGAAGGTCGGCGACGATCCTGGTGTAGTCGTCGTGGAACGTGATGGTGCCGCGGACCTCGTGATCGAGCACCAGATGCTGAGCAAGCAGCTGGAGGACGAGGCAGCAGGTGACCGCCGCGATCGCCGGACCACGGAATTCCGCGCGCACCTCGCTGATCAGGCCGGCCAGCCCGTCGGCCACGGGCAGGGCGAGCAGGGCATACGCCGGGAGCAGGAACCTTGGCGCCGCGTAATTGATTCCGAAGAGGTACTGCGCGGCCAGGCTGAATCCGCACACGGCAGGCAGCAGCGCCGTGCCAGCCCGCCCGGCCCGCCTGGCCGCGAAGAGCCCGAGCGCGACCAGCGCCGGCAGCGTCAGCCACCAGAGGCCGAGCTCCGGCTGCCGCCAGCCGACGGTGCAGGGCCGGCACAGCGTCGGCCCGTTGAGCGCGCAACTCGTCCCACACGGCGAAATGCAGCCTGAGGCCGTTCTGCTCGCCGCCCGCCTTGTGCAGCCGGGCCAGCGGGCCGCCGAAGCGCAGGTACGCCTCGATCACCCACTCGGCGCAGCCAGCCACCAGCCCGGCCGCGGTTGCCGCGGGAAGCTGCCAGTGCCGCCACGACCTGACCACCAGGGGAGCGACAGCGAGCGGCACCGCCAGGAACACCGCATCGCCGGGGCGGACCAGGGCGGCGAACGCCATGCAGGCGGCCAGCCCAGCCAGCGGGCCGCGCGCGGTCCGCGGGCCAGCGTGAGCCGAGGCGTCCGGCTGCCGCGGGCCGCCAGAGCCGCTGGCGCTGCCAGCGCTGCTGCTTCCGCTGGCGCCGCTGCCGCTAGCTTCGCTGGCGCCGCTGGTCCCCAGCCGCGCGGTTGCCTGCAGGTACAGGCCCACGGCGGCGAGCGCGCTGACCGCCACCCAGAGGTCGGGCATGGCCTGCGGGCCGTAATACTCGGCAGTCCACAGGCCGCCGAAGATCAGCCCGGCGAGCGCCAGCACCCATCCGGGCCGCAGCCGCCGCCAGGTCAGCAGTGCCAGGAACAAGCCCAGGCCCGAGGCCACGGACAGGTAAGTCCGCAGTGCCCGCACGGATGAGGTGAGCAGGGTCACCGGCGCGACCAGCAGCGGGATGCCGCGGGCGCGCGCGGGATCGAAGTACGCCGCGGGCGCGTGCGCGCTTACCTGGCTGACGTAGACCGTCTCATCCCAGCTCAGCCCGAGCCGCTGCGACACGAACGCCAGCTGGCTCACCGTGAACGCGGCGGACACCAGGGCGAGCCACCAGATGCTGCCGGGCGCCGGCGGCCAACGCGGGCCTGGCGACCCCTGCCCGCCAGGGCCCGGCGCCATCGGGAGCGGGAAGCTGCCAGCGACACGGGTACTACAATGCCGTCCCCGGCGACCGGATGCTCCGGCGCGGTCTCCCGGCTGGCCCGGACGGCCCCCGGATGGCGGGGACGGCTCCCGGATGGCCCGAACGGTTAGCGGTCTCCTGGGGTTTACCTACTGCGCACTTGAGTTGTCGCGGACTGCCAGCAGATCCTGTATGCGCCGGATGCGGGCGTCGAGGTCGGCGAGGAAGGACTCGAGCGCGACCCGTTTCGCCTCCACGGTGCCGCGCAGGCTCTGCTGCAGGGTGAGGCACTCACGGGTCAGCCGGCGGCGTTCATCGTCGCTGGTGCGCTCGTCGTGATACGTCAGGCGGTTCTCGGCCATGCGGTCCTCGTTGCGCAGCACTATCGCGATCTCGTCGAGGTTGAGACCGAGCAGTGTCTGCAGCTCACGGATGCGTTCCACCCGGGCTATGTCGTCGCGGGAGTAACGCCGCAGCCCGCCGGGCGTGCAGGCGGGGACCAGCAGGCCCAGCTGCTGGTAGTAGCGAAGAGCCCGTTCCGAAACGCCGAGGCGGGTCGCCGCGGCGCCAATGCCGAGAAGCTGGCCATCCTCGGCCCGCGGCGGGCTGGCCTCGGCCCGCGGCTGGTCACCGGTGACCAGTACGGCGCGGCCCGCAGCGGTGGTCATGTTCATCGGCTCAGGCGCTTCCCCGCGACGTGTCGAATTCCTCGTCTGCCTCGGTGCCGCGCGTGCCATTGTGCCTGCCGTTCTGCTTGCCGTTCGGCACGAGCGCGGCGGGATCGACAGCACTCAGGCCCACCAGCCCGCCTTCCTCCGCCGCGCCCTCTGCCAGCTCGTCGAGCAGCGGCTCGGGCGTGTGCATGTACCGCCGGCCGCGGGCGGCGGAGGCCACGATGGCGATGACCGTCGCTCCCGCGGCAAAGCTGAATGCCAGGTGCAGCCCGCTGGCAAACGGCTGCTCGATCAGCTTCGGGAAGAACGACCGGCCGGTGATGTAGGCAACCTTTCGGGCAGGCAGGCTCTTGAGCGCTCCGGTGGGGCCGAGCAGCTCCTTGATGGGGTTGTAGCCGAGGAATGCCGAGAACAGGCTGCCGATCGGCGGCTCGCTGGCGACCGTGTGGGCGGCGGCGGGGGCGACGCCCTGCGCGACCAGGCCCTTGTAGAGGTGGCTGGGCAGCCGCGCGGCCAGCCCCAGGGTGACGATGGTGAAGAACAGGCCCATGGACAGCACGGTGGCCGAGTTCTGGAAGGTGTTGAGCATGCCAGCGCCCGCGCCGCGCTGGTCCGGCGGCAGGCTGTTCATCACGGCGGCCTGGTTGGGCGAGAAGAACAGCCCCATGCCGATCGCGAAGAGGAAGATGAGCAGGGCGAACCAGACATAGCTGAAGTTCATCGGCAGCAGCTCAAGCAGCAGGAAGCTGACCCCGGAGACGGTCAGGCCGGCGGTGGCGAACGCCCTGGCCCCGTAGCGGTCCGACAGTATTCCCGCCAGCGGGGCGGTCAGCAGGAACCCGATAGTCAGCGGGATCATGGAAATGCCTGCCCACAGCGGGGTCTCGGCGAAGCTCTTGCCGTGCTGGGGCAGCCAGATCCCCTGCAGCCAGATGATCAGCATGAACTGCAGTCCGCCGCGGCCGAGGGCGCCGAGCAGCCCGGCGATGTTGCCGGCCGTGAACGCCCTGATCTTGAACAGGCTCAGCCGGAACATGGGCTGCGGCACCTTGGTCTCCACCCAGGCGAACAGGACGAGGACAGCGATGCCGGCGAAGATGGCGGTCAGCACGTAGGGATTGGTCCACCCGGTGGGGTGGCCCCCGTACGGGAGCAGCGAGTACACGATGCCGGTGAGCACCGAGATCAGCCCGATCGCGAACAGGGCGTTGCCCAGCCAGTCGATCCTGGCCGGGATCCGGATCCCGTTGTCCTTGAGCTTGAGGTAGGCCCAGACCGTGCCGAACAGGCCGAACGGAACCGAGACCAGGAAGACCAGCCGCCACTCGATGGGGGCGAGCACGCCGCCCAGCAGGAGCCCGAGGAACGAGCCGCTCACCGCCGCGATGCCGTTGATCCCCATCGCCTTCCCCCGCTCGTTCTGCGGGAAGGCGTCGGTCAGGATGGCGGTCGAGTTGGCGAACAGGAACGCGCCGCCGACTCCCTGGAACACCCGCATGATGATGATCCACAGGGCGCCGGCCGGCCCGGTGAGCCAGGTCACCGACAGCAGGATCGAGAAGAACGTGAAAACCGCGAAGCCCAGGTTGTACATCTTCACCCGGCCGTAGATGTCACCGACACGCCCGAGGCTGACCACCAGCACCGCGGTGACCAGCAGGAACCCGAGGAAGGTCCACAGGAAGTAGGAGGTGTTGGACGGCACGAGCGGGTTGAGCTTGATGCCACGGAAGAGCGCGGGAAGCGAGATCAGCAAGATCGACTGGTTGATCGTGACCATCAGGATCCCGAGCGTGGTGTTGGACAGGGCGATCCACTTGTAAGGAATGCCCCGGCTGCTCGCGGCCGAGGGCGCCGCCTCCGTCTGACCCGCCACTGGCATGGAGTCTCCCCGCTGTCGTCAATAATCCTTGTCAGTTTGCTCCGGGAAAATATTACCGGACCCTTACGTCAACGTCAGATGCGGCCCCGCCCGGTGGGCGCGGCCGGCCGCCGGGAGGTTGATCCATGCGAGTCGTTGTCGTCCGCCACCACGAAGAGGACTCGGCCGGATTCATCGGCGATGCCTTCCAGGCCCGCGGCGCGGAACTCAGCGTGCACATGTTCCCCAGGGACGGCCCGCTGCCCGAGCCGGGCGGTATCGATCACGTCGTCCTGCTCGGCGCCACCTACTCGGTCTACGACGATGGCCCGGCCAGCGGCTGGATCGCCGACGAGCTGGCCTGGCTCCGGCGGGCGGACGAGGCCGGCCTGCCCGTACTCGGCATCTGCTTCGGCGCGCAGGCGCTCACCGCGGCGTTCGGCGGCCAGGTGGAGGCAGCGGCACGCAAGGAAATCGGCTGGACCCTGATCGACTCGCTCGACCACGAGCTGATCCCCCCTGGCCCCTGGCTGGAGTTCCACGGTGACCGGTGCCACCCGCCCGGCCAGGCCACCCTGCTCGCCAGCAACGACGTGGGAGTTCAGGCGTTCTCGCTCGGCAGGCACCTGGCGGTCCAGTTTCACCCCGAGGTGGACGGCGCACAGCTCAGCCTGTGGCTGGATGCTGGCGGGAGGGAGGAGGCAAAGCAGGAAGGCCGTGATCCGGATCTGCTGCTCGCCGAGACCGTGGCGGCGGAGCCGGCCGCGCGGGGCCGGGCTGACCAGCTGGTCGCGGCGGCCGTCCGCATCGCCCGCGCGGCCCGGCCCGGCTGACGCCCCGGCCGCCCGCATCGCCCGGCCCACTCAGCTCGCCGGCTAGTCGCCCGGCAGGCCCGGGTCAGCCGGCGGCGAGCTGCTCGACGCGGGCGTGCAGCCCGGCCACGTGGCTCTCGGCCTCCGGCTTCATCAGCACGCTGCGCAGGATCCGCGTCCCCTCGCGGTCTGCCGCGACGGAGCTGTGGCGGCGCGCGAACGCGCTCGCCGTGACCTGCAGGGTACTGAGGAAAACCGGGCGGGCCCGGTCGGCCATGCCCTCGGCCAGCATCCGCGCGCAGGCCTGATCGATCGCCGACAGGCTGCGCGGGCTGGTGGCCGGAAAGTAGCAGACGATGTCGAGCTCCGGCGGCTGGTACAGGGCCAGGCGCTCAGAGGCGCTGATTAGTTCCGACCAGTGCAGCGCGGCCCTGCGGCAGGCGGCGAGGACCTTGCCGAGCCCGGCCGGCGTGGGCGGCAGGAGCCGGAACGTCAGCCACAGCGCGGCGGCCGCCGCTCCGGCGCGGGAGCACTCAAGGCTGATCTCGCCGAGGTGCAGCTCGCCGGAGGTGAAGTAGGTGTAGGGCGAGTCGTGCTGGTAGAGGCGCCCTACCTCAGGATCGCGGAACAGCACCGCTCCGCAGCCGTACGGCTGGAGGCCGTGCTTGTGCGGGTCGACGACCACCGAGTCGCACTCGCCGATCGCCCGCCACGGTGCCGGGTCCAGGACAGCCGGGTGCAGGGCGGCCGGGCCCGGAGCAGCCGGGCCCGGAGCAGCCGGGCCCGGAGCGGCCGGTTCGTGGCCGCCGGCCAGCAGCGTGAAGAAGCCGCCGTAGGCCCCGTCGACGTGAACCCGGACCCCGTGCCTGCGGGCGACGGCGAGCACCTCGTGCACGGGATCGATGGCGCCGAGGCCGGTGGTCCCGGCGGTGGCGACAACCGTGCCGATCCGGCCGGAGGCGAGCAAGTCGTCGAGCGCGCCCACATCCATGCGGCCCGCCTCGTCGACCCCGACGGGAAAGCCCTCGACGCCGAGCACGCCGCACATCCGGCCGTGGGTGTAATGCGCCTCCGCGCTGTAGGCCACGCCGCTGCCCGGGTGAAGCTCGCGGGCGACGTACAGGGCTTCCAGGTTCGCGATCGTGCCGCTCGTGGTCAGATGGCCCAGGTGCGTGGCGAGGCCGAACATGCCGGCCAGCAGCGCCACGACCTCCTTTTCCATCCGGGCGGTGGCCGGACCGCCGTCGAGCGCGTGGTTGTTCGGGTTGACGAGCATCGCCGTGAGGTAGCCGACGACGGCCGCGGGGTGCGGGGGCTTGAGCATCTGCCCGGCGTAGGACGGATGGAAGAACGGGTAATTGTCCCTGAGCCGCTCCGTGAATTCCTCGAAGGCGGCCGCGAACCGCTCGTCGCTTACCCGCAGCGACGAATCCTGGCTGAACGGCGCGAACGAGCCCTGCCAGTCGTCAATCGCCGCCACGCCCTGGCTCAGCCAGCGCCCCATATCCACTGTCAGACCTCGCCATCGTGATCGAGCCTTAGCCGGGTTCCGGCGCGGGACGAGCTAGCGGGCCGCGCGCGACGGCACGCGAGGACGACCGCCAGCGGCCACAGCGCTTCCGCTCCGGCGAGCACGCGCTCTGCCAGCCCGACCGGCCCGCCCGCCGAGTTCAGCTCCACGCCGAACCAGACGAGCAGGGCGAGCAGGACCGCGGCGGAGCCGGCCCGCCCCCAGCGGCGCAGTACCCAGGGCACCGGGGGCGTTCGCCCGGAGCTGGCGACCGGCCAGGTCGCCAGCGTTATGAACGAAATCGCCGCGGCCGCGGTATGCCGCGCCGATCCGCCGCCGCCGCCCGGCAGCGGGTTCGCCGCGACCAGGGCAACCGCCACGCCGCCGGTCATCAGCAGAATCCGGCCGGGAAGGGCGGCCGGCCGCAGCGCGAGCCCCGTGACGACATAGCAGGCGCCCTCGCCGAGGAACGCCAGCGTCATCACCCAGCGGTCGGCCGCGCCGTGCGCGGCGAGCGCGCTGATCGTGCCGGTCACCTGGTCGAAGGACCCCGGCTGCAGGGCGGCGGCGACCGTCCACCCGCCGATCAGCAGCACCGGGGCCGCCGCCGACGAGACCACCCCCCACCACGGCACGTCTCGCACGTGAACACCGTAGGCGGGCGTTATGAGGTCCGCCTGGCCGGGGGAACGAACAGCACCGCGGCGATGAAGAAAAACGGCAGCACGGCGAAGGCGATCAGGGCGGCGACCGGCTCGACGAAGGCGAGCACGGCCGCGGCGGGAAAGACCACCACGCTGACCAGCGACCGGCGGGCCGCGCTGCGGGCGAACGCGACGCCGCTCGCGTCGCGGAGCAGGTGCGGGCTGCGGGCCAGGTAGCCGTACAGCAGGATCCAGGCCAGCGGAACCAGGAATCCCACCGCGGCGTACAGCACCATGGCGGCGACCTGGTCACTGTGATCGCCTTTCTGCACGGCCGCTGAGATGACCGAGGCAGGCCAGGGGAAGAGCGAGGCGACCAGCAGCAGGAACAGGTTCGCGCAGATGATGCGAGCGTCGACGGCGCGGACCCGGGTGAAGAGATCGTGGTGATTGATCCAGATCGAGGCAATGTTGAGGAACGCGGCCAGGTAGGCGACGTAGGCCGGCCACTGCTCGACGAGCACGTGGGCGAACCTGCCCCGGCTGTCGCTGGGCGCGTGCAGGTCCAGCACCAGCAGGGTCAGCGCGATCGCGAAGACGCCGTCGCTGAAGGCCTCGACGCGGTTGCTCTCGGGCAGCCGCAGCGCCGGCGAGCCCTGCTCGGTCATGCCGTACAGCTTGCCTGCCCCGGCGGCAGGGAGTGCACCGGAGCGAGTAACTCGCCGCTCGCCCTCCGGCGGCCCTGACCGGCAGCGATACCATCGCAGGTGTGCTGCCCGAGTCGGCGCGGCTGCGGTACCGCGAGATGAGCCTGGACGACCTGGATGAGCTGGCCGGGCTTCTTGGTGATCGCGAAGTCATGACCTACTACCCGGCCCCGATGACGAGACAGGACGCCACCCGGTGGATCGAGTGGAACCAGGGCCTGTACCGGAGCCGGGGCCACGGCCTCTGGGTCATGACGCTGCGGGAGTCTGGTGAGTTCGTCGGGGACTGCGGCCTGACGCCGCAGGTCGTCGACGGCGTGGAGGAGCTGGAGGTCGGCTACCACGTGCGCCCCGCCCTGCAGGGCCAGGGCTACGCGACGGAGGCCGCCGCCGCATCGCGGGACCTTGCCCGTGACGAGCTCGGCGCCCGGCGGCTGACCGCGATCATCCACCCGGACAACCGGCCGTCGCAGCGCGTCGCCGAGAAGATCGGCCTCCGCCCGGAGAAGCGGACCAGGGATTCCCGCGGGGACGACATCGTGCTGTACGCGGCCCGCTGGTGAGTCGCTGCATTGGGCCAGATGCCGCCGACCTGGCTGGTCATCCGGACCGGCTCAGGTGGAACGCCAGGTATCAGCAGAACGCGGCCGGGATGTTCGTCCCGCACCCGCTGGCGGTGCTGGCGCTGTCGCTGCAGTTGCCGGAGGGGCCCGTTCTGGATCTGGCGAGCGGCGCGTCGGGCAGTGCGCTGCTGGCCGCCGGGGCCGGACGCCGGGTGATCGCGGTGGACATTTCCGAGGTAGCCCTCGGCTTGCTCGGCGAGGAGGCGCGGCGGCGCGGGCTCGGCGACCTGCTGACGCTCGTGCATGCCGACCTCGGGACGTGGCGCCCGCCGCCGGGCGGCTCGTCGGTCGTGCTCTGCACCGGCTACTGGGACAGGGCCGTCTTCGCCGCCGCCGCCGGTGCCGTGATGGCTGGCGGGGTGCTCGGCTGCGAGGCGTTCACCGCTGAGGCCGCGGGCATCCGGCCCGGCCTGCGCGCCGGATGGTGCCTGGATCCCGGCGAGCCGGCGTCGCTGCTCCCCGCCGGGTTCTCGGTCCTGGCCTTCCGCGACCTGCCCGATGACCAGCACGGGGCGAAACGACGGCTGCTGGCCCGCCGCCAGGCTGGCGCGGAAGGGGAGCGATGATCACCGTGCATACGGCCGCGGAGCGGCCGGACCTGTGGGAGCGCGGCCTCGGCCCGGTGCCGGTGTGGCCCGAGTACAACCTGCACGGCGACGTGCTGAACCGGTGGTGGGCGCAGCTCAGCGAGGACTTGCCGGAGTTTCAGTTCGTGCTCTACGACCAGGGGGAGGACTCGGTCGCTGCCCGCGGTTACACCGCGCCGCTGAGGTGGGACGGGCGCGACGAAACGCTGCCCGACGGAATCGACGCCGTCCTGGAGCTCCTTTTCGGCGCGGGCCGGTTCGGCGCGGGCCCGCCAGAGGAGCCGGCGGACACGCTGTGCGCGCTCGCGGCGGAGATTCCGCCGGATGGCCGGGGCCGGGGCCTGGCCGTCGAGATCCTGGCCGCGATGCGCTCGATCGCCCAGCGGCACGGGCTGCGCCACCTGATCGCGCCGGTGCGGCCGTCGTGGAAGGAGCGCTACCCGCTGGCGCCCATCGCGAGCTACATCCGGTGGCGGCGGGCGGACGGGAAGCTGCTCGACCCGTGGATGCGGGTGCATGGGTCGCTCGGCGCCCGGGTCGCCACGCCCCTGCCCCGCTCGCTCCGCATCACCGGCACCGTCGCCGACTGGGAAACATGGACGGGGATGCCATTCCCCGAGACGGGCGACTATGTGTTCCCCCGCGGGCTGGCGACGCTGGACGTCGACCGCGAGAACGACCTCGGCTCCTACTGGGAGCCGAACGTCTGGATGATCCATCCGGACCTGTGACGCTTTAAGCTGGCTGAACGTGGCAGATGGCTGCCCGCGTTTTAATCCCCAGCGAGATGACGCCCTCTTCGGGCACGATAGGCCACTGAGACGAGGAGGAGCGGGCGATGGTGTCGCAGGCGAGCAGGCTGCAGAATGTCCGGTACGACATCCGGGGACCGGTGCTGCGCCGCGCCAGGCAACTGGAGGCCGCCGGGCACCACATACTCAAGCTCAACCTCGGAAACCCGGCCGCCTTCGGGATCGACGCCCCGGACGCGGTGCTGCGCGACGTCGTGCAGAACATCGGCGACGCGCAGGGCTACAGCGACGCCCGCGGCATACACCCTGCCCGGCTGGCAGTCGCCCAGTCCTACGAGCGCCGCGGGGTGCACGGGGTCAGCCCGGACGACGTGTTCCTCGGCAACGGCGTGTCGGAGCTCATCGTGATGGCGTTGCAGGCCCTGCTCGACCCCGGCGACGAGGTGCTCATTCCCAGCCCCGACTACCCGCTGTGGACCGGGGCGGTCAGCCTCTGCGGCGGCAACGCCGTGCACTACCGATGCGACGAGGAGGCGGGCTGGGCGCCCGATCTCGAGCACGTCGCCGCGCAGATCACCCCGCGGACCAAGGCGCTGGTGATCATCAACCCGAACAACCCGACCGGCGCCGTCTACTCCAGGGAAACCCTGCTCGGGCTGCTTGAGCTGGCCCGCCGGCATGGGCTGCTGGTGCTGTCCGACGAGATCTACGACCGGATCCTGTATGAGGACGCGGTGCACGAGTGCGCCGCCGCGCTGGCGCCCGACCTGCTGGTGCTGACGATGTGCGGGCTGTCGAAGACCTACCGGCTGGCGGGCTTCCGCTCCGGCTGGCTCGTCGTCTCCGGGCCCAGGCAGGACGCCGCCGAGTACCTCGAAGGGCTCGAGCTGCTCGCCAACATGCGGATGTGCCCGAACGTGCCGGCCCAGTACGCCATCCAGACCGCGCTCGGCGACGGCGGGCAGAGCATCGCGCACCTGCTGCAGCCCGGCGGGCGGCTGCGCGAGCAGCGCGACCACGCCTGGCAGAAGATGAACGAGATTCCCGGGGTTGACTGCGTCAAGCCACTCGGCGCCCTCTACTTGTTCCCGCGCCTGGACCCCGAGGTCCACAAGATCGCCGACGACGAGCAGATGGTGATCGACCTGCTGGAGCAGCAGCACCTGCTGCTCACGCACGGCACCGGCTTCAACCTGCCGACGGCGGACCACCTGCGGCTGGTGTTCCTCGCCGCCGTGGACGTGCTGGACGACGCCATCGACCGCCTCGCCACGTTCCTGGAGACCTACCGGCAGTAAGTCAGGGCGCGATCGCGATCGCCTCTGGCCCCCGGCCGACCTTGACCGGCTTCCCGGCCTTGTTGGTTGCGGTCGAGATCGGCGTCGCCGTGCACGGGTAGAAGCTGATGGCATAGGCGGTCTTCCCGTCCGGCGTGATCGCGATCGCCCAGGCTCCCTTGCCGACCTTGATCGGCTTGCCGGGCGTGTTGGTCGCCGTCGCGATCGGCGTCACCGTGCCCGATGCGAAACTAGCGACGTAGGCGGTCTTCCCGTCCGGCGTGATCGCGATCGCCCATGGCTCCGGACTTTCAAAGAATGAGTGCCCCCCCCGGGGGGGTCACCTTCCGGTTGACACCGACCTTGATCGGCTTGCCCGGCGTGTTGGTCGCCGTCGAGATCGGCGTCACCGTATTCGTGCCCGTGTTGGCGACGTAAACGGTCTTCCCGTCCGGCGTGATCGCGATCGCGGAGTAGGGCTGGCCACCGACCTTGATCGGCTTCCCGGGCGTGTTGGTCGCGGTCGCGATCGGCGTCACGGTGCCGCCCTGATTGACGACGTAGGCGGTCTTCCCGTCCGGCGTAATCGCAATCAGCCGGGGACGGTGCCCGACCTTGATCGGCTTCCCGGGCGTGTTGGTCGCGGTCGTGATCGGCGTCACCGTGTCCGAGTCGATGTTGGCGACGTAGGCGGTCTTCCCGTCCGGCGTAATCGCGATCCCGTCGGGAGCATCCCCGACCTTGTGCGCGAGCGCTCTGGCTCTTCACGTTGCCCGGCGAGCAGCCGAGTACGGCTGCCACCTGCTCCACGCTCAGGTCCGCCCAGTAGCGCAGTACCACAACTGCACGGCCCCTTGGCGGGAGAGTGGCCAGCGCGTCGAGCACCACAATCCGTGTCTCCGGCGCGGGCGACTCGACCGGGCATTCAGGAAGATTGCCGGTGGGCACCTCTCCGCTGCGCTTCAGGCGATTGTGTGTGAGGTACGTGTTCACCAGCGTGCGCTCGGCGTAGGCATGCGCTGCGTCTTGCCGCCTGATCTTGTGCCAGGAGACAAATACCTTCGCCAGCGTCGTCTGCACAAGATCCTCTGCGGTATGCCAGTCGCCGCAGAGGAGGAACGCCGCCCGCCGCAGACGCGGTGACGTGGCCTCCGCGAACTCGACGAACTCCGTCTCGGATGTCACGCGAGCAGCACTCCTCCTCTGGGGCGAATGGCTCCCACACCGGCATGACGATGCCCCCGAGAGCCAGCATGCCGCCGTTGAACAGATGCGCCGGGCGCCGCATCAGGTTGCATGCCGGCGCCCTCCGATGTTCCTGAGCGGCAACGTGCCGCGAGCGCAAACGCGGATCCTGCGGCCTGCGGGCGGCCGCCGTGGATGTGCTCGACGCCATCGGCCGGCTTGGCACGTTCCTGCAGACGTACCAGCAGCAGTTTGCCCGGGGGCTCAGGCGCGGGCGCGGGGCGGGGATCGGGGGCGGGTCAGTGGCTGACGGGGGCGCCGGCCAGGGCAGCGATGACGCCGAGCGCGGCGGCGCACAGCAGCGCGGGGACGACGCCCTTGCGCAGGGCAAGCAGCCACGCGGCGGCCAGCAGCAGGACTCCGGCCTGCCACTGGTGCCCGAGGTCACGGCCAAGCGGGATGGCCGCACCTGCGATCGCCCCGATGGCGGCCGGCCCGGCCCCCGTCAGCAGCGACTGGACCCGGCCGCTCGACCGGAGGGCGCCGAAGTACGAGCCGCCGGCGATGACGAACACGAATGACGGCAGGAACGCGATCGCCGCGGCCAGCAGCCCGCCGGCGATGCCCGCCGCGGCGTAGCCGACGACAGCGACGGTCAGGACGACGGGCCCTGGCGTCACCTGGCCCAGCGCCACCGCGTTGAGGAATTGCGCGCCGGTCATCCAGTGATAGGTGACGACCGCGTCGTGCTGCATCAGCGGGATGATCACGAAGCCGCCGCCGAACGACAGCGCACCCACCTTAACGGCCACCCAGGCCAGCGCGCCGAGGCCGCCGGCCGCGAGCGCCGGCCCGGCCGTGTTTGCCATCGTCAGGGCAGAGCCTGCGCTGGCCGGAGCAGCCCCGGGCACGATGCGCGCCGTCGGCAGCGCGCCCGCCGAGGCAGCGGATCCGGATCCAAGCCCCCGGCGTGCCAGCCAGGCGACCGCCGAGGCGGCGGGCCCGGGTCTCCCCCGCGCCAGCGCGCCGGCAGCCGGGAGCCAGCTGAGTGCTCCCCCGGCCGGCTTCCCTGGCCGGGAGCGCAGCGCGATGGCCACCTCGGCGAGGCCGCACGCGAGCAGGACCGCGACAAGGAACTGGCCCGCCGTGGCCCCGGCTACCGCGCCTGCCGCGAGGTAGGCCAGCCATCTCGCTCGCGGGGCGCGCCGCCCGGTTGCCCGCTGCCAGCTGGCCGGCAGCAGGCTGACTGCGGCGTTGATGGCCACGGCGGGGACGGCCGCGCCGGCGCCAGCGGCGGCCCCCCGCACCCACAGTGGCGGATGACCGGCCAGGAACAGCGCGGACAGGGCGAGGATGATGACCAGGCCGGGCGCGATGAAGCAGACGCCCCCGACGATCGCGCCGGCGGCGCCGCGGAGCCGCCAGGCGCAGAAGATCGCTAGCTGGGTGGAGGCCGGGCCCGGCAGCAGGTTCGTGGCCGCGATGCCGTCCTCGAACTCGGGCGCCGGCAGCCATCGCCGCTTGTCCACGCACAGCTTTCTGAGCAGGACGATGTGGGCCGGCGGTCCGCCGAACCCGATGACCCCGATCCTGGTCCATTCGGCGGCGATCGTGGCCAGCGGCACGAGCTCGGCCGGCGGACCTGGCGCAGCGGCCTGCTCAGCCACCGTCCGCTCCGCCGCTGCTTGCTGGCCCGGCGCTGCCCCCGGCTAGCCTGGCTTTACTCGCGCCAATTGCGGGAGCCCAGGCCGGGCGCGGTATCAGGCAGAACGGATGGCCGGCTGGATCCGCGTACACCCGTGAGCCGCCGGCGCTCGGCAGCCGCCGAGCGCCAAGCGCGAGGACGGCCGGATCGGCCACGTCAACGTCGTCCACCATGACATCCAGATGCACCTGTTGCGATGAGCGGGGATCCGGCCAGCGTGGCGGCTGGTGGCCGGGGGCAAGCTGGAACGCTATCCCGGATGACGTATCGCTGCTGGCCACGACTGCGAAGTCGTGGCGCAGCCAGGTAACGGGAAGGCCGAGGAGTTCCGAGTAGAACGCGGCGAGCGCCGGCGGATCTGGGCAATCGACGATCACGTGGTGCAGTCGTCCGATCATGACCGCGATCCTGCCATGTGCGCCCTTCGCGGCGGCTGGCCGACCGCACCCCGCGGGCGCCGACCGCACCGGGCGTGACCGGACGGAACGGCCAGATCGGCCGGTTAGGTTGAAGCGTGCGGTGTACCCGAGCCTGGAGGTACTGAGGTGGTCCAGACGCCCGATCTAGGCACGATCGCTCCCGATTTCACGCTGCCCGGGGTGCTCGTGACCGGCGGAGACGCGACGCGGGGTGACTACACCCTGTCAGCACTGCGCGGCAGGCCGGTGGTGCTGGCCTTCTATCCGGGGGGACAACACGTCCGTCTGCACCAGGCAGCTGTGCTCCTACGCATCCGACATGGACAGGTTCAACAGCCTCGGCGCGACCGTGTGGGGAATCAGCCCGCAGGACGTGGACAGCCACGAGGGATTCGCGCGCAAGTACGACCTCAGCTTCCCGCTGCTTGCCGACGTCGGGCTGGACGTCACCCGGCTGTACGGCATTGGCCTGCCCGGGGGCGGCCTGCGCAGGTCGGTCTTCGTGATCGGCGCCGAGGGCGTGCTGCGCTGGAAGCACGTGACGCTGGCTGGCTTCACCTTCCCGCGCGCCGAGGCGATCACCACCCAGCTCGCCGCCCTGGCCGGTTAGGCCGGCGGGACAACGAAGGCCCCGGCCGGCGGCGGCAAATGTGCCGCTGCCGGCCGGGGCCCCGGTCTCGCTGTCAGGCCGCGAGAACGGCCTCGATCTCGAGGCTCAGCGCGATCTTGTCGGACACCACGGCGCCGCCGTTCTGCATCGGGGCGCTGAAGTTGACGTTGAAGTCACGCCGGTTGAGCTCGCCCGTAGCGGTGAAGCCAGCGCGGGTGCCGCCATACGCGTCCGGGCCGAAGCCGTTCAGCTCGAGCTTCAGCGGCACGCTCTTGGTGACGCCCTTGAGGGTCAGCTCGCCGTCGAGGACGTAGTCGTCGCCGTGCTGCCGAACGCCGGTCGAGCGGTAGGTCATCGTCGGGTACTTCTCGACCTCGAAGAAGTCCGCCGAGCGGATGTGCTCGTCACGCTGCTCGGCTCCGGTGATGATCGAGGCCAGGTCGATCTCCGCGGTCACCGAGGAGGCCAGCGGGTCCTTGCCGGTGACGATCTTGCCGGAGAAGGTGCTGAACCTGCCGCGGACCTTGCTGACCATCATGTGCCGTACCGAGAAGCCAACCTCGGAGTGCACCGGGTCGATGTCCCAGGTTCCGGCGACATAGCCGGGAATGCTGGTCTGCGTGCTCGCTTCGGTCATGGGTACTCCCGATTGCTAGTGGACAGGTCGTGCTGGTGGCTTGGTTGTTGAACTCTCAATCGCTATCATGTCCGGCATGATTTGTCAAACGCTCAACCATCTCGGGTATCCTGGCATCGTGATCGCTTCAGAGACCCGATGGCTGACCGCCGATGAGCAGCGGAACTGGCGGCAGTTCCTCACCGCCTGCCAGACCCTCTTCGGCGCGATTGAGGGACAGCTGCAGCAGGGCGCAGGGTTCCCGCACGGCTACTACGAGATAATGGTACGCCTCTCCGAGGCGCCCGGCCGGGCGCTGCGGATGAGCCAGCTCGCCGAGGCGTCTTCCTCCAGCAAGAGCAGGCTGTCGCACGCCGTCGCGCGGCTGGAGGAACGCGGCTGGATCCGCCGCGTGAACTGCCCGACCGACCGCCGCGGCCAGGTTGCCGAGCTCACCGACGAGGGGTTCGCCGCGCTCGCCGCCGCGGCTCCCGGGCACGTGGACCAGGTCCGCCGGTCGCTGATCGACGTGCTCACGCCCGGGCAGCTTGACCAGCTCGGCGAGATAAGCGCGGCGATCGTGGCCGCGGCCGATCACCCCTGCGGCCCGGCGCTGCCGGTATTATTGGCTGCAACGCGCTGACGGAGACGAGTAGCCAGGGATCCCGCGAGCGGGAGAGAGCCGCCACCAGCTGAGAAGGCGGCCTCGCGGGCCCACGGCGAAGACACTCCCGAGTGCGGGGAGGAACGGCGGCCGCGCCCCGGCCGGCCCGATGCCCCGCCGGCCCGCCCCCGTTACCGGGCACGAACGAGGCCGCGGCCCGCCCGCCGGCGGGCGGCGGCGAAAGTGCGGTGGCACCGCGAGTTCCCTTCTCGCCCGCACTCCCAAGGGTCCGCGCGACTCGCAGGAGCGTGATGATTTCTCGCACCCTGGCCGCCGAGCTGCCCGCCAAGGCCGGCCAGCACGTCAGAATCGAGGGCTGGCTGCACCGCAGCCGCCAGCTCAAGTCGATGACCTTCCTGATCATCCGGGACCGCTCGGGCCTCGCGCAGGCCGTGGCGACCGACCCGGACGCGATCAAGGCCGCATCGCTGCCGGAGGAGACCGTGATCGCCGTCGAGGGCACGGTCACCGCCAGCCTGCGGGCACCAGGCGGGGCAGAGATCACCGATCCGGTCATAACGCAGTTGTCCGGGCCCGCCTCGGCGCCACCGTTCGACCTCTACCGGCCGGCGGTCACCGCGTCGCTGCCCGCGATACTCGACGGCGCCCCCACGACGCTGCGGCATCCCCGGCTTCGCGCGCCCTTCCAGATTTCCGCCGCCAGCGTGGCCGGCTTCCGCCGCGCGCTGGGTGACCTCGGCTTCACCGAGATTCACACGCCCAAGATCGTGCAGTCGGCGACCGAGTCGGGCGCCAGCGTCTTCGGGATCGACTACTTCGGGACGCCCGCCTACCTCGCGCAGTCCCCGCAGTTCTACAAGCAGGCAATGGTCGGCGTGTTCGAGCGGGTCTTCGAGGTCGGGCCGGTCTTCCGGGCCGAGCCGCACGACACCGCCAGGCACCTGGCGCAGTACACCAGCCTCGACGCCGAGCTCGGGTTCATCACCGGCTACCACGACGTCATGGCGGTGCTCCGCGACGCGCTCGCGGCAATGGTGGCGGGAGTGGACCGGACCTGCCGTTCTGCCCTGGATCTTCTGGGCCTGAAGCTGCCGTCAGTGCCGGGGCAGATTCCGGAAATCCATTTCGCCGAGGCGCAGGGCATGCTCGCGCGCCATACCGGCGAGGACCCGCGCGGCGAGCCCGACCTGGCGCCGGCGCACGAGCGGTGGCTGTCGGAGTGGGCGCTGCGCGAGCACGGCTCGGAGTTCCTGTTCGTCACCGGCTACCCGATGGCGAAACGGCCGTTCTACACGCACCCCGACCCGGCCAGGCCGGGCTTCTCGAATGGCTTCGACCTGCTGTTCCGCGGCCTTGAGCTGGTCACCGGCGGGCAGCGGCTGCACCGGCACTCCGACTACCTGGCGGCGCTCGCGGAGCGGGGCGAGGACCCCGGGCCATACGCCTCCTACCTGCAGGTTTTCGAGCACGGGATGCCGCCGCATGGCGGGTTCGCGATCGGGCTGGAGCGGTGGACGGCACGGCTGACCGGCGCTGCCAACATCCGGTCGGTCACCCTGTTCCCCCGCGACATCCATCGCCTCAGCCCGTGACGGACTGCCGCAAACTCCGAACGACGGCCTGCGCGTGCTGGAGCGGGACGAGGACACCTGGTGATCACGCGAGGAACCGTCTGCTGGGCCGATCTCGGCGAGCAGGCCGGGAGCCGCCCGGCGAAAAGCCGCCCGGTACTCGTGATTCAGGCTGATCCGTACAACGCCAGCAAGCTGGCCACGATCGTGGCGGCCGTCATCACGTCGAATACCGGCCTCGCGACGATGCCGGGGAACGTCTTCCTGCCCGCGGCCGCTCTCGGCTTGCCGCGCGACTCCGTTGCCAACGTCACCGCCCTGGTGACGCTCAATAGGAGCGACCTGGGCAAGCAGGCAGGCACCGTGCCTGACCCGCTTATGCGCGAGATCAACGTCGGGCTGCGGCGGGTGCTCGGCCTGTAGCGCGCGCCGCCGGTCGCGAGCAGTCGCGCGACGCCGTAGCGGCCTGGGGACAGACGCCGCAGCGGCCTGGGGATCAGTAGGCAACGGTGATGCGGCGGCGGACCGGGCCGGCCCGGCGCATCCCGTCGGTCAGGCCGCGGGCCGCGCAGCGGTATGGTTCGTCGCATGACGGAGCTGGACGACCTGGACGCGCTCTCCTCTCATGAGCTGCACGACCGCGCGGTGCGCAGGGCGGTGCATCACCTCGATGTCGGGTTCCTCTGGCAGCTGCTCAGGGAGATCCCGGCAGGCGAGGCGATCGCCGGGCACCCGGACAACGCACGCGCCGACGCGGTCAAGATATCGTCGCTGATCTCCGACGCGCTGGGCTCAGGTAACGACGACGTCGCCGACTCGCTGCGCCCGCTGTACCTGGACTACCTCAGGAAACACGGCGAGGGGAAGCCCGCCTGACCGCCGCCCGGCCCCGGCCGCCCAGGCCCCTGCCGGGTGATGGCGGTCGTTACGGCAGCTCCACGAGTACCTTGCCGACTGCCCCGCCCTCGACCGCCTGCTGTGCCGCGACGATGTCGTCGAGCGCGAACCGGGTGACCGGCAGCTCGGTGAGCGCGCCATCGGTCAGCGCCGCGGTGATATCGCGCGCCGCCTGGTCAAGCGCGGCCGCCGGAACCCCGTACAGCAGTACGAACCTGAGCGTCACGTTGGCCGTCATGCAGGCCCGGACGGGCAGGACGGGATCGGCAGGCTCGGCGGCGTAGCTGACGACGTGGGCGTGCGGGCGGATGACGGCCAGGTCGAGCGGCAGGTTCGCGCCGAGCGCCAGCTCGATGACGCGGTCGACGGGCCCGGCGAGCGCGCTGATCTGCGCCGCCGCGTCGGCGTCGGTGTAGTTGACGACATAGTCGGCGCCGGCCCGGGCGGCGAGCTCGGCCTTCGCCGGGCCGCTGACGGTCGTGATCACTCTGGCGCCTGCGTGCCTGGCCAGCTCGATAGCGAAATGGCCGACCGCGCCGGCGCCGCCGGCGACCAGGACCGTCTTGCCGTCCACCGGGCCATCGGCGAACAGGCAGCGGTGCGCGGTCATGGCCGGGACGCCGAGGGTCGCGCCAAGTTCGGCCGAGGCGCCGTCTGGCAGCCGGACGGCCCGCCGCTCCGGCAGCACGGACCACTGCGCGGCAGTCCCCCAGGGCCGGCCAGCGGCGGCGAGCCAGGTCCACACGCGCTCGCCGACGCGACCGGGGTCGACGCCCTCGCCTACCTTGTCGATCACGCCCGCCCCATCGTGATGCGGGATCTGGAAACCATCGATCGGGCGGGGCGTCGCGCCCGCGCGCGACTTCCAGTCGGTCGGGTTGATGCCGGAGACCTCGATTCTCACCCGGACCTCGCCGGGCCCGGGCTCCGGACGATCGACCTCCTCGACCCTCAGGACCTCGGCCGCCGGGCCGTAACGGTCGTAGAACGCGGCTCTCATGGTGTCGCCTCCCGCGAAGTTCGGTGATCAGTCCGCCCCGGCGATCATCTCACCGGTCCGCCCGGCGTCAGGCATGACGTAGATCCCCGGGCGGGCTAAGGAATCCTCTCACCTCGGCCCGGATGAGCCAGGGCGAGCCGCGGGCGCGGGGCGCGGGGCACTGGCGCGGGGCACTGGCGCGGGCGGCAATGACGTCGATGGGCTGGCAATGGTGTCGATGGGACTTCAGCAGAAACAACGACAGCGGAGTCCCAACGACGCTATTCACAACCGCGGGCGCCGCCATGGGAAGCGGATCCGGCCGGTGGCACGATCGCGGCCGGCTCCCGTCAGCCGGATCCGGCTGGCGGCGGCACGATCGCATCGATGCCGGCGAGCTCACCGGCGGACGGAACCCAGTCGGCGGCGGCGGCATTGGCCTTGACCTGCTCAGGTGACGTCGCGCCGGCGATCACCGACGCGCATCCGGGCTGCGCGGCAAGCGCCCCGATGGCCACGTCGAGCAGCGTGATGCCGTGCTCACGCGCCCACGCGATCAGCGCCTCGACCCGGCTGAGCTTCTGCTCGGTGATGTATTCCGGCCGGGCTGCCAGCCTGCTGCCTTCCGGCGCTCCCTCGCCTCGCCGGATCTTGCCGGTCAGCAGCCCGTTGGCGAGCGGGAAATACGGCAGCACGCCGAGGCCCAGGTGGCGGGCAGCCGGCACCACCTCCGCCTCGGCACCCCGCTCGAGCAGGGACCAGTGGTTCTGCGCGGAGATGAACGGGGCCGTCCCCAGCTCGCGCGCGAGACCGGCGGCCTCGGCGATCTGCCAGCCGGAGAAGTTGGAATGGCCGATATAGCGGACCTTGCCCTCGGTGACGAGCTCGCCGAGGGCGATGAGTGTCTCCGCGATGGGCGTCACCGGGTCGGGGGTATGGATCTGATAGAGATCGATGTAGTCGGTGCGCAGCCGCCGCAAGGAGTGCTCGACCGCGCGCCGGATGTAGCCGCGACCGCCCTTGGCGCCCGCTGCGGGGCCGTAACCCAGGTCGGCTGCCTGGTGCCCGAACTTGGTAGCCAGCACGACCTGCTCACGCCGGCCAGCCAGGACCTCGCCGAGGAGTTCCTCGGACCGGCCGGCACCGCCATAGGTGTCGGCCGTATCCAGCAGCGTGATGCCCTCGCCGATGGCCGCGTCAACGACCGCGCGGGTCGCATCCACGTCCAGCCTGCGGCCGAAGTTGTTGCATCCGAGTCCCGCCACGGATACGACAAGCCCCGATTCTCCCAGTGATCTGTAGCGCATTGCCCCGCCTCGCCCGTCAGCCGATGCCGCCAGGCACCGATGATATCGGCCCGCTCCCGGCGAGCAGGCGGGCGTAACGGGCCAGCGGGGCGGGCGGGGCGAGGAGGCGCGCCGGGCGGACCAGACGGTCCGAACGGGCGAAAACCGTAAAGGCCGTAGAAGCTAACGCCTAGCATGATATCGCATATGCGATAACATGAAGTAGACAACAAGGGTAAACAAGTGCATTACGCAATTGCTTCAGATATCAGCAGGAAAGACGCCGGCGAGAATCGCCCCGCAGCGGCTAGGCGCGGGGTCGCGCGCCTGATCGCGCACGCGAGGCGGCCGGGGAAGGAGCGCGATTGATGGCGGACGGCACTGGCGGCCCGACGGTCCTCCGTATCCTGCTCGGCACCCAGCTGCGGCGGCTGCGTGAGGCGCGGGGAATCACCGCGCAGGAGGCGGCCCGCGCGATCAGGGGCTCGGAGTCCAAGATCAGCCGCATTGAGCTCGGCCGGAACTCGGTCAGGGAGATCGACATCGCCGACCTGCTCACTCTGTACGGGGTTACCGACCAAGCCGAGCGGGAGCAGCTGCTGTCCCTGGCCAGCCAGGCCAACCAGCCAGGCTGGTGGCATCGCTATCAGGACGTGCTGCCTAGCTGGTTCCAGGCGTATATCGGCCTGGAGGAGTCGGCGGAGTCCATCCGCAGCTACGACATGCAGTTCATCCCCGGCCTGCTGCAGACCGAGGACTACGCGGCCGCCGTTATCGCGCTCGGCGAGTTCTCGATCGATGAAGCCGAGCGCCACGTCTTCCTCCGCAAGGAGCGCCAGCGCCGGTTCGGCAGCGGCGGCCTGCGGCTGATGGCGATCATAGATGAGGTGGCGCTGCGCCGCGTGGTAGGCAGCGTCCCGCTGATGCGGGCGCAGCTGACGTACCTGCACGACATCTGCGACCGGCCCGGCTTCACCTTGCAGGTGACGCCGTACCCGGCCGGCCTCCACGGCGCGCCTGCCAGCTTCAGCATCCTGCAATTCGCAACGCCGGACCTGCCCGACGTCGTATATGTGGAACACCTGACGAGTGCGATTTACCTGGACAAAGCATCCGACGTTGAGCGGTACACAGCGGCGATGGATAAGCTTAGGGCGATAAGCGCGTCTCCGAAGGAATCCAAGGAAATGATTCGCGCAGTGCTCAGGGATATGGAGGGGTCAACGTGAGAAGTATTCGCAATGGCATGCGCGCGAGCGCGCTGGCCGACAGCGAGTGGATTAAGAGCCGCCGCAGCGGCCCGACCGGGGGGAATTGCGTCGAGGTGGCTTTGCTGACGGGCGGCGAGGTCGCCCTGCGCAATTCGAGGCATCCGGACGGCCCCGCGCTGGTCTTCACGCGGCCGGAATGGGAGGCGTTTCTCGGCGGCGCCGCCGACGGCGACTTCGGCCGGCCAGGTCCTGCCTGAGCCTGGGGATGACCGAGGCGAATGACGAAACGGCCTCCCTGATCCCGCTCTCGTGCGGATCAGGGAGGCCGCCAGCCTCCTCCTACCGGGCGATTAGGCTACCGGCAGGTCGAACTCGCCATTCTTAACCCCCGAGACAAAGGCACTCCACTCCTGGCGGTCGAAAATGTGCGCCGCCTTGCCCACGTCCTTGGAATCGCGGAGCGCTATATGGCCGCCCGACAGGTGCGCGACTTCCACGCAGCCCTCCGCGCTGCAGAATCGGCTCTTGATCCAGTGAGCATTACTCAGGTCAGGCAGCATCGACAGTCCCCTTTGTTTGATTATCCGGCGTTTGATTATCCGGCCTGACTGGTCACCGTGGTGATCATCTGACTTGGCTGGCCACCGTGGTGATCAGTTCTGTTGAGTCGGCAGGCGACAACGCCGCTGCCCGCAACAGGTCGAACGCCTCCGCGCACTGGCGCACGTCCCTGTCCCGCTCGAGGTAGGTATGTCCCGAGATACCCTCCGTGTACACCACATCGGGGTCATAGCGCTCGGGGAATTCAATGATGCAGAAGGGGCCGCTGAGTGACGGGTGCGGGCCGCCCGCGAAGGGCAGCACCTGGAGCGTCACGTTGGGCCACAGGCTTGCGTCCGCGAGGTGGATCAGCTGATTGCGCGTCAGCTCCGGGCCGCCCATCGTCCGGCGAATGACCGATTCGTCGAGGATGAGCCACAGGTCAAGCGGATCAGCGCGCAGCAGCGCGTCCTGCCGCTGCATCCGCAGCGCCACCATCTGCTCGATCTCGTCTGGCGTTAGCTTCCTGCGGACCATGCTCGTCACCGCGCGGGCGTAATCCTCGGTCTGCAGCAGCCCATGGACTACCAGGGACTCGAAGGCCCGCAGCGACGCAGCTTCGGCCTCAAGCCCGACGTAGATCCCGAATCCCGTAGGCAGCAGATCCTCGTACGCCGCCCACCAGCCCTTACGGTGGCCCTCACGGGCCATGTCGGTGAGTACCTGCCGCTGGCCCGGATCATCGACGCCGTAGAGCTCCAGCATGGCCGCGAGGTACGCCGACCTCGTCGGCGCCTTGCCCGTCTCAATCCGTGACAAGGTCGACGCCGCGACACCAAGCTGCTCGGCGACTTCTTCCAGCTTGATGGAATGCGCTTCGCGCAGTCGCCGTAACTCGGTGCCCAGTCGGCGCCGACGTACTGTCGGGCCGATCGACACGGTCATTTCGTCCCCCCAGAGGGCAAGCACGACGTTCGCACGCCCCCCGGGGGGAGCCGGAACCGCCACGCGGCTACTGGTACCTGGTGAGAACCTTACAGCAGCAAGGGACGGTCATGGGATCCCAACTGAGATTTCGTTGATGATATTTGTGCTACGCACTTGCGCCGCATGCAGTCCCGCAGCATCATGAAGGCAAGCGCCGATGCCGTGTTGGGGCGGGGGCAGCGCGAGTCGCCAGTGGCGGTGCTCGCCGTTTTCCGTGCGCAGATCCGGGAGGGGAGCGGACCAGAAATGGCCATTATCGCCGCTGCCAGTGACGCTACGGCCGACCTGGCGACGCCGGGAGCGAGCGTCTTAGCCAGCCTGACCATCCCTGGCCGCGCCGAGCATGTGTCGGAGGCACGGTCGCTGGTGGCCAAGGCCATCGGCACGGATCATCCCGCCGCCGACGTGGCTGTCCTGCTCACCTCGGAGATCGTGACGAACGCGGTCCTGCACACCGACTCACGCCGCCCAGGCGGGACAGTCATGGTGGCCGTCATCGAGATCAGCAGCGGCTTAAGGGTCGAGGTGGCCGACAACGGTTCTGACCTCAGCAACCCGGTAGTGAAAGGCGATCTCTACGCCCCGGACGGGCACGGGCTTTACCTGGTGCAGGCGCTGGCCGACCAGTGGGGCTACATCCGTGACGACACCGGGACTACCGTCTGGTTCTGGCTGGACGTCGCCTGAGCGGCGCGTCGCGCCTTTGACTCAGGCAAGAGCTGAACGCCGCCGCGTCACCCGGGCGACGATTTCGTCGGCCTTCTCCCCCAAGCGACCGCCTGGCACCGGCTGACGTGACGCAAGCTCTGTACATTGGCAGCACCCATGAGGCCTGGCACCCGGCCCGATCCCGTTGGGCCCGAAAGGCGCGGCATGACATCTTCGCCAGTACCGATCGCCGCGGCGCTGATGAACACGGCGCTGATGAAGCCGTATGTCGAGACCCATTCCATTGGGGCGGTCTGGCTTGTCGTGTGGGTCACCGCCGGCCTCATCGAGCTGTCCGGCGCTCTCCGGCGGCGACCAGAAGCGACGAGGAGGGACCGGGGCAGCCTGGTCGTCATCCGTGTCTGCGCCATTCCCGCCGTCGTCCTGCTGCTGCTCTCGCCGAAGATCGCGCCGGCCGCCGAGATCCACCCGCCCCTCGTCTCCGTGGTTGCCGGGATCGTGATCTTCGCAGCGGGAGAGGCCCTGCGGGTGTGGGCGAAAGTAGCGCTGGGCAGGTACTTCACCTATACGGTCCAGACCAGCGGCGATCAGCCGGTGATCACGAGCGGCCCCTACCGGGTCCTGCGGCACCCCTCCTACACCGGGATCCTGCTGATGGTGATCGGAGCCGGCGCCACATGGGGGAACTGGCTGGGGCTGGGCGCGCTGACGCTGATGACGCTCGTCGGGCTGTCCTATCGCATCCACGTCGAGGAGAAGGCCCTGCTCAACGATCTGGGCGACCGGTATCGCAGCTACGCCGAGGACCACAAGCGCCTGATCCCCTTCGTCTGGTAGTTCCCGGCTAGGAACGCCCGGCTAGGAACGCCTGGCTAGGAGCGCCTGGCTAGGAACGCCTGGCGGGGCCGGCCCGGCGCGCCTGGCCCGCGGCCGCCCGCTTCTCGCGCAGCCGCATCGTCACGTGCACCGGGCTGCCGTCGAAGCCGAACTCCTCCCGGAGCCGGCGTTCGACGAACCGCCGGTACCCGGCCTGCAGGAAGCCCGATGTGAACAGGACGAAGTGCGGTGGCCGCACGCTCGCCTGGGTCGCGAAAAGGATCTTCGGCTGCTTACCGCCGCGCACCGGCGGCGGCGTCGCCGCCACCAGGGCGGACAGCCAGGCATTGAGCCGTCCCGTCTGCACCCGGGTATCCCAGCTGTCCAGGGCGCGCTGCAGCGCGGGGACCAGCCTGTCCACGTGCCACCCGGTCGCGGCCGAGATGTTCACCCGCGGCGCCCACCGCGCGGTATGCAGCTGCCGGTCGATTTCCTTGTCGAGGAAGTTCCTGCGGTCCTCGTCGACCAGGTCCCACTTGTTGTAGGCGATCACGAGCGCCCGGCCGGACTCGATCACCATCGACACGATCCGCAGATCCTGCTCCGCGAGCGGCTCGCTGGCGTCGACGAGCACGATGGCGACCTCCGCGCGCTCCAGCGCCCGCTCGGTGCGGAGCGCAGCGAAGTAGTCGGCGCCCTGCGTCTCGCGCACCCGCCGCCGGATCCCGGCCGTGTCAATGAAGCGCCACACGGACCCGCCCAGCTCGATGAGCTCGTCCACCGGATCCCTTGTCGTGCCTGCCACCGGGTCGACCAGGACCCGCTCCTGGCCCGCGAGCTTGTTCAGCAGGCTGGACTTCCCCACGTTGGGGCGGCCGATGAGCGCCACCCGCCGCGGGCCGCCCTGCTCGCCGAACGGCTCCATCGGGGTTTCCGGGAGCGCGCCGAGCACCAGGTCGAGCAGGTCTCCGCTGCCGCGCCCGTGCAGGGCGCTGACCGGGCAGGGCTCGCCGAGCCCGAGCGACCAGAGCGAGCTGGCGGCGGCCTCGCCCGGCCCGTCATCCACCTTGTTGGCGGCGAGCACCACTGGCTTGCGGGACCGGCGCAGCACGGCGGCCACCGCGGCGTCAGCGTCGGTCACGCCGACGACCGCGTCCACCACGAACAGCACGGCGTCCGCCGCGTCCACGGCAACGCGCGCCTGGGCCGCCACCCGGGCCGCGAGCGCCTCCGAGCCCTCCACGGCAGGATCCCAGCCGCCGGTGTCGACCAGCGTGAACGCGCGGCCCCGCCACGTCGCGTCGTAGGTGACCCGGTCACGGGTGACCCCCGGGGTGTCCTCGACGACCGCCTGGCGGCTGCCGAGGATGCGGTTCACCAGGGTGGACTTGCCGACGTTGGGCCTGCCGACCACCGCGACGACCGGCGCCGGCACATCGGGCTGGTCGCCATCGGCACCGTCGCCGCCCGGCCCCGGGCCGCTCAGGTCGTCCACGCTGCGCCCGCCGTCCTGCTCATCGCGATGGACACGATCTTCTGGATGACCTCGTCCAGGCCGATGCCGGTCGAGTCGATCTCGACGGCGTCGGCCGCCCGGGCCATCTGCGCGGAGTCACGGCCATCGCGGCGCGCCTGCTCGGCCTGGGTCAGGGCGACCGTGACCGCCGGATCGCCGGCCAGATCGGCGCTGCGCCGTCTCGCCCGCGCCGTCTCGGTGGCGGTCAGGAACACCTTGACCGGGGCCTCGGGCGCGACGACCGAGCCGATATCGCGGCCCTCGGCCACGATCCCGTCGCCCGCGGCGACGGCCCGGCCGATGATCTCCCGCTGCTGCGCGATCAGGTGCGCCCGGACCTGCGGCACGGCCGCCACCGCGCTGACCGCATTGGACACCTCGCGGGTCCGGATCGGGCCGGACACGTCGGCGCCGCCTACCCGGATCCGGGGAGCGTCAGGGTCGGTGCCAACCTCGATCACGGCACCCCGCATGTGCGCCGCCACCTCTGCCGGGATGGAGATGTCGACCTGGTTCGCCAGCAGCCACCAGGTCAGCGCCCGGTACATGGCGCCGGTGTCCAGGTAGCTCAGGCTGAGCGAGCGCGCGACCCCGCGCGCGGCGCTGGACTTTCCTGCCCCCGCCGGGCCGTCTACCGCGATCACGAGTCCCGGGTGCTGGCCGGGTCCGGCCGAATTGGTCACGCAGGCGATGCTACCGGCGAACCGGCCAGCCGCCGGCCGCAAGCGCCTCCGTCAGCCCGGCCGCGGCGTCCCGGCTGACCGATAGTTCCACTGCTCCGGCCGGCAGTCCTGGCGTGTGCTCGATCCGGACGTCCTCGATGTTGATCCCCGCGTCACCGGCCGCCTGGAAGAGCCGGGCCAGCTCACCCGGCCTGTCGCCGATGATTACCTGGACGACGGCATAGGCAGCCGGCGGGCCGCCCTGCTTGCCTGGGATCCGGGAGACCCCCGCTCCGCCCCGTTCAAGAAGATCTGTGACGCGCTTCAGGGGACCGTCGTCGCCAGCGGCCACCTCCGCCAGCGCGGTCGCCGCGGCCAGCAGATCCGCGGCGATCTGCGGGAGCAGCTCGGCGGCGTGCGCCGCGTTGGCGGCCAGGATCTGCGTCCACATCCCGGTGTCGCCAGCGGCGATCCTGGTCACGTCGCGCAGTCCCTGGCCGGCCAGCGCGAGCGCGTCGTCCTCGGCCGGCTCCAGCCGGGCCGCCACTGCCGCGGCGACCAGGTGCGGGACATGCGAGACGAGCGCGACCCAGCGGTCATGCTCGGCGGCCGGCATCCGGATCGGCTGCGCGCCGCAGGCGCTGGCCAGCGCGGTCACGGCCATGGTCGCCTCCTCCGCGGTCTCCGGCGCCGGGCAGATCGCCCACGGGCGCCCGAGGAACAGGTCCGCCCGGGCCGCGGCCGGACCTGACCGCTCGCGGCCGGCCAGCGGGTGCCCGGGAACGAACGTCGCAAGATCGCAGCCGAGCTGGCGGGCGCCGGTCAGCGGCAGTTCCTTCACGCTCGCGACGTCGGTGTAGCAGCGCGCCAGGCCCCGCCGCTGGGCGGCAGCCAGCGCCAGGGCGACCGACGCGGGCGGGATGGCCAGCACGGCAATGTCGGCCGGGCCGCCGGGCGGGCCGGATGCGGGCAGTTCCTCCCCGGCACCGAGACCCGCCGCGAAGGCCGCGGCGGCCGGATCCCGGTCAGCCAGCCAGACCGCCGCGCCCAGCCCGCGCAGCGCCAGCGCGACCGACGTGCCGATGAGCCCGGTGCCGATCACCACCACCCGCCGGGGGAAGGGCCCGGCCTTGGCCGCCGGGGATGTCACTGGGCGATGTCCAGCCGCAGCGCCATCGCGCCGCGCAGGTAGACGTGCTGCACCGCCGAGCGCGGCTGCTCCGTCTCGACGTGCATCATCAGCCGCACCACCAGCGGCATCGAGCCGGGCACGTTCATCTCGGTGGCGCACAGCAAGGGCACGTCCTGGAAGCCGAGCTTGCGGGCGGCGAGCGCAGGGAATTCGGCGTCAATGTCGTGGGTGGCGGTGAACAGGACGCTGATCACGTCGTCGGTGGTCAGCCGGTTCCGGCTCATCACCTCGGTCACCAGCTCGGACGCGGCCTCGAGAACCGCCGCGCGCTCGTTCGCGGCCAGCTGGATCGCGCCGCGGATCGCCCTGACCGCCACCAGATTCCCTCCCTGCTCATGCCCCCCGGTGATCTCAGGCTATAGACCTACGGCCGCATAAAGCTCACCGATCTCCCGAATGGTGAGCCGCCTGGTGGTGCCCGGGCGCAGCGACCCGAGCGTCACGGGGCCGACCTGCGTCCGGACGAGGCGGCTCACCGGATGGCCGGCCGCGGCGAGCATCCGGCGCACGATGTGCTTGCGCCCTTCGTGCAGGGTGATCTCCAGCAGCGCCCGGGATCCGGCCCGCTCCACCACGCGGAACCGGTCGGCGCTAGCCGCGCCGTCGTCGAGCTCGATCCCGGTTACCAGCTGGCGCCCCAGATCCCGGGACAGCGGGCCGGACACGTCGGCCAGGTAGGTCTTGAGCACGCCGTAGCTGGGATGGGCGAGCCGGTGCGCGAGCTCGCCGTCGTTCATCAGCAGCATCAGGCCCTCGGTGTCGTAGTCGAGCCTGCCGACGTGAAACAGCCGCTCGCCGTGGCCCCCGAGGAAATCGGCGATGGTCGGCCTGCCGCGGCCGTCCGACATCGTGGTGAGGACGCCGACGGGCTTGTTCAGCGCGAGATACACCAGGTCCTCGCGGCCGGGGATGCGCCTGCCGTCCACCCTGATGATCTGGTGCTGCGGGTCGACCCTCGCCCCGTACCTGCGGACGATCTCGCCGTCGACCTCCACCCTGCCTTCGCCGATCATCT